>Ga0307518_10000389_pt1 | contig 33699 bp, 52 predicted proteins | sample 25_EM_MG_FD_203889 | JGI IMG/M metagenome (GOLD analysis project Ga0307518, IMG submission 203889) | Populus trichocarpa ectomycorrhiza microbial communities from riparian zone in the Pacific Northwest, United States - 25_EM | ecosystem: Host-associated > Plants > Roots > Unclassified | place... | reverse complement strand
TCGTACATTGTTCGACACACTCCGAGCAATAATGCGCGTCTGCCTAATCAGCTCGAGCGGCGTCTGTCTCGAGGGCCGAGGCAACCAGGTGCAAATTTCATGCCATACTGGCACTGGGTAACTGGACAAGGTCCAGACTGCGGCAGATTCGGAAGCTGAACAGAGCCGGGAACGATGTCAGTGAGAGCGGCTCCAATGTCGGTGGCCAGACATGGCTAGTGGGTGACCCGGGTCACTCAATTCAGAAGGCTGCACAAATATGACAGAGGCAGGCACCTTGTTCTGTACCCGGGTAACTTGTTTGTTTACATGTTTCTTACTGCCGTCCCACCAGTGACACGAGAGGGAATAATGATAATCTTCCGAATCGCAATTCGAGCGCCACATGGAACATGCATTGCTCGACATACTACACTCAGCTCGTGTTGATGTCGGTAACGACATTTTGAATCACGGAGTTCAAAATATTGGGCATCCCATGGCAGTGTCCTAAACTAACCTATTGTGTTTAGATGAAGACTACTTTGGCACTGGCAGTCAGCTGATAGGCTTATGAAATGAAATACGGCGAACTCGATGTTGATGATCACTGTACGTGTGATTGCACACTGCTTTGTGTTGGCCATTCCAAGCTGATCGCATCGGTACTCCGAAAGGCTTGGACTAACGAATTGGGCCTATTGAAGCGCTTCGATCCTAGGCTGTGTTTATGGCCTGAGACCTCTTATCAATGGCTTGTTCCCTCGACGGATTCTCGCCTCAATGGATTCAGCTCAGTCGGAACGAGCCTACTTTGAGTTTGGACAGCTAATTCAAGTCAATCGGATGTGTCTGGGTATCTTTCTGATTGATCAGCTCCAGGCTGTATGCTAAGCTCCATTTCTCAGCGGCTGCAACGACCTGGCTAGTTTATGACTTCTGTGAGTATGTCCACATTAAACATTGAATGCAGCTTACTGATGGGAGTATAGTGGTGATATTTGACCAAGAGGTATGGATCTTTAACATCAATGAAATCCACAAACAATCTGATTTGTACATTAGGTCGAATACATATGGGTATGCAGTGACTCCAGAAAAGTATCGGATTAATTTTAATAATGTTTATGTCGCAGAAACAGTCATGGTCCATATCCACTTTCTTATACCTGCTGGTGTGTACCCATGATTTTGGTTGACATGAACTTCTAACATTGTATCTCCTTTCACAGCTTCGATATTTCGGGAGTGCTTGGAATATGTACGTCTTCCCTCCTCTAATCACAGTTTTTTCCTTGTTCACACTTCTCCAAGATTCTCCTCAGCTGGTGAGTTGCTTGACCATAACATTGGAATACATCACATCATGCATCAGCCTGGCAGCCCTCCTCTTGGACCATCCATCACTCGCAGTAAGAGTTATATATTCAATATATTAACATATCTATTCATCGGACCAGTTGTAAGGGTGTCAATTTCCACTTTACCGATTTGCATGGCTCAAGTGATCACGACGTCTCATTGCATCATGTACAGTTGTAAGGATACCACTCAGTTCTTCACTGTCGAATTCAAATTGATGAGCTTTAGGCAAAGGTTTTGTTCCCTTGCAAGTATGGCCTCCAGGGATTATCGTGTCTATTGTAGAAGGCAACTATTCATTATACCTTCACACAGAAGCAACACTTACGCTAGCATTCGAACAGTTATGCTACAAATGCGACTCTATGTTCTCTATAAGCGTTCTAACAAGTTCTTCGCATCGCTGGCCATTTGTTTTCTCGCCAAAGTTGTGGTATTAGTTTTCGTGTATAGCAACTTCAGTTCCACGGTACAAGGTTCGCCCAAAGCATTTCTACGTGTATTTCTATTTCCGTTAATGTTTGACTATTTCCGATAGCTGGAAATCACCCAGTACCAGGAGTCTACGCTTGCTATTCCTCACCATTTAATTGGCGGTGGATCTTGGCCAGCATTTACTTGACCCTTGCCTTCGAGTCGATTTTATGTGGCTTGTGCATCTGGGCAGGCTATCAGTGTTCAAAGGAACAATTTTCTGCTACTGGTTTACGATGGAGCCGGGCATACCTGATAGATATTCTCGTCGGAGGGAGTGTCTTGTATTTCATTTGGTGAGCCCCCTCGTACAAGGGAATAGGGACATGTCACGTTGACAAGGTTGCTAGCTTCGCCTTGATGTGGGTTGTGACCATAGTAATACTCTCCGTTTATGGAGTACGTGTCTGTTTAGATAAACCAAGCCAGCGACTGGATCTTGCTGAGCACTAATGTTATCCCCACAGTGGAAATGGGGCGCAGCCACCAATGCGTTTTGTGCAGCGACTTCGATCATTGGCGGCTGCCGCCTTATTTTGCACCTCCGGCAAGCTGCCTCTTCCGTTCCGCATGCTAGGCATCGACCGCGTGGAGGTCTGACCGTTGTTTATCGCCATCTACTATGAACGGCGCTTGATGTTCAGGACTCATTCAGTACGTAGTGCATTTATTATCATCAGTGCATTGATGAGCAATATGTAGAAATAGACGATATGCATCGGGTAGATGCAATCTTCATGTTCTCAAAAGCTGTCTTGGTGCTAGTCATGTAATTTAGGATTGCATTCATTGCCCCCATCTTTATCACTACCAGATCCAAGCAGAGTCGAGAGCTCCTAGTGTCCAAAAGTGGTCTCGACAAAATCGCCCAGCTTCTCGTTAGGCGCTGCATGATGTGACACAAAATGACTTTTGACCTGGTCAACAAGGGCAAGCTAACTCGTTACTATGTCACCAAAATCTCAATCTGCATGATAGACCTTGAGAGGTCTGCAGGAGAGTGCTTGAATCAGGGCAAGGGCGGGACACGACAGAGCACTGAGCACAGTGTGCCACAGAGAGCAGCCGCCACCTTGTTATCTTGTCCGACAAGCTGTTGTTCTTTACCTTCTGGATAGCGCATTGGCAAATATTGTGTGAATATGTACAAACGTATACTTGGGCTCGAAACCAGAAAGTAAGATACCAAACATATGGGAGTCGTTGCTTAGCGGTGATTGGGTTTCCCATAAATAGCTCACATACATCTGCATAAGTCGGCAGCCGGAACTTTAACTCCACGTCCTTCTTCGTCTCATACTCATACTCGCGTCATCATTGAATCGGAAATCCTACAATGGCCTCGACTATAAAACCAGCTGGAGGGACAGATTGTCCGCCCCAGACCTCTGCTGGCTCGTCTTCGACGGCGCACACACCCCTGTTGTCTGGTGAGTGCATATACGCAGTTGACCGCGGTTCTCCGGGAATGTGACTATTGTGGTGCGACGACTTGCAGGTGCAGAACTGCCGAGGCGCAATCTGAAGGGGCAATTGATCAGCGCTGGCGTGTTGGTACTTGCGCTTGCACTGGCGTGCTTCTTCTTCTGCATTGGCCGTCGCAACGAAACGCGAGATGAAGGTGGTGTTGCGAGGCTCCCGGGTGAGATTCCAGAGCACAAACTTCGCGAAATGGCTCTGATGTTTTGATTTTAGTAATGGGTTATAATAGTTCGTACATGTTGCGTTCCTACAGCATAGACTAATATCACCGCATACAGCTTGGAATGCATACCATGTAGGTTATTCATCCGAGATGTTATCATGCGCCTCTTACATGCTTCAAAATTCTGTGTACAGTGTGATATAAACGAGGTACTCGTGCTCAAGAATGCCAAGCTTTTGAAATCTCTTGGCCTAGCGGTGCGCATATAGAGTATTACATTTATATTTCTATATGATGTTTGCAGGACGCTGGTTACACGTATGTCAATATCGATGACTGTTATTCCGAGAAAGAGCGGAGTGCAAGTGGCAACATTGTCGCCAGTGAGCTTGGTTTTTCCACAATCTTGATGCGAAGCTGTTGACCATTCGTCTAGGTAAAACCAAGTTCCCTTCAGGAATGAGGTCTCTGACAGATCAGATTCATGCTCTCGGCCTGTGAGACTCCCTGTCCAATTTGATAGATCCTGATTTTACATCTGAGCGTCTAATAGGAAGGCTGGAATTGTAGGTAGCGTGGTCCGGTCTAGAATCCTGCTAACATTAGGTTAAGTACAGCGACTCCGGGTGGTTTACTTGTCAGTTGTACCCGGGTTCGTACGGGAATGAAGCAAGGTTTGTTCTGTTTTCGCATAATTACTGCTACTAAGCTGTTCCAGGGATGCGAAATTATTCCAGGAAAAATGGGGCTTCGATTACCTGAAGTACAACCTTCTGAGATTCTATATATGTATGCGTCTCAGCTTTGTTGCCAGGTATGACAACTGTGCGATACCATTTGACAACATTACCAGAGAAAACATCATGGGCCGTGAGTAGCCCAGCTTTCCTTGATGCGTTATCCAGCGTCTCATTACACATCAGGCTATGAGCGTATGGCACATGCCATCGCAGACCTTTCCAAGGAAACCAGAAAGCCACCCCTGGTTTTGTCTTTATGCGAGTGGGGAAGAGTATGATTGCCGCAACTGTATGGGGTTTGCCATTCATATGATCATGTCTCAGGAGCAAGTATGGCTGTGGGGTCGGAAGTATGGCCAGAGTTGGCGAGTAAGTGTCTGTACGTTGCTCGGTCAGTCTAATCTTTAAATACATTTGCCCAGACTACGAATGATATTGGTGAGTTGGTAGTAAACCGTCTTGCCCTGCATATGGACCTCAGACTGCAGAGCCCAACTGGAGGTCGATCGCCTACATCATCAATCAGTAAGCAAACTTTCATTTGTGACAGTGTTGGTGGCACTGAAATTACTTCAGGAATTCATTCCACACTTGGGCCAATGACTTCTACGGGCATAATGATATGGACATGGTGGGTAGCCTATGTACTCATGAGGTGGATCGGACTGGATCCTGACAAACTACTGGCCTTGTAGCTCGAAATGTAAGTGGCAATGTGGATGAATTCTGGGAATTTGCTACACATTCTACCAGCGGAAATGGTGATCTGACACACGAGGAAGCCAAAACTCACTTCACTGCCTGGGCTCTCATGAAATCTCCTCTCCTGATTGGTACTGACGTATGGATAGCCTCCTCTATTTGTATGCTGCCTTGCTGACCCGATTGCCAATAGTTGGAGACTGCAACTGCAGAGACGATAGAAATCCTTACGAATCACGAAATCATCGCAATCAATCAAGATCCCGTAATCGGCACTAGTGTTACGCCCTTCCGATGGGGCATCAATGTATGCATTTTGTGCTCATGTGTAACGTCGCTCATCATTGATACCCCACAGCCAGACTATGTCAGCGATAACACCTATCCTGCACAGTACTGGAGCGGGCAAAGCCAGAATGGGATTGTGTTCATGCTGGTAGGTACTCTTCATCCTCTGAGGACTTCTCAGAGTTGCTGAATAGGGTCAAACAGATCAACACGTTGGACAAGCCAGCGACGATGTCGTTCAACTTAACGGAGTCACCGTGGATCCGAGCGGGTAGACAGTATTCTGTCAGAGTAAGCCAGGCATTTCACTGTATCCTTCTACGAGATTGATGCAATGGCTCTGTAGGATCTCTGGACGCACACCAACAACGGTACCGCCGTCCGAAGCTTTACGGCATATGATGTCCCACCGCACGGGGTTGTCGCGTTACTCCTCCAGGATGCAGGCGATGAACCGGAAGGGTTGTGGCCACCTTGCGCAGTCATGGAGTGGTGCATTAGTAAGACCAGAGTGAGGGTCGACCAATGAACTGTCTATACCAAGTTCATACCCGACTGGTGACCACCATTGTGAATTAAGTTTGTTGTATAATATAGGTACTTCAATTACGCTGGACAAGTATCTTCATAAAATGGATAAAACTTGAACGTCCGTCTTGCATGGCAGTTATGAAGCATTTGAAGAGCATCTAACGCGCAAGAGAGACCCAGGCAACAAGCGACCCCACCATGGCAATGGACGCCCATTTCCGTAGTTCCTTCAAGGGAACCTCCCAAGTTGGACTATCGTTCCCGGAAGTTGTAAATGCGATATCCGGTGCATTAAAGTCTGGAGAATACGCTCGGGTATCGACAGATCTTGAATTGGCAATCGAGGACTGATCATCATGGAAAGAGTCCCTCATTTGTGGAAGTATATTTACACTCTCCTCGATGACAGGGAATACCTCGGCTTGCGAAACGCCTCCAAAGAAGTCTGTGATGAGTGCACTTTCCAACGGACGACCGAAGAGGTCCGACCGTACGCCTGGATGGGACCGAATCTTGACTGGGTCATACGATGAGAACTGAACAGGAGGTGAATACACCACAAAAAGGAGAAACAAGCCGGAGAGACGGACCAGATTTTGCATGGAGACTTGACACGTCTTATTGATGCCCTCCATAAACTCGAGCACAAAATGAGTAAAGCTATCTATGACCGAAACACCAATGTCATTGTCATTCTCGTGCTACTTGATTGTGAGTCGAGGTGTATCAAAATGGTTGCGAACTCACTGAGTAAGAGTTTTCTTCGATCTCAGAGGAGCCCGTGGCAAGGATGTTTGGAGAGTAGAACTGAGAGTACATGGTATTCGCTTGACATGTATCAATCATAAAGAATATTTCATGATAGCTAAAGGATAACGATAAAGGTCAATAACATGAAGTGTGCGGAGTATATTTAACTCACCGTTTCTTCTGCCACATTTGTTCAAAAGCATCGGCAATATCGAATGCGCTTATTTCTTCACTATCTTGGAACTTGAGGAATTCATTCCCCCCGTGTCCAGTCATGTACACAAAGATATTGGAGCGATCATCAGTTAGGAGCCGTTTGGAGCGGGGGACGGACGGGTCGACTCGTCCTATCATCGCAGATGACTCAAAGGACAAGAAAAGATGTGGGACAACACACACCAGTTAGTAAACGAATGAAGTTTTCCACTGTGACTTCGTATCCGCGGTAGTCTACTTCGATGTTTTCACCATAAAGGTCGAGGTGACGACCAGCCTTTGCATACACGCTGCCTGGGAATTTGTTCCTTGAATTACATGCTACGTCGTCCGCCAGCATGAGAATGATGTTGGAGTCGGGGATACCAAGACGCTTGACAGTGCGATACCTAGTTGAAGCACGATTTGTTCTGTCGTATTTTGAGTTGGAACGACTGCTTACATTCCAAGGGTATTGGCCATATGCTGAAAGCAATCAACATCTGAAGGAGGGAGATAAGGAACGAGATTACCCTGTAGTTGAACCAATACCTCGAAGCGCATACGAGGACAGCCCAGTTGTTGGTATGTCCTGAGGTTGTGTTATGCCTGCCGAAGAAACTCGAGACCTGCTCATCCTGGGAGGCGAGCGTCGCATATGTCCAAGTTGCCAGACATAAAAGCAGAAGTAGACAATGCCTGCCCAAGTACTGGACGCGCATTTCGAAGACTTGTCAGCCTCCTCCTGGTAGACCAAAGGCTCGATGCAATCGTAAGTTTAGAGTGTCTTGCCAAACCGGGACACGTTTTGCGAGCGCTGTGCAAACAACAACCATCGTCTAGTGCCTGCCATCACATGCATAGTGAGTAAATTCACTGACAGTAACCAGAACTCGGAAGTTTCATTGTTGTATCAGGCCTTGTCGCGTACGACGACGATTCTCAGAGCGACTCGGAGGCAAAAGTCGCCTCCACATCAAAGGTTGTCACCAAAGGGATTGTCAGCAATGTAAGAGTTTCCTCGCCAGCACTATGCGCAATAGTTTCCCTCTTTGTTGGCTGTATTTCTGTTTGGGATAGGATAAACCACTGAGAGGATCACCCGCTGCCGTGTCAGATTGTACGTGTTGTTTCTGTTCTCATCTTTGTTGCGATCAACTGAAACGGTGGTGTAGCACGACTGCTGCCAAAATCTCAAGTGGTCATTCGTCGACCCGCCCACCTGAAAACTCATCCCCGTGCTCGTGTATCTGATGACATTACAAACGAGCCTCCACCTACCGAACCACCTCTTCTGGAGACAGAGGAGGACCTAGAGACTCAGTCGGATGACGCATCGTCTCCGGATGTCGACGAAATTGCGCGACTTCGCGAATTTTTGAGACCACTGCCAATACCAGGTCTAGTAGATTGGGGAATACCCCCAGAGCCGACAACGCAATATGATCCTACCATTGATGTGGGTTAACCTCTTTCCCTGGCGCTTTTGAGATTTCCATCTGCTGTACCAGGCGAAACTAGCTCAATTCCACATGTTGAAGCGAGACCCAGAAAATCCCAAGCACTTCAATGATTCGCTCATGTCCAATCGCTCGTTTCGCAACCCACATCTATACGCAAAACTTGTGGAATTTGTTGACGTCGATGAGCGCACGACAAATTTTCCCCGCAGTATTTGGGATCCCCACGACGTGGAATCGGAGTGGTTTGCGGATAAAATCGGTACGTGACAATCAAGAGAACCTCATCCCAACGGGTGTTCATGCCTGTTTCATCCTGCTCTGTCTGGGCTCGATTCTACCATCAATCTATGGATGCCATTATACGCGTGACATTCATGTATACTCAAAGCCGAGCAACAGAAGGCACGCTCCGAACAGGCTGCGGCAGCCCAAGCAAAACGGACACAAATCGATTTCACGTCCGCCAAGCCTGCTGCGCTGCCTCCCACGCGTCTTGCAAACAGAGGTGGGGACAGGAGAAATGCTCGATTTCACCCCTACTCGAGAGGACGCTAAGCTTGTAGCTTTGCAAGACAGGGATATAGTTTCCCATTGTTGTTGATTTCCTTGGAAAGAGGCTGTTCAACTACTGTTCACGCTGGCAATTCATCACCTTACTTTCTGGGTCTATACCAAGATGCTCTTCAAAGTTTCGTTTGTTGAAGAGACCTTTTGAGTCGGACTCGGCCCCGACGCATGTGATGCGCTGCTTCCTTATATAGACATGCACCGCCTGGCGGAGACCCAAAAAAGGAAATGAGTGCGAGTCATGCGTGTCACGTGTCACGGGGGCGCGTTATATAATTTGTGAGATGAGCGTGGCTCGCTTTGCCCCTGTCGACGTCCACGAGCGAACCACACCGTTTCTCCGTTCGCTCTCTGCCCCATTTCAGTGTCTGTTGCAACGCAGGATGGTGTCAACGAAATCAGGCAAGTCGATAAAGCACAGTTATGCAGAACGTAAGTTCCGTCACCCCACAATCTACCACGACGATGTCTCGCCAAAAGGTGTTGAGTGCTCATAATTACCCACTTGTTCTGCAACAGGCGTGCTTGGGGCTTATTCTCAAGCACAAAGAGGTCACAGGAAGCAGAGCGTACATCTTGCCACTCTTCGTTCCCATGGTACGCAACACTCTACTTCGCTCCTAAAGGAGGATATACGAATGATTGCCCCTCATTGTCTTTTACCTGTAGTTCGCAAAATCGCGCAGGACAGGAAAGACAAATTAGGACCACAATGGACGAGTTGGGTTGGAAAAGCAGTCCGAAAACTCGTACGTATGCCTTTTGACTGTGCTATGAAAATCCTTATCGACTACGATGAATGCAACAGGAGGAGCAAGGCATATTTCAGCCCGATCCAAATGGGTACATTCGCATGACCGATGAGGGGAAGAAAGCGTAAGTTGAATCTGGCCATGGACTCTTCTGTATTCCTCAGTCGTGTTTCTTACAACATCGACACAGGATGGCTGCGGCACGCCGCAGAGTTCTTGGCACTTCTAGGCATACTGCAACACTAGAAGAAGAGGAGCATGTGTGGCGCACATTGAACGAACAGTTGTCACCAGCCTCCCATTTCAGTAGGGCAAGACAATATTTGAGCGTACAATCAGGTAGGAAACGGAGGCAGTCAATGCGGAGCCGTCCCTCCGTTGGAGTCGAGGGTGGCGATCCCGAGTACCAGCAGGAGCCTTCCGCTTCTGTACGTACGAGTCCAGCAGCAAAGAGAAGGCGGGTCACAACTGTCGATCCGTTTGCCTCTGCTACTCCTTCAAAACCTTTGTCGAAGATGACCAAGGCAGAAGTGAGTAGTTGATCCCCCTTATCCTTGATTTTCAGTCTCATCTCACCATCAATATAGCTCACAAAGAAAGTCAAGGAACTCCAGTCAACGCTCTCGGCTTCGCAGGCCGCAACACCTCACTCCGAGCCCCAGCAGTCAATCGCAGAAAGGCAACGCCTCGCCAAGGAACTCCACGAGGCCCACAGGGAGCTGGATACCTACCGCCGTCGAACGGCTATATTCGGTGACCAAGACGAGGAACTCACTGACATCGAGGACGACGGAATGCGGCCCGAAAGGTTGACGTCTCCTGTGTACGTGTTACGCCATGTGCGTTGTATCATCAAACGTAGATGCTGACTAGCATTTGTTCAGAGGGGATACACGCACCACGCCTACTCCAGTGAGAGGCAGGTTCAATATACTCGCTTTACCACGAACAGAGTCTGGATCTTTGATCCACGGTGTTAGCAAACAGCCAACGCCCGCTCCTTCTGATGATGCACAATGGGAGTTGGATGCTCGACAAGACATGGAGTACGGTCTTGACGATGACGGTATGGGCGCCACAGCAGCTTCCCTTGAGGACGATCGTGGCGATAGGCGGGCCACAATTGAAGGCGGGCAAGTGATCACCCCTGATATGACGCCAAACCGCCAAGAAGAGCGAGAGGAAGAGAGGGACGCTAGCGTCCTCCGTGAGAAGCTGTCTTGGCTAGAGCACCTCGTCACAGAGAAGGGTCGTGAAATCGAGAAGCTGCACGCCGACCTCGCGCGTAAGGATGAAGCTCTCGCGTCACTCGTGGAGAAGGACAACAAGATCAGTGAGCTGCAGAACACTATTAAATCCAAGGATATCGAGCTTGCCCAGTTTCATGACTCTCTTGCGTGCAAAGACCACAGAATTTCCGAGTTACAAACCGCTGTCGAGACCACCTCTGCCACAATCACAGAAAAAGATATGATTCTCGCTCAGAAGGATGGGGAGCTCTCTGCTGAGCGCGCCAAGCTCACAGAACAAGAGGATATCGTCGGTGCATTGAATGAGCAACTAGAAAAAAAGGAAGGTGATATAAACACATTGCGTTCTGAACACAAGCGTATGCGTTCAGAGAGGGAGGAACTGGAGGCGAAGATGACATCTGCACACACGGAGTTACACACCATTCATGGAACGGTCGACCAGGTTCAAACCGATTACGCTAACGCAAAGGGGATGGTTGTGGACCTCGAGATGGAGCTTAACAACACCCGCGGCCACTTACAGAGCATCGAGGAGCGCAATAATCGTACTGAAGTCATACTCCGCGCGGCACAACAACAGGTTTTGGATATGGAATCGACCATCCAGATGAAAGACCAAAGCCTCGCGGAGAAAGAGAGGATGATTGCAGACAAAGATGTCACCATCTCGGAGCTCGAAATGGCGGTGGAAAGCGTTACTGTGGGACTGAGCCACACTCGGGCTACCGTAAATGACCTGAACAATCGCGTCTTGTCCATTGCGGCTGAGCAAGCGAGTGCGGAGGCAACGCTACGTTCCACCGTGGAAGCGATGCAATCGGAAAAAGACATCATTGTAGTCTCGTTGTCTGAGCTACATGCTGAGAAAGCAAGCTTGGAGGCGCAAGGGGAAGAACTTCGCCTACAGGTCAACGGCCTCACGCAAGACCGACAAAGTGCGCGTGCCAAGTATGCCTTCGCAAAGGAGACCATTCTTAAGCTCCTCGGGACCGTCGACGAAGCCGAGAGTGCTCGAGACGACGAAAGACGCCAGAAGGAAACGGCGAAGCAAGCACTCAGTCTCGCTGACGCTGAGGTGACCAGGCTACGTGACCAGGTTCACGGAGTAGAGATGGAGATCCAGGAAATTCGGGGGGCACTTGCGATAAGCCAGGCCGCGCTTGTAGCGGAACAGACCACCGCATCAATGTTGCGGTCTGATCTGACTGCGGCGTGTGGGGACCTCTCTCTGTTCCAAGGCGAGCTCGAGAAAGTGAGGAAGGATCTCATCGACACAAGGGCTGATGTAAAGAGGGCCGAGGGGGAACGGGAGGAAATCAAGATCGCGAAACAGGCTGAGGAAGGCAAAATCGTGGACCTCACAGTCACATATGAAAAGATGAAGAGATTGATGGATGAAATGGACAAAAAGGTGCGCAGGGTTTCGTTGGGCTGAATTTCGTCCCCGATCATGTCTCTCCTGCAGTTTGCTTCTGTTCAGTCGACGCCGATGTCTGAGAGGTCAAGGCATACTGTTGCGATGGCTACAGTATGATCAAATGGCTTGCAATAAGCGGGGTATCTTTCTGCGATATGTGTATGAGTTTGAATCCTTTTGTTGCCTCGGATATAGCGTACCATCTATGATATTCGCCATGTCTCTTATGTTGTCGTGTATTAGCCAAAAATGTATGAGATGATCAGTCCGACGCGAGCACGTGACGCGCGTGTATACAAACGACGACATCGGACATGTCGACTCCCTCCGACGCGCCCAAACAACTGCAGGACGCGCTCGACAATGCGAAACTACACATATTCAACACACGAACGCAGCTGAAATCGTATCATTTCGAGGATCTTGACGATTCAACGTCTGCAGAAGGCGCACTCAGCGATCCGGCGATCGTAGCGAGTGACGTTGCTGCACAGATCGTGCGTCCGCTGCATCTCGGCCATTCGTAGCTGATTTTAGAGCGCCCATCTGCAGTCATTTTTACGCAAACTAAAATTTCAGTACCTGGAGCAGAACGCTAAAGATAAATATGTCAAGACTATAGTGTCAGATGACGCTCCACTCATAACTGCCGCTTCCAATGAGGAGATTCGTCTGCGGAACGAAGAGAAGAAACGCAAGTTGAAGGAGATCAAAGTGAAACTTGCAGAGAAACAAGAGGATGTGCGGACGTTGGCTCCACTTGTCGAGGAAGGTACGAAGGCAGACGCATGGAGGATCCTCTGTCAGCATCTGTGACCAACATGCACCCCTCATAGACTACGAGAAAGCGCGCTCCATGACGTCTCTCGCGACGTCGCTTTCGGCCAAAATCCTAGATGCGAGGCTTGCACTGACTCGTCTGCGACAAGCCCACCCCCATCCACGCCTCACCATCAGCACAGCGACAGCGACGCTTGACACCCAAGTTGCGCAGATGCAAGAGCTAGATGATGAACTTCAAGGTTTGGAAAACCGGGTAGAAGAGTCGAAAGGGAAGCTCAAGGCTGAGATGGGAGAGGTGGAGCGGCTCAGGGGTGTGGAAAGGGAACGGGCTGCAGAACTTGCTCTGGTTGGTAAGGAGGGCGGAGATGATGACCCCAGACTTGGTGGACTGTATGACTGGTCAGTGCTGTCGGTTTGCGCAAACTCCTGGTGAACCTCACTTTGACATTTCTGGTCGCGCAGGCTACAAACGGCACTAAACATTCAATGCTCTTTGCTTTCTCTCAAGTCGTCTCATGCAGAATCAGAAAACGAACTGCGGCTCACGTATAATATCGACTCTCCATCGCCGACACTTGTGAAGGAACTTGTGCTCACGCTTTTATTCATTCCTAATACCAGACAGCTGGCGTCAGCGAGTGTGCTCTACGACGGAGTCGACTTGGAACTGGGCGACGTGGTTGATGCACACGTACAGGCCAACGATACCCCGGGCCTAGTTTGGGCTGTCTTAGCCCGTGCTAGATCAGGATATGGGGAAAGTGACGCAATGATGTCCTAACCTACTATCCGCGTTTGTTTTGTTGTTCTTGTATTACAGTAACAAGGGTCATTTTGTTGCCATAATTTCATTGTAACAGAGATGCTACTCTCCCCCGGACCTGTACGACTAGTAGTAGTAGTACTACGAGCTATTGTGTCCACGTGAGATAATAAGTTTTTTATTATTTTTTAATGATTAACTTATTCCAATAATGAGTGACTTGCCTGTCCCAGCAGAAGATCCGTCTGGTGTCTCCCTTCTTTGCCTGTCTCTTTACATCTCAACCACCGGAAAGAAAACATGGCTGACCACGATAAGGAGCCCGATGCAGACAGAGAAAGGTCAAGCAAGTCGAAGTCATCTTCAAAACGTTGGTTTTTATTTTATTTCACCCTACAATCTTCGTGCATCATGTCCTCACCCCTCGACAACCAGAGAAAGATTTGTCCCATGTGCCCTGCAAATTCTTCAAAGTAGGCGCCTGCACTGCGGGCTCATCCTGCCCGTTCTCTCATTCCGTCCCAGAACCCGGTCAATCGAAAGACGTTTGCGCCTGGTTTGTCAAGGGGACCTGCAAGTTCGGGCATAAGTGTGCCCTAGCACATATCCTTCCCGGGCAGAACATGTCCATGGACAGGAAAAATAAGAAGGCTGCACAGCTAGCTGCGAATGTGGGCGGAACTGGAAGCGGCACGGGAAAGCCCAAGGCAGGAAAGAAGGATGGTACAGGTCAACAGGTTCATACCAGTGCGAAAACGGGAGCACCTGCCCAAGGACGTCCAGGTCTGCTTTCTGGATCGACAGCTCCAACACGTGCTACATCATCTCGTCCTCCTATCTCTATGTCCCCTCTGAAGGCGGTCATTTCACCTTCTGCGCCAGCACCACCGCTCAAAGATACTGACTTTGCGACATTTGTACTTTCTGACGATGTTGATGCAAAATCCATCGATGGGCCAACTGATACAAGTACTGAGAACACAGACATGATCGATTCTGGTGACGGGGAGGAACAAGATTTAGACTTGTCTTCTGTGGATCCTTCCATCCAGTCTGACTCTCCCACTAAAGTCAGAAATCCGTCCCCACCGACTCTTCCGGTCAGTATGCCCAGTGCACCCCGTAGACCCATTCTCTCCGCGGACGCTGCGGACCTCGGACCGATCGGATCGCCTCCACGTGGCTCACTCCTGGCCCACTCACCTCTGTCGAAAGAACCTGTGTCATCGACATTCCATGCCCAACGCTCGCTACTTACAGAGACAAGAGACCGCCTTGGCTCTGGGACAGCGATAGCTTCGTCTCTCGGTTCCACTCAACCGCAAGCATGGAAGACCGATCTTGGATTAGTGTCGTCGCAAGTAGAGGCGACTGTCGGTGTCAAGGTCACGCGAGCAGAAAGGGATGGCACAGGCTCCGACGAAGACTTGGAAGAGTTCCTTCCATCTTCTCTCACTGACCTCCTCACCCCCTCCGAACGTTCTCGTCGTATGTCCCGTACGCACTCTAATTCCTCCCGTCCTGTCAACGTCGGCGATACACCACCACCACACCCACCCCTCCATTTGTCCGCCCAAAATCAAACTCACCACGCCCATCACCGCTATTCTCGTTCTGTACCAGCACCTTCGCTATTGGGGGACGTCAAATCTATTTGGGTGGAGCGAGCAGCGACAAACACAACCAACGGGCTACCTGGATCACCCGATAAACCTTCTTTCGGGGCGATTGGGTCGGGTACACCGAACTCTCTCAAGTCCACGAATGGCTTTGGCGTCCCTGGTTCCAATTTAGGTGGTCCCACCTCGACAGTTACTCCATTTGGGACACATTTCTCAGATGATCTGCACTCACCCTCTTCATCCCTGCTCGCCCCGTCCAATGCATCCGCTGCATTCCTGCCGGGTCTTCACCACTATTACTCCAAGATGAACGCGAGCAACTCTCGTGTATCTTCCAACACGAATGGCCTAGGGGTCGGAGGTCTGGGCGGAATGAGTGGCATCAGCAAATCTCCTCTGCCAAGCACGCCTTTACATGCACCTGCTGTGGACGAGGGGCGAACTGGCACCGGCCTGGGAGCTGGCCTTGGAGAGTCCTTATCCCCTTCCATCCGAGCGCTTCAAGCGCACGCACCAGGACAAAGTCTTCCCCAAGGCCTCGCAGCGGGTTACTCTCGCATTCACGCTCTCCCAGTTGCGACATCCCCGGGATCTCTCGGGACGTCCATTGGCGGGCCCGCGCTCAGTCCCGGTCAGGGCCCAGTGCCCTTCGGGATCAATGCAGGTTCGAATGCGGGACTGGGCCCGGGGCAAGACTGGCTCTTACCCAATAACCATTCTTCTCACCTCCCCCCAGAGGCTTTCGCACATCTCTCCCTCTCCCTATCGTCTCACCAGGAGACGACGCCAACCTCGTCAGGTCCTGTTACACTGTCGTCCTCTATGGCTGCGCTCGAGTCTATGTTCTCCCGTCTCCCATCCACGAGCTCGCCCCTCCGCACCCCTCCGCAGTCCGCCTCTACGAATGATAGGAGTTGGCATAAGCATGGCGCCCTCAGCCCGTTGAGTAGACCGGTGGTAACCGCAGACGATGATGACCTCTTCAGCATGGATGGATGAGTGGGTCATAGGACCCCTCAACAACCACGTCGTCTCAAAAGTTGTAAGAAAACAAATGATTGTATATGGATGTACGTATTCACCCACCATAATTTCGATGACGAGGGTTTGTGGCTGGATATTAGTACCCTTCCGTCCTCTTGTCTATCTTAACGTATCTGATGATTGAAATTGTGTAGTTTCGCGATCTGAGGGTGGTGTGTTCAATGTTGATATTTATACCAATTACAATTTTTTTTTGGTGTAACACGCTCTAATCCTCGGTCTGAATGACTTCAATGTGATATTTTTGCAGGAAAGGTAAATGCATAAATCATGAACAACGACTTCTACGATATTTTGACATTCCACGCGCACCCTCCCAAAAACTGAGAACATATGACACCTAAGCCCCCTGAGGTTTAGTGCTCCATCTTCATTTCGCACCGAGTCCTCTTTGCGGGCGTCTCGGGGATGGTGGTTTGTCCTTCGTACTCTTCTTTCACCTTGATCACAGCACCTTCTCCATGACCAAACCCTCTATCTCCATCTTCCCCATCGTCGAGCGACGACTGACCGATCGAACTCTGTCCCATAGAAGTGGCCACCTCGCATATGCGTTCAACGGCGACCTTGCGTTTCTTGCCTCTGACTTTCCGTTGTTTCTTAGGCGAAGGCACAAACTCCTTGCCGTTTTTGATTGCCCATTCGATTTCAAGGACTCTGCAATGTCCAGCAATCGTGTGGGCCAGTACCGATGCACGGAGGGAGAGCAAGAAAAAAAAGCAAAAGAGAAATAAGTCAGAATTCTGTTCCACTCCTGCACAGTTTACATAAAAAGACATTGATGATGAAAAGTATCCACCTCTCTCTGAGCTTGACGTTATCCGGGACATATGTCTCGGCTTTGCGGTACAGTTCAAGGGCGACGTCGAGGTCACCTCTGTCAGCGTTTCATCCAGACGGGAGGAGACCACCTGCGTGAGATAAAATATCAACGGAAAGTGGAGACGCACTTCTCGGAGTGGGCCCGTGCGAGCGCTACATATGCACGACCAGTCTTCTTTCTAGATGCAGGTGACAGGACGTCCGCAAGCTGGAGCTCCTTGTTCCCGCGCTCGCTGTATGAAAACATTGAGCTCCTATCCAAAGTCACGCTCTCCAAAATAGGAACGTACTACTTCTGTTCGAGCTCGGCAAGCCTGGCCCGGAGCTCTTCATCCAGATCTCGATGACGCTTAAGCAATGGGCTTAACACGCCAGATGGAAGCTTTGGTTCCACTTTCGCGCTCTCTGCAGCTTGCTTCTCTTGGAGTGCAAGATTTTCCTTTTCTTGCTGAAGGCGGGCCTGTTCTTCCCGCTCCCGCTCTTCACGTTCTTTGAGACGACGTGTAACTTCCGCTTCGACCGCTCTTGCGATCTGCGCCACATCGCATTAGCGCGTCGATCAGGGACAACCATCAAACGCACCCTCTCATCAATTTCTTTGTCCGTCAACTGTGCAACAGGTTCCGGTTTCTCAAGAATCGAGGGTCGAGAGGATGGTCTAGAGTGCAGCGGAGGCACGAGACCTGGACCCACAGCACTGGGACGGGGGACCTTAGATGGACGTTGGCCGCGAGATGGACCAGCCATCGCGGCAGTATTCGAGGACGTCGCCACGACAGATGCATGTACAGGGATAGCCTGAAGAACGGCAGGGGCAAGTTTCGGAGGTGCTGGCTGCACAGCAGCAAAATGGGGTTTGGGTTGCGGACGGTTATCTGGGCAAGTTAAAAAGAGGTCAACTCACTCGGACACAAAAAAACGAAGCACATACCGCGTTCATTGACGACGGGCCTGTTCTCGACGTTCTTCGTACGAACGGCAAAACTAAGATGTAGGTCAGTTGACAGGTCTTGCGGGTCAAAGGAAAACCGTACTTAAGAGTATTCAGGGTATCTTGCCTGAACTTAATGCCAGGAGCTATATTACATATTAACAGTCCAACAGAGGATCCCCCCAGGGCATCTTGTAGAATACGGGTAAGTTTGGAGTTGCGATATGGGATGCGGGACTGATCACATTCATGACTTCACAGCAAAGAGTATACTGATGGAATACCCACCGCTCCCTGGTTGAGGGCATGAACGACCTGACCCAGAACACTCAGGCTCTTGTTGATGGCGGCTGATTCCGCCATACGGGTGGAATCGTTGCCAGTGAGTTTGTTGTTCTCGGAACCAGCTAGATCAACGAGGTTCATTTTACCTGTGAGAGCTTGCCGTGGATCAGAACAAATGTACATTTCAATACGATGGACTCACTCCTCTGCGCAGTTGAATCAGTCATCATTACTTCAAGAGTAAGAACTGCGTGGGATCGCGAAGAGGTGCGATTAAGATTCGTTGCGCCGACTGAACGATGACGAGATGCTTGTCTATGTTGAGAAATGTTTAAACAACGGGAAAGAGTCAGCAAGTCTGACGCACGAATAAACTCTGTCGAACTCTTCCATTGATTGTATGGGGAATGATGTCAAATTTGCCACGAATACCTGGCCGGCATCGTTCTCCCGCACGGGGAGCTTCGACGCCTGAAATGAACCAATTATTGTGGCGCCTTGGGGAAGCAAAGGAAATAACTTACAGTCTCACGATTGACGAGGAGATCGTAAACCTCGTCCTTGTAAATTTCCATGTAAGAAACAGATAATTCGACGCTAGAACGTCGGAGGGAAGATTTTTGTTCGAACATGGCCTTCAGGACACAGTTATGCATGGAGAAAGCGTGAACAAGTATGTAAACAAACCTCCACAACTCGCGGGATAACTCCAGGTTGGGCTTTGGTTCCTTGCATTGTGTGGGTCTTGCCAGAGGATGTGACACCATATGCGAATATAGTCACTGTCTGAAGACAATAAGTCGAATGTGATATCAGGTCGTTTTCGATAAAAGAGACACGCACCACTCCACTATAGACAACGTCAATAAGTGGTCGAACATCACGCTCGAAAATGTCTTCTTGTGTTGAAGTCTGGTCATAGCATGACGAAAGTCTGTGGCAACAAACATGGTCCAGAGTTAAGGACAAGTGAGACATTACAGGGACATACGGAAAATTGAATATCTGTGATACATCACGCGGGTTTGGGACACTGATGCAAGACGGGCCCCCTGATGTATGCGCGACCTGGATACCTTCGTCATCAATTTCGTGCTCCAGCCGTGGTCGGACGCGGGCTGCTATCTTGATCTTGTGGGATGCCATGAAAGGAATCTTGAATTATGAAGATGTTGTACGTGCGAAGTCGTAGCTATGATGCAAATGTATGTACGGTAGTTGAGTTGGTCTAGCAAAGTCAGAGCTAAAATAGCTACCGTTCTTTGTTGTGTAACCTACCAATGTCTGACGAGCTTCTGCCTTCTGGATGCCTTGGCTGGGTGTAATGAAATAAGTACGAACAGCGTCAGTGAATGGCGATGAGACAAAGTCGCGACGTCGAGAGTCAACTGGAACGCGTCAGGTCACGTGGTCGCGTGCCTTGACGCCGAGTTCTGGTATTGGTAGGCTAGAATTCAGATTACTAGTTGAACCATGTATTGGATCATCTAATTCGAAGCACGAAGCTTGGACCACCTTCTGGCACTGGTGAACTTCAAAGCCCCATGAACTTGCACGGTACATAGCGTTCAATTTGCCTCTCCAGACCGGAAGAAAAGTCGCATCTAAAGCACAGCGGCGGAGAATATGTAGTTGACAATGACAGGTCAGGACAAAGCAACAACATGTGGACTAACATTTATATCAGCTAGGATCGGTTCTTCCTTTCACAGCCAGTCTGCAGGTTCCAACGGGTTCGTTGCGCCACTGCTTTGCTCACTCCGTGTTGCTGATGACTCCTAGCGAGGCGACCATGGGCGAATTAGCAGAAGCACAAGCTGAACTAGCGCGCCTGCAGCGCGCAGAGCTGGATCTTCTCGCACAGCTTTCCGACATCCGCACTGCAGCTGAAGTACAAAGGCGTAAAATCGCTCTCTTACTCGAGATACCACCAGTACCACAATCCAACGATATCACCCATCGCCTTCCCGCTGAGCTGCTCTCTCGGGTCCTTGGTTTTGCACTCCACGCGCCTATCTCTAAGCGTCATGCCATGTACCATGACAGGAAAATGGAATTGGCGAGCGTATCTCGGCGATGGAAAGATACCATCCTTAATGATCCACACCTCTGGACAGCGATCTTCGTGAGGGCAACTTGGAGTTTACCCCTTGTGAAGGCGTATCTGACAAGGAGTCGTGATTGTCTTCTCGACATCGAAGTTTACCCTTGGACATTTCACCGATACTCTGAATCTCAAACCACACTCCTCGAAATTTTCAACATTGTGCTTGCCCATGCCCGTCGTTGGAGGAGCATCATGGTCGGCAGTGGTCCGCTGAACCTGGACGGAGTGGCTACTGCATCATTTCCGTCTCTTGTGCGCATCGAGCTACATGATGATACAGTTAATCGTTTCATGTCGTATCTTGACCCTGCTCGACTACCGGCCCTTCGACATCTAGAGCTCAGAAGTGGGGTTCTAGATGAAACTCCGTCAATGGAAAATACATTTATCAACCTTATGTTGGCGTTCAGCGAACGTCCTTCCAGACTTCCATTGCGACTCAAGAAGCTTTCATCTCTGACCTTAACGTCGCTCTTGCTATCCGGCAATGTTGATACCTCATCAGTGCGACCAGACAGCGTCCGTCTGCCACTCCTCGAAAAGCTTACTTTGAAGGTTTCCCGGGTGAAGGAATTACTCGAAGCATTCGTGGCTCCAAAGTTGGAATACCTGGATTGTTTTAACTGCAAGGAGTCGCGTTCTCCGTCCGTCGTGTTCGGTGGTATCCAGTCGAAATATACCGGTGTTCATCAGCTCTCCTTCCACCTTTACGGCCCTCCCGATGACATCCCCTACGAGGAAGTCGAGTTCGCTTGTATGACGTTCCCCAATGTTCACCATGTGGTAATCCCTCCTAGCGACATTACTCCTATTTTCTTCCTTCTCGGCTTCTCCGAGTGCCCCGCGGACAATTGGGAGCAGCTGGAAAGTCTGACTGTCACTGGGGGGACGCTCGATCAAGACATGGTAGGGGATGATTTTCAGCGATTCCTCAAAAGAAGGCAACGGAAGGGACGCCGGGTTACTGTGAAGTTTTCCACGATAAACTTGACACCAAGATCCGCAGTTCGCGAGGTGTATATGCAACTTTACAAGTGCTGTTCCCTGGAAATGGAAGACGTTACCGTGTCACTGCCAATGTGTCTCTCTTTGAAAACAGGTTGTCCAGCACGAGTGGTGCGTACCTTGCCCTGGACTAGCTCACACCGTCCTGAAAAACCGTATCTTTTGTGGATTTAGAAAGTAGAGACCACTCGTCTTGTGGAGGATATGGGTTCGGTGGTCTTTGAGTCGAAAGGAGAACAAGTGTAAGTCTTGGGGGGAATGCATAATGCAATTACCTGTAGTGTAGGTTTAGATCCAGTAACACCGACTTCAGTATGAATGATGTTCTTTCTGACCACCGATAGTGTGCCTGTCAAGAAAATCCTATCTTGGGTCACATTGCATCATCGTATTCCGCTTCTCCTCTGCGGCTTGCTTACCTTCATCCCACCTCCTGATGCAATGGCCTGGCGATGTACTGGAAGAACGAACGCTGAACTCATCAGCAACTTGGCGAGACAAGGAATAATCTCTTCAGACTGGGTCGCAGCTGTAGGCGTCGTCATAGCTTTACACTGTTTGATTAGCGGTTGATGTCTTCACATATTATGATAGGCGATGTCGAAAGTGGACCGTGCAAACTACGTTACTCATCCATCTGATGCATATCAAGATTCACCTCAGTTGTGTCTATTTCTCGCCCGACCTTGTTTCCCCCTGACATCGTGTGTACTAGACCGATTGGCCATGGGGCGACTATCTCAGCGCCACATATGGTGTGCATGCACTCCTGAATTGATTCCTCCCACTCATGCAGTTCCATCCCATGCGTAGCACGCATATGCTATAGAACACCTCCTTCCCTATCTTAACCCTGGTGCGAAAGTGCTGGACGTCGGTAGTGGTTCTGGATATCTCTGCGCCGTCCTCCACCACTTGGTCTCGCCGCCTCCTTCCCCCACCCAGCCACAGCCTCCTCAGGGCAAAGTCATCGGCGTGGACCACATACCGGAGCTCGTGGAGTGGTCCAAGAAGAACCTCGAGAAAGACGGCCTCGGTCCTGCCTTAGGAGATGGCAGAATCGAAATGATCGCTGGAGACGGTAGACAGGGTGGGTTGTCACCTTGTTTGGTCCTACGGCGTGCTTACATCCCTTCTCGCTGATGCAGGCTATCCTGCTAGTGGTAAGTACCGATGTGTTTTCTATGCCGCAGTTGGTCGTGATTCCTGTAGGCCCGTATGATGCTATTCATGTTGGCGCTGCTTCTCCATCACTCCCTCAAGCCCTCGTCGAGCAGCTCAAAGCCCCTGGGAAAATGTTTATTCCCGTCGGTGTTTACTCACAGGCCATATGGGAAGTCGAAAAAACCGCTACGGGCGAAGTCAAGAAGCGGCGTGTCATGGATGTCATGGTGAGTCCGTCGTGAGTGAGCGTTTGCAATGGAATTCTGAGCAGTATTTTTTCCCGCAACATGCCTCTTTCCATGCATTTGCGGGACGACAGTATGTTCCCCTGACTGAGCCTGAAAAGCAGAAGAAGGGATATTGAGATTAAGATTGCCTGAATGTATGCTCTCCTTCTGTCTCTGTGATAAGTCACCAGTGTATTTCAATGATTTGATCACACTTGTATTCCTGGACGCTGTAAGCGTTCCAGGTTTATAAAGCACGTCTGTCGTGTCTGTTTTCTCTGCGCCGGTTTCACCGCTCGGGCCGTCTTTCCATCAGTAGGGGTAGGTTGATTTGATTGGGGTGTTGTTTCTGCAGAGACGTCAGCTACAGCTGCTCCGTTAGAATTCATTTTAAAAAGCGCCCCTATCACCTTCCATGTTACAAGATCTTGTCACCCTATGGATCCCGAGAGTAGAGATTCGTCAATGTCTGCGTTGGAATCAGGTATGGGAATGACGGATAGTTCACGTGGCCGCCATAGAAATCCAGCTTGAGAGATTTTAATACAGTTACCGGTGGAAAATCAGTGTCATCGGCTGTAATGTTGACATCGTTCTGTCGTAGACCAACCGTCAGCGAGTTCTATTCAGGGGAAACGTACCGAGTCGGAAGTGATAAAGTAAGCGAAGCGGTGAAAATCTTGAGTCGAGCGCGTTCGGACGAGGAATTTCGAGAACAAATCTGAGGGGGGATTCTGTTCTGGCTTTCATGTCTGTACAGGAGGTCTTATATACTGGATGTACACAAAGAACAGTGAGCGAGTTGAAAGACGAGGAACAAGAAGAAAGGAAAGGTACAGTGTGCCTTGAGGTTCATCTAAGTAAGGTATAGTTTTGACTGTGGCGGTCGGAGACGTTGAGCAAAGAGACGGAATGTCACAGGAAATTAGGCATGAGGTTGTAACGTGATAACGTGAAACGGTACGATGAAAGAAAGGGAGAGACACGAGGAAAAGAAAAACATACTACGTATGACATCAGTGATGACGTCGGCGGCGAGACACGAGTTGCGATGTGTGCGAGACGTTCGAGACGGACGTGATATGTGTGAAGACGTGAAACGGCGAGATTTTGCAGATAGAGCACGAGACTTCCTTACACGGCAATGAACTCTTCGAGTTCCAGATGCTTCAAGGACTGGGGAAAGGAAGTCGGGGGAAGCGTTACAATGCGGGATTGCAGCGTATTTGAGAGAGGAAGTGATTGATTCTCTTGATGATAAATTCTGCGAGTGTCGTAAAACCAGAGGACGGTCGTCTTCCTCATCGTCATCGACATAAACAATTGACAGGCGATGCCAGCGATGCCGAGGAGCCAACAATGTCTAGGGATGGAACAAGTGCAAGGTGCTTGGATCGGGACCACAATGGAGTCTCAATGACAATGTCAAGAACTGAGTGCTCCACGACTCCGTGCCAGATGTGTCATAATGGAAGAAGTTAACGTTGCGACATGTCGGATAGTAGTCCAGAGGCTGGGACTGTCCAAGATGATGTTCTCCCAACGCCGACATACACCAGCCAATTGATACTTCCGTTTGGGATGGTAAGCACGAACATCAAGGTCGAGGATGGATAGCAATATGTATCTCGGTTGGAAGGAGATTGAATGCGGTTGGTCTTGTTCGAATGAGTTCGTCTACCTTGACTCGCTGCGTGGCCACGGCGGCGCGGACGTGCAAGAGCTCATAGGAGCCGTCGCGCTTGTTCCTCCAGTAGGGCCAATTCAACTGGTGTCTGTGAAAGCTCGTCCATGATATTGATCTAACACCAACCAACATTGGTAGCAACTGATTGCCATGGATGTGGTCAGCATCCTGAAGCTGGACTTTCAGTAGCAAACAGAACCTCTGAGAGTTTACTCGTGACTGGTAGTAGTTCTTGTCTTGGGCTGTGGGTGCCGATAGCATAGAAGGAACGACTCCATTTGATCTCTGGAAGTACATATAGTAGTACAGTCAATGGACAGTCTTCTAACCCTAATTTTGAGTGCGTCCCAACTCGGGCCAAGGAAAATCTTATGCATTACTCTGGTTTTATGCATACAAGCGTTCTACCTATGGGCGTGTGATAAGATCCCGTGCAGTGACACAGTCGATCCAGCAGCACTCTCACCGAAAGTCAAGGGATCAACAGGAAGACCTGAAGACCCACCACACCTTGATAGGCACAGAAGCTTGCCATCGTGGTTAAGTAGAAAAGCAGCTCGGACGGTTGGTACGATGTACATTGAGACACGATGACACATTGGGAGCGTCACCGCCGCCATGTTCAGCAAGACGCAATGGATGCAAATGCATTGGGAGCGTCGCTGCTACTGAGTTCAGCAGGACACAACGGATGAGAGCAGAGAGCAAATGATGGAACAACCACAACCGGTGGACGAACGCACAGCATGACGCGGTGGACCATACAGCTCGCCTTGGTGAACTCCGACGATGCCCTGATACATGCAAAAGTTGGCCATGTTGGTCGAAAGGAAGAAAAGATGCCTCAGGCCTGACGACGGTCGGCCATTCCGCCTACTATCATGCCAGATGCGGCGAGCTCTGTCAGCAAAGCGCAAACGATGGACGATTTGAACAGTTGCACAGCATGACGGGGTGACATCAGCCGGTGACGCAGCTTGGTGAAAAGAAAGAAAGGAGAGTGTGAGTCGAACGACATCAATGTCGCATGATGACAGAGGATGCGTGGTCAGTGTCAGTAAGGTGTAAACGATGCATCGATGAACGACGATCCATGAAATGAACGTAGTCTCCCTAAGCCAGACTCTCTTCGTAGATGAAGATAGTCGTTCCTCTAGAAGGAGAAAATGAACGGCTGCACAGCATGACGGACAGCTAACGCTGTGGTAAGTGGCCAGCTAAATCAAATCAAACTCCACTATGTGCTAGGATCGCCGTTTTCAAGGAACGACCATCTTGTGCGGGTTGTCTACTTCTCAATGGCCAACCCAAACAAAAAACAAAAAAGAACAGTTTCAGACTCCAACAGTGGTAGCTTATTTTGTTTCGCCGGGTATTCATTTTCTGAATTCTCTGCAGCTTCGCCTTCGACGTTGACCCTAACATGTCTCCCACTCGAGCTCCTCAGTGAAGTTCTCCTCTACACATGTTCTCCATCGACTGTGCTCTCAGTCTCGCGCACTTGCTCATACCTTTATCGCACTCTCGTTCTCAACCCTACCGCATCCTTTATCTGGCGAGGTGTTCGGACTACCTGTAAACCCCGGCCCCTTCCGGCCCCAACAAGTGCATGGAAAGGAACAGAAGCGGAATATGCTGCATTTATATTCAGTAAGGGGTTGTGCGAAATTTGCAAAAAAGAAATATCGTTGTACGTGAGCTTCGCGGCGAGGGTCAGGGTATGCAATAGTGTGAGTCTATCGACTCAACTGGGTAGCCGTCGCTGATCTTGTCTGTGAGCACAGTACGCGTGCCGGAAGAAATTCTTAGTGTCAGTTCATTGTTTTCTTATCCTCTACCTTGCACACATTCACGTGCTTTCATACCCGGCACGTCGTTGCTTGCGACGTGGTTTTGAACTCAACCACAGTAACAATCTTATCGACGTCACGACAATCATTCAGACAGCGGAACACCCGATCTGGCTCCCCTCTATTGAGAGCACGCGATGTTTCTGTGCGATGTCTCACCTCCTGATATTCATTGTTGATGACTTATAGTTTCTCCTATATCTTTCCATCAACAACCTTTTCTGTGTCTAGCCCCCACCTCTTATGTTCATTCCAATTGTAAGGTCGTCCTTCCCATAATGTGTTATGCAATTAATTTCCTTCTCCTTTGTCCCTTGGATTTGGCTCACTTGTATATCAACAGGGCCTGAAAATGGGACCGTGTTGCTCCGTAAATCAGAGTGGGAGAAAAGCAAGAGTGAATGGAACGTATATGTCGCTGCCGAAGCGATCGCTAAGATGGGCAGGGAAACTCGGGTTCTGAATGCCGCTGCTCCTGAACAACCTCCTGCGACTACCTCTGAACAAGGAGAAAGCGCAGAGCCTGCTCTGAGAAGGGACGTCATATTGACGGTGAGTAGTGTGTACATCGTTCCGCTTGACTGTCAGTGGGTTTGAGAGGGACGAAAAACATGTCACGCATCGAGCAGGGTCTTGTAAAACATTGCCCGATGTTCTAACATCTGGCTATTTTCTTTCAGAAATACCGTGATAAAATCGCGAGGTTTAAAGAAATCATGAGTGTAAGCCAGCTCTTCCCATTGAAGCGCTATGACTGACATTCCTATCCGTTCGTTCGTCTTCCTTTTTTCCACAAAACAAAATGACATGGGCATGAAATCGTACTTCACCCTGACCTGCAGCTTTCTGTCCAATTGCTCGAATGGAAATACGTGTACGAACAGACGGTGAAGGACACGAGACTTGCTAATGAGACTTGGTGCGTGTGGACGCATCGTACGACCCACATCCCTGAATATAGGTTTGCAGGGCGAAAGATTTGGCTCTGCGAGAAGGGTGGAACGCCGTAGATCTCTTGTCATGTCCGGCTTACAGTGCTTTGAGCGGACATCTCACCCGCCTTATGGATGTGATGACTAATAAACGTGAGTATTTTGACCATGTCCTTAGGCAGAAAGGATGATATTCTTAACGCCCCGTCAGTTTTCCGCCCAATTCAGCCTATTGTCGAATCACAGCTTCTTTCAATGAAGGAACATCACGAGCGCGCAGCTGCCGAGAAGGCTTATAGGACAAGGCTAACAAGTGTCAAAAGTCTCTATGAGAGGATGAAGTCTAAAGGAACAACAGCTTTTCCGTCTCTTAGTATATTCCTCGAGCTCCCTTCTGTCCGCGCCATCAGAGGGCGACCTAATCCTGGTGCAACGCCCATGCAAAGAGACGGGAGCCTTGGTGATTTGAATAATAATGAATTCGCCACATCCCTCATCAAGTCAGACATCTCCGCATGGGTCGATTCTGCGCGTACGGAGTTGCTGAAGGAGTTGGGCTTCCCTGACGGGTGGAAGTCTGCAAGCTCAAACAAGTTGGATCCATTATACAGAATTACAGCCAAGTTTCTTTGCACTCGATGCGTGGATGGTGGGGTAAACGGGAAAACTAAGATGCAGGGGTGCCTGGATTTTTTTGATGTCTGTGCACACGTTTGCAGGACGAAAAAGCGAAATACGGTTAGACCTGTAGGACAAAGGATAGATGAAAATGGCCCACAGGAGAAAGATGGTGACAATGGTACGACGGATGTTGATGGGGAAGCTCAAGATGCTACCACAAAGAACAGGAGGAAGAGGAAGCCAAACGAGTTGGACTGGAGAGTGAGCTTGTTCAAAAGAGATGACAAGGTGCCGGCCTCCTTTCCTCTAAATTCAGTGCCTGATAGTTGAAACTATTTCTGCAGGCGATTGCTCTTATTGATCGCGTCCTTCACAAGCTTGGGTTATCTGCGGAGTACCCGCACACGATATTCTTCGTCGAAACGTTGGCACGCAGAATCCGGTGCCTGTCTTGCAAAAGCCGTGTAGTCATGGACTTTCAAAATGCTGTAAGTTTGTCATTTGTAGTTCTTTTAGGGCTTCTTGGTCCCAGAATATACAGATCGGCCACTGTCACCGCCATGAGTCAATGCAGATCCTAATACTTCCATCTGGTGTGGATACGTCGGCATTCGAGCCAGGCTTAGCTTCTCGTCTTCTCGATAAGAAACCCCTGACACGCGAGATCGTCAATGAAGCAAACTACGGTTGCAGCCACTGTGTGAAGATCGGCGAAGACGATGCTTCCGGACAGGGAGGGGTCAAGCCAATGACAGGGCATGGATTGAGGTCTCACCTTAAAGAAAAGTGAGTTGTTAGTCGCTTTCATTGTATTTAATCACTTCCTTCTTTTGTTTATATTCTGAGTGTCCTTTTGGTATACTTTTCTTGGAGCTAGTAGCTGATCCTGGATACAGACACCAAATTAAGGACTTGCGCGATGAGGACGTTTTCTGCTTCAAGCCCGTGGATTGGTCAACCGGAACATTCAAAGAAAACAGAAGTGGTCAGTAGCGGTTGAAGTCTTTGTGTACGGAGTACTTGTATGCGTGATACGATTATGGCAAGGGGATATACAATCTTGACGCCTGAGATCTTTAGAAGACAATTAGTGGACACAGAACAAGAGAATAAAAAATTAAGTAGAAGGTCCTGCCAGGATTCGAACCTGGGTTTCGGGAATTCAGCAATGGTCAGAATCCCGAGTGATAACCGCTACACTACAAGACCACAGCAAACCCGAAAATTTATAACTTTAGCAACATGAAAGACACCTTGTACGTATCAAGATATTTGCATGATAAGTGGGGAGCAATTGATGTACAAATGATAATAGCAGAAGCATACAGAAACAGGTATGACGGTGATAACCAGCACCCCAAACTACTATAAATACTTCCCGTTATTCTACATAAGAGAAAGAACTTGGTTCTTCAAGTCTTGAATATCCTCAAGAGGCGTGCCTCGGTCACGATCCGAGTCCGACACAGTGGACATTCCCGCGAGCTCTGCATGACAAGGTCCGAGCATTCACGACACATTGCAAGATGTCTATAAAGCAGTGATTAGTAGTGAACAGCACAACGAATAGACAGCAAGGAGAACGTGCCCGCAATCAACAATTGCAATGTTTGCTTCTTCATCTTGGCAGACCACGCATAGTCCCCCTTCTGTGGGTTTGCTGGGACGCGCTTTCCCCTTTGCGTGCGTGGAGGAAGCGGTGAATATATCTGGTGACGGCTGTGGACTTGTTGGTCGAGTGTTCGGGCGTCCACTTAAGTTGGGTGTTGAAAGATGATCATCGTCGGGCGTGACAAAATCGTTCGAGTTCAAGTGGACGTTGGTATTCCCAGTAGGCCCCTCTGTTGCGGGCTCCGCAGCACCTGTATCGTCCTCTTCCTCAGCAGTAACTACAATTCCATCGTCACCATAGTATTCCTCCCAGACGCTATCGTGGTCATTATCGGCTTCTCTTCTTCTCTCCTCCTCCAAAAACGCGCAGACACGATCAACCAGGTCCTCTTTCTCACAAACACCGGGTGGTATCCTTACTCGTGCTTCCCACAGAATCTTCTTGAGGGTGCCAACTGAGAGAGCCGCTATGGACGGGCGGGATTGCGTAAGTAACGTCGCAAGTGAAGGTGGCGCTGGCGCAGGAGCTGGCGGCGGCGGCGGTTGGGCTGGACGTGTATTGCTTGGTCTGGAGAAACTAGAAGTGCGAGAGTGCACAGGTGGAGGTCGGAACCATTGGTTATTCATCGGCCGTGCCGGACCAGAACTCGACGGGCCAGACGTTGCGCGACTTCTTGGCCCGTTGGGTCGCGGGGTATAAGCCCGATAATGTGTCTCTGGTACTTGGTCATGTCTCGGGTCAAGGTCTGGGCGAGGAAATGCCTGCGCTCGTGAATTGGAACTGGCAGTACTATATGGGCGACTATGACTGCCCAGGAAGTTCGAGTTGGGGTTACTAGATGACGATGGTTGTGGGTTACCCGATGTAGCGCGAGTAAAGAAATTCCGAGCACGCGAAGCTGTGGATTGATTGGGAGAACTACCTGGTATAGAGGAATGCTTCGGCACCGCATGCTTCCGGTAATACGCCTCATTCGCCACTGGGAGGCAACCCTGTCTCGTCTGTTAATGAGGAAAATGGGCGTTAGATCTAAGGCAGAATATAAACAAACAAAAGGGTGTAGGGATATGACCGTATGACAGTGGCGTAGGAGAAAGAAATGCGGAGGGACAAACCCGAGCAGCTACCACCAAATCCACAATGTCATTCTTGTCTATCGTGCCTTTAATTTGAATATTGTATGCATCAACATATCGCCTGAGCTTTGCAGCGGGAAGAGACCTGAGCTGGCTTTTACCAAGAGCAGTCACTGCATGCCACACAACATGTATCAGCATGAATATGCGATCCGCAGAATCAGGTTTTGGATTGATTGCACACCATTCAGCAAATCGATGCAGAATGCGCATACGTGAGCAAGATCGTATCCCCTCGTCGGTCCGTTTCGAGGCATAAGCGCTTGATAATCGGTGCAAGATGAACAATAGGCATATCCTGACGTACGGATCATCTCATGGACATTGGGGCACACCTGGAATAGTCGCATACCGCAATGCATGCATTTCCTCTGCCTATTGAATAGAATATTGAACTCTTTCCCGCACTTTCTGCATGCGTTGACATCGGGTGGTGAGGGTGGCGGAGGTGGGCCACTCAGAAGAGGCATTCCTTGAGGAACTGACGCTGCCATTCGTGACTACTTCGCTTGACTTGCAAAAGAGAGTTCGTGGGCGAAATTGCGAAAGGTTGAGGATGAGACAACTTCGAGGGAATATGCAGAGATGTCAACTCCTCAGTGGCTCTCTCGAGCAGCCAGATCGGATCATCGGAATTGCCTTATTAGCGGGTAGTAACCATAAAGCATCATTATGATTTTTGTGTAGTACAACGACCAACTCCTACAAAAGAACATACTGCGTCGTATCCTACAGGGCAAGTTCACACAAATGCCATTATCGTACATTGAATTCAGACGTTTGGCAAACACACAAAGAAAACCAAGATCGTTGGGCGTAACTCAGACTAATAGAGTGGAGGTCGTAAGAGAAGGCGACAAACAACGAGGATGGAGCGTACCTTCTTTCATTTTGTTCGACTTGGTAGGCGGGGCCAGGTGATCAGCAAGCCGAAGCGATAGAGCAGCCAAAGTGATGGCCGGGTTCGCTTCGACGCTGTATGGGAAGACGGACATGTCACAAACGTGAAGGTTCGAGAAGCCGCGAACCTTCAAGTTTTGGTCGACAACACCATGGATGCCAGATGCACTGTCCATCCGCATTGTCCCAGTTTCGTGCGCAAATATACCGCAACCCAAAAGTTCCGGTGGAGGTGCCAATTCGGCGGCGATGGCTATCATCAATTTTCTAAGTTTCTCGAGGTCGTCTGCACTGTCACCACTTGCACCCGTACCCTTACCACCGTTAAAGCTTTTCCCGTTGAGATGGACGGTGGAAAGAGCCTCCGCAACAGGGGCGAGGCTGACGTCAAACTTCTCCAAGTCCTTCTCATGGAAGATGATATCCCTGGCGACAGCATTACGAATTCTTGTCGTCAGGATCTACATATTGATGAGGGACTCCACATCGTGATGTGTGTGCTCGCGTCTGAGCCGGATGACTGGGTGAGGGGCACCTGAATTGACCACCGAATTCGTGTCTTCCAACGGTGCTCCATATTCAATCAAGACAGCGAGGGTATCGAACCTCTCAGCATGGTCCTTAAATTCCGCTTCTCCGTTCTTCATCTCGATCAAGTGGAGTTCTCCGAAATGTGCCCGTTCGGTGTCGAGATACTGGTGAATAGGGACATTCGAACTGCCGGCAAGGAAGAAGTTATTGTTGATGGTAACCGTCAAATGTGCGGTCGTGTTGTTGATATGGATCATAGTCTGGAGAAGAAGAGGGTCGGAGGGGTCACCCGAAGAACGTTTCATCGCGAATCTCGTAGCATATATTGCGTGGTCTGTCAGCCCTTTACCGACGAGATGATTGTAGCGTTGCAGACTGCTATTAAGAGCGATCTGGGCTGTGCAAAGCGTGCCAGCCGCAAGAATAACTTTTGCCCCATTCGCAGAGATTTTCATGGTAGTGTCACCGCCCGCCAGTCGGACAGTCAATGCTGAGACCGACCTAGATAAGGTCAGTAAAGGATATGCTGTTGAGGAAAAGAAAACGTCATCTTGTATTTTCGTCTATGGGGACATGTTCGACTTGAAGTACCTCTGCGTTCATGAGGATCGTTAAAGATGGGTCTCGAGCATAGACACGGTTGAGAAGGCGCTCAACAGTGCTGTAAGCGCCTTGAGGGAAGCGATAAACCTTAGCCTGAAACTGCGTTGCGGTCGGTCCAAGGATGACTTCGCTCGCATTGTAGGGCTCGACGGCTTGCGTGACCTGACGTTTCTTTGATTCGACATAAGCTCGTTCAACTTGGCCATCGGGGTATGGAGCGGCTGGATCTTGAGAACCATTCGTAACAAGGTGAAACGCCTTCTTCAAGTAGCCGCCTTGAAGATCCTGCGCTACCTTCTGTGGGAAGTACGTGTTAAGAGTGTTGGAACTAGCGGGGGGGATCCAGAGGCCCCAGACGACGGAACGGCCCCCAAGGCAGTAAGACCGCCAATATATGGCTCCGAGCCATCTGCGAGCTGTACCCATGCCTTCAAGGTATTGAAAATCGTCTCGTTCCCCTCTGGGGAATCGTCTTCCCCTCGAGAAAAGCTGGGACGTGCAGTGTTGCATACGTGAGTGGTAAATGCCAGGGGCCCGCGTTCGATCAGAAGGACCCTCCTTCCTCGGCCTGCTAGCTCGTCCGCCAGAATGCCCCCTCCAAAGCCACTTCCAACAACGATATGATCGTAATCTCCATTTTCACTGGTTTTCCGAACTACGTCGGGATCGGCAGAAAGGAACCTCTCCATCTATGAAGGATATCCTGGTTGCGATTTTCTATGGATCAAATAAACTGTCATAGAGTCAGTCATTGACACTAGAACACGAGGGCATGTAAGGTTTACCTTGTAGGCGGCTGGTAGAGGGGATTGGTGGCAGCAGTTTCGTTGTACGCACAGATTATGTAGTCCAAGGATCCCGACCTCGTGTTTGCAATTTGCAAAGACGTGATTCTGCCGATGAGGGAGTTGTGCAATTGGTAGGTATTGGGGACGTCGAGGGCTGCGTGGTTGACG
>Ga0307518_10000388_pt1 | contig 33771 bp, 20 predicted proteins | sample 25_EM_MG_FD_203889 | JGI IMG/M metagenome (GOLD analysis project Ga0307518, IMG submission 203889) | Populus trichocarpa ectomycorrhiza microbial communities from riparian zone in the Pacific Northwest, United States - 25_EM | ecosystem: Host-associated > Plants > Roots > Unclassified | place... | reverse complement strand
CTTTGTTGTGGGGGAGGGATAGAAATCAAGTAAAAACACAAAGCTTCATTCTTTTTGTCATTTCATGTTCAATAATCTGTTTCAGATTTTTCAGTGAAGAAGATGATCATCGATCAATACACAAAAATGATCAGCATAAGTTTCCCATCTTCCATTAATGATCAATGTCTTATCCATTAATTGCTCCCTTAATTTCTTTCTTGTTTTCATACCCCAATGACTTGTTTATTCATCAACCTTGAAAACAATGTGCGCAAGAAAACAAAAACAATAAATTACAAGTCAAGAAACCAACGAATAAGGTTTGAAGAGTAGCCATTTGCTGATCTAAGCAGTCAAGAACTACGGCTAGACCAAGAACAACTGTTTGACACGTAAAATGTTTGTGTTGTAAGACAGAAGGAAGGCTTAGCTAGGCTGCAAGAGTGGACTTTGAGGAGACTTCTAGGCAACCACAACATGTGGGGGGTGATGAATGAATGTATCAAAGTTGGATTGCGAAAGCTATCTTCCAGGGTCAAATTTGGACCAATGAAGAAAAGAAATAATGGGGGGATTTGGTAAGTTTCGTGGAGAGTGGTGAAGAGGGACTAATTTAATTGGATAAACTAGGATACGATTGTTGACTTTCCATGCAAAGTATCCCTCTTGATTGGTTCTCACTGACATCATGGCATGATCATGTTGATTCAATCATGTGAATATATATTATATAAGGTTTTTACTTGTTCTTGGATAATTGAACGTGGAGCTTGGTGGGTCACAACCGTACCTCTTCAATCTATCCACCGTACATGGAAGGACCTTTTACTCTCCTTAACTTTACCAACGGTTTTCGCACATGCTTTCATGTGATCCGAGGACTTGCGCAATATCCATTATTTCTGATTTTCACACCATTTTAGTTTTTATTATTTCGATAGATGATGATGAAACTCTCCCCCCCTCTCTCTCTACATGAAATTGTTCTGTTTAATAATCTTTTGCAAAACTCTCAATTTTCCTCTAGAGGGAAAAAAGAAGAGAGAAGTAAATATTAAGAAAATACTTTCAACTATGATTTTGACAAATTAATGAAATGAACCTAGAGGTTTCGGTGTGGACTTGTTTGATTGTGTTGCTGATGGGGTATTTGAGATGATTTTTCATGATCTCTGGCTTTGAAAATCACTATCGACAAATTTGAATCTATAAGAATTTACGTGCATGATTTTTTTGAGGTTTGAAACCATTTTTGTTTTTGTCTCTTTTCAAAGCTGGATATTTTTTGTGAGGTAGATCGAGCATGATGTGCTTGAATATAGATACTACATTAAACAACTTGACAATCAACTTGTCCATACAAGAAACAAAAGATGATAGAGTTGAGAGCTTAATTCTGAAGCAAATACGACCAGAAGCAGAGGATGACTCAGCGTTTGGCTCTGCTGTTCAACCTGCTTTTCAGCGAATTTCAAATTTTTTTTTTTTTTTTTTGCTAAAATTGAGTGCGGTTTGTACCTTTTGAATCGTTTTGATATGCTGATATCAAAAATGATTTTTAAAAAATAAAAAAACATCATTGGCATGTATTTCGGCACGAAAAGCTATTTAAAAAGCAACCACTACCACACTCACAAACACCCTTGTAAGCTTGCTCTTGGCATAATGCTAGCCTTGTCAAAAGTTGCTGTCGATGCCGTACTGCATGGATTCACAGTTCATGTCAATTGGATTTGAAGGACTAATTCCTTGGCCCAATAGCCATGGCCCAAACAAAAGGGTCTTCTTCTTCGTTTGGGCCTTCAATTGGGCGAGCAACTAAATTTGAAGTGGAAAAAGATCCTAGTTCGATATTTTCAAGAATCCATGGTTTTGTACTTTGCTGCATCGTTGTAATCGTGTACGTCCTGTGTTAACGGAAAATTTTTATGGTGATAACTGATAAGCGTATTCTATTGGATATTTTTTATGATTTACTACGAAGAAGAAGTTAAATATATAGAAAAGAGACGTCCTGAGTTAACAGGGAAATTGCATGATTTCTGGGAAATAACCGGTGATTTTTTATTTGTTATTTTCTATGGCTTTGAGATAATATACATTTTATGATTCTTTGTTTTTTTTTACAGTTTACCTTAAAATGTAAAAAAGTATCATAAAATTACTTATTATTTAATTTGGTCAAAGAGTTTTTTTATTTCTATAAAAACAGTATTATCTTGGATTTTTTTTATATAAAAAACAAATTGTTTCAATAAAAAAAATTAAATCTAAATAAAACCCAACTTGAACCAGCTTTAACTCAGCTAGTTATTGGGTTGATCACCGTAACAATCACGGTTTCGATGGTGTTTGATATCATGTTCCAACCTTATATTTAAATTTTTTTGAGTATTTTTATCTTCAAATTATTTTTTTGTGTATTTTTGGATTATTTTGATATACATGATGATATTAAAAATAATTTTTTTTAAAAAATATTATTTTGATATATTTTCAAATAAAAAATACTTTAAAAAACAATTTCTAAAAAATTTCTAAATATAAACAAATTATAAATATGGCATGTGAAAAAGTACTTTCCATATTCATACACATACCCAAGCATGTAGATAAACCTTGTTGTATATAGAAATATAATCTCCTCAAATCAATGAAGAAATTTTATTTTGAGACTTCTAAACCACATGAATCTCCTTTGGTTAGGATGCCCCCAAAACGAAACATCTCTGTAGCAAAGTTTCTGCAAACCCTGCTTCTGCTTGTGAACCCAGCAGAAAAACATGAAAAAAAGCCATATTTCACTGATTCTACATGTGATTTCTACCACTCTTTGTGTTTTTAACAATAAAAAAAGGGAAAACAAAATGAAAGAAATGCTTATCTTGGCATGTTAAGCATATATATACAAAGCTATCCCTTTTCGGTTTCGGATGGTGCACCAGTATTAATTTCTGGTTAATTCGCTCACGAAAACAACAATTTCCTCCTCTTGCCAGTTCGAGAGACAGCACAATTCTTGCACTCAACGAAGTACTCTTCATTTCCTGAAGGCTCGCATACTGATCCAAATATTCATATTAATAATAATAATAAAAAAATATATTCATTTACCACCTAAATTAAGGATTGGTTTTACGTAATGCAATTAAAAATACTTTTATATTTATTATAACTTTAAAAATTATTTGATTTTCACCGCTTAAATTTGTTTTTAATCTTAGATTATGATAAAAACCTAGCTTGAAAAAAAGTTATAATTTCTGATTTTTTCTAAACTTATTTTTCAAATTATAATAATAAAAGTTACCATAATGTTAAACATACACTAAATTTTAAAAGGGTATCAACAAATATATTTTAATACAAGTAAATGATGTATTTTTTGATATGTTAAATAAAAAAATACAATGATTAGTGAACTAATTAGCAGGTACCACCGGTTAGATATTTTTTATATAACAATCAATATACTTGTTTATAGGTCTAGCTAGATTAAGTTTTTTATTTATTAAATATTTAAAAATGACTATTTAACCTTTGAGAATGCCCTCTTTGAGGGCAAACTCTATTCAAATTTCGTTTAAATGATAAGTTAGCTTCATAGATAGATTCAAGGTTTCTAGCCAGTTCATATTCATTTGCGGATCTATCCACTTCATCTTGTTCATGTCCAATTTTTGGAGCATAACATGATCTTCGTTTATGGTTTAATGGAATATAACAAATTTTGGTTATGGATATCATACATAAAAATGGTTCATGTTTTTTTTTTTTCTATCTATGAACGTTTTCTTACGTTCATCTCATTTTTGCTTGTAAATAAAATTAATTTGACTATTATAAAAAAAACCCCTCAATTTTGCAGCGTGACAAAGTTTGGTTTATAAAGAGTAGTGTTCTTCTACATGATCATTTAAGATGTGCTCTTGGGAAAGGCAAAGAGAGAAAAAAAAGATAAATCACTTGTGAATGCAATTGATCTAGTTGTTGATGGCTTGTTTAAAGGCTTTATTATGGCTATTTCAAGTCAGCAATACAAAAATAAAATAAAAATTATGATGCTTAAAATATCACGACTGAATTAATATTTATATATATGTATATGTATAGATAGTATAGGAGATAGATAAACATAAAAAGAAAAAAAATTCATATTTGGTTTAATTAAAAGGTGATAAAAACTCTCTCTTCTATTAAAAAAATATTTTTAAAGATTTTCTTTCTCCTATTTCTTTCTCATTTTTGTGTTCATCTCTCTTCTTTGCTTGTAAGTATTCGGTAGTAGTTATGTATAACATCAACATTAACATCAACATCAACATCATAAATTAATGCAAAAAAAATCTATTTTTAAAATTATGAAATAACAAGATTATATTTAGGATGCAATAAGCATAAATACTTATGTATTAAAATTTCTCCATTTGTAAATATTTTTTTATAATTTAAACAATATATTTTTCCTCCTCTACGGTGACAAGAAAGTTTTTATTGAAAATGCACTTAATTAATTGTTCTTAATCATCACAATAAATATATTTAACTGTTTATAATCACTTGCTTATTACGAATTAAGAAGTAAATAGTATTTATTTTATTTTTGAAGGTCATTAATGATATACTTTGAATCGTAATAATTAAACAGAAATTATTTCGACTCAGAAATTAATTATTAAAAAAAAGAAGATGATACACCATTTTCATCACAATGTAGCGTGTAGTGGCAACCAAAAATCCCATGCTTCGCTGACACGTCAGCTTTTAATCTATAGCGACACTTATGATCCATCATCCTGCGTCACGAAACCCATGTTTTCAATAGCACGACCTACCACATGAAACGACATCCCAACTTTCTCGTCCCCTTAATCACCGTTCATTTTAAGATCAACGACCTGAAATGGATTGTGCTAAACTTCCTAACTAAGTACGGAATCCCTTTTTGTATGCTTTATTTTGAACCCTTGAAATAAGGGTAAGAACGGGAATGTCTCCTGTGTTTGGTTATATGGACACGCTGTATTTTTTTTTTAAATTATTTTTTATATTTTTAAATAATTTTGATATGATAATATTAAAAATAAATTTTTTAAAAATATTTTTTTAATAAATTTTCAAATAAAAATACTTTAAAAACAATAGTAGCGAAATGTCAAACAATACAGTTACTTTGTTTCTAAATGATTTAAGAACCATTTTGGTCCTTCAACATATTTGGTTTTCACAAATTGACCCAACTTTATAAAATAGATAGCAAAGTTAGGATTTTTGAGTTTAGGATGGTGTATATTCCTTCATTCTACTCTATCCAAATTAACAAGGTACAAAAAAAGTTGAAAATAAAAAAATAAAAAAATATCAAAATAAATTACAATGAGTAACTCAAAAAATAAATATGTATATAGGTTGTGCTTGATTATTTTCATATTATGAATAAAAGTGAAAAAAACATGTTTGGATATAGTAACAAATAAAAATAAAAATAGATATGATTTTAAGAGATAATTTTAAAGTAAATTTATATACTATTTATTTAAAATTAAAAAAATAAATGGCATGTCTCTTTTTTTTTGTTTTTTTTTTTAATTTTAAAATTGTAAATAAAAACTATCATAAAGATGCTGGAAAGATAATGATAATGATTATAATAATAATAATAATAATAATAATAATAATATCTCTCAGATTAAACGCCACAATATCTCTTTTAGATGAAAGATGCCCATTGTTCTACACTAGAAAGTTTAAGGACTTAAGTGGAACATGATCATATTATAGGGTTGGACATGAAAAATTACCCACCAACAAACACCAAAAAGGGGTCATGACTCATTGGACCAATCCAAAATCAATGGCTAAAACCTTAAAGAATCTACACATTCAACAGCCTAGATTAAAAGTTACCCTTCCAAAGATACCAAGTAGCTTTGCTTGGTCTATTGTGGGTCTTTACAAGTTGACAGGTAACCTCTCTCCCTTGTTTTCTATATATTCTCTTCTCTGCTCCATTTCGTGTTCCGTGACTCTCTCTCCCTTTTCTTTTCGCTTCTCAAAAATCAAAATCCGTGAGTAGCTTTAATTTTTTGTTGTTGTTGTTGTATAACCGTTTTTTGTTAATGTGTTTTTGTGATTATTTTTCGTAAAAAGTTGGTTTCTTTTTGTGTGATTATTGTTTTTTTTTTTTTATATATATAGTTTTTGTGGTGGTTGGATTAATGCTGGTTAGATTTTGTGGTAATTAGAGTTTAATTGCGTCAGCTTGTTTGTTTTATTGTGTGCTGAACTGGGTTTGAATAAAGTTTCTTTCTTTATTTTGAAATGAAGAGCTAGGTGCAGGTTATTTTCTGTTTTGTTGGTGTAGTTGAGGACTTGAAGGGAAATAAAGGATTTGAAAGTTTTGATCTTTTTCTATATTAAATGTAAAGATTGACTAAAGAAATGAGCTTTACTTGAGCCAAGGACATTGCATACAGTAGACAAGTTATTGTTTGCGTTAAATGTCATGACTTTATGTTAGATTTTTTTATTTATGATTATTGAACATGATATTAGCTTTCTTCTTGATAATGCGTGTTAATCACTTTGGATTAATCTGATTGATTGTATTGGTTATTGTGTTTCCTGAATTGGGCTTGATTTTTTATTTCTTAACATCAATTTATAGGTGTAAACATGGGAGTGAACTTGAAAGCAATTGTGGGGTTTGTGTTTCTTTCATTTCTGTTGTTTGCTGTTGTATCATCTGCGTCGAATGATGGTTTGCTTAGAATAGGATTAAAAAAGGTGAAACTTGATAAGAACAACCGAATTGCTGCACGGCTTGATTCCAAAGAGACCTTGAGAGCTTCTATTAGGAAGTATAATCTTTGCGGTAATCTTGGAGAATCCGAGGATACTGATATTGTTGCATTGAAGAATTATCTGGATTCTCAGTACTATGGTGAGATTGGTGTTGGCTCTCCTCCTCAGAAGTTCACTGTGATCTTTGACACTGGTAGCTCCAATTTGTGGGTGCCATCATCTAAGTGCTATTTATCGGTGAGTTTATGTGCCCTTAATGTTGACGAGTGCATACCAATTGAAGATTTTTGATTGTTTAAGAAGGAGATTAGGAATTGATCGTTGGAAATTTATTAATGGTTTAACTTTGCTATACAGGTTGCTTGTTACTTCCATTCCAAGTATGACTCTGGAAAATCAAGTACCTACAAGAAGAATGGTTTGTTTTTACTTGCTAATATCAACAATTTCTTAACTGTACTTGGACCTAAACTTTGCTAAACGTTTATCTAGAATGTTTAGGTCCAAGTAAATATGAAAATGCTGCATATTAATTTCTTTTTTGATTAGGTATGTGGTTGCCATGATGAGCTATAATCTGTATAGATACTAACATTAGTTAGGAACTAATGATACCTTCACTGTAATCTTAAACCACACAATGCATCACTAGCTATGATTATTTAGTCTGAATTGCTCGTCATTGCAGTTGCATGAGCTGTATGACAGAGAAACTATCATATGGGTTTTCTTTCTTTTTCTTTTTTTTCAGGAAAAAGTGCTGAAATTCGCTATGGCAGTGGATCTATTTCTGGTTTCTTCAGTAATGATGCTGTCGAAGTTGGTGGCCTGGTTGTGAAAGATCAGGTAATGTTGTCTTTCAACTTATTTGCATGTTATTACATGGTGTGCTTTGCCAGTCTGTTCTCACTGCTGTTTTTGAATTTTAAGGAATTTATTGAGGCAACTAAGGAGCCTAGTATCACATTTTTGGTGGCCAAGTTTGATGGTATATTGGGACTTGGGTTCAAAGAAATTTCAGTGGGAGATGCTGTGCCTGTCTGGTATTTGTCGTATCTTTTAGTTCTCACTGACCATTTAAACATTTTTTATGGTTTGTGTTTGAGTGACACACGTGCTTTTTGAACAGGGACAACATGATTAAACATGGTCTTATCAAGGAACCAGTATTTTCTTTCTGGCTTAACCGCAATGCAGAGGATGAAGAAGGGGGCGAAATTGTATTTGGTGGGATGGACCCAAATCATTACAAGGGCAAGCACACTTTTGTTCCTGTGACACGGAAAGGCTATTGGCAGGTTGGTTGGCTGTACCCTTTTCTTTTCTTAAGAGTTCTCAATAAATGTTTTATCTATATTTTTCAATTATTTTTCTCATTTTGTTTTACTGTAATTCTTGCTCATAGTTCAACATGGGTGATGTCCATATTGGTGATAAACCAACTGGTAAGTTCTCTCTTATTACCTTCACTTCTTAAATTGAAACTCAAATATACCAGTAGAGCAAAGCTCTGTAATAAGACATATTGTATGTAGCATGTATCCATGTGTCTTTATATATATGTGCTATCTTGCATATGATTCTACACTACCTGTCATTATATTGTCTGATCACCTAAGGATGCTTCTATTCAGGGTATTGTGCCAGCGGTTGTGCAGCAATTGCAGATTCTGGCACTTCCTTGTTGGCAGGTCCAACGGTATGAACAAAACACAAGAATGCTTCAGCTTGTTGGATGAATAATTGTAGATATCTTATTCAGTATACTTTGCTAGCTAACTGTTTAGCTATCCTATTTATTGACCTTGAGTTGAAGTTGTATGGATTGACTAGAACAAAAAGGATGAAAAAGTAAAAAGCTGTTGATATTTTTCTTCTGTTGGTTTGAGGATTTAAAGATGAGTTCATTCTCGTGTTTTGTTGCCCCTGTCTGGATACAATTATCTGATATGGATTCTGACTTTGAATTGTACTTGCATATGGTAGCTTTTAATTTGATTTTCTTGTAACCTTTTTATGTCGTCAACCTAACAGTGTAATAGACTTCTAGACTGACCTTGTCATAGGCTTTGAAATAATATTTTTTGATATAAATCATTTAGAGGAAAAATTAGAATCTTCTATGATGCAGGTCCGTAGTTCTGTTGTCAATTTGCGTATGCTTAAAATATTTGTTTGTTTCTCTCTCTTTTTCTTCCAGACTATAATTACCATGATAAATCAAGCCATTGGAGCCTCTGGAGTTGTTAGCCAGCAATGCAAGGCTGTTGTTTCACAATATGGGGAAGCCATAATGGACTTGCTACTCTCTCAGGTGAAAACTAGCTTTACTTTTATTTCAGTGTTCTCTATTAACCATGGCTGATAAAAATTTTACCTGAGAAAATGGTTGTGGTCAGCATTTAGGGATTTATTTGTGTTCTTGCCTATGTATTTACAGGCACAGCCAAAGAGGATTTGCTCTCAAATTGGACTTTGCACGTTTGATGGAACCCGTGGCATAAGGTTGGGGTCTAAAGTGTTCTCTTCTTATGCTTAGGCTTTCACAGTTCTACTTGGATGCATTATTTTTGCTCCTCGATACTGGCCCCTTTTTTGTTTATAGGCCAAAGAAAAGTCATTAAAGTACACCCCTTCTTTCTGGATATTACCCCTTTTCATGGAAGCAAATTCTTGCTGCCATGCATGCTACTGCTTTTGTTACTAGAAAGGTTTACCTTGTGCTGTGGATAGGCAGTAACTTAGTGGTTTGTAATTTTGCTTAGCATTGGCATTCAGAGCGTGGTGGATGAGGGCAATGACAAGTCATCTGGTGTTCTTGGTGATGCTATGTGCCCTGCTTGTGAAATGGCAGTTGTCTGGATGCGAAGCCAGCTGAAGCAGAACCAGACACAAGATCGTATATTGGACTATGTGAATCAGGTGAATTAAATGCATTAGTACTTTATATATTAATCAATGAGGTGATAATACATGCATTATTCCTTAATAATTTCTTGGGCCTTCGTGACATGCTTCTCTTGCTGATAACCATGATACTTTTGCAGCTTTGTGAACGTATGCCAAACCCAATGGGAGAATCAGCTGTTGACTGTGAAAGTGTTCCTTCCATGCCCACGGTTGCCTTCACAATTGGAGGCAAAGAGTTTGAGCTCGCTCCAGAGGAGGTATTGTATCTGAACTCAAGTCTTACCATTGATGCCCCCCCCCCCTTTATTGGACTTGTTGCAATGCACAAGTTGGTGAAATGCAACCAGCTAATCATCTTAATAATGAGGTGTCAGTGACATTTATTTGTTTGCTCTAAGAGTTACAAAATTGTGTGATGGTTTGATTGACTGTCACTAAGTTCCTTCTAAGCACTGCCACTTGTATTAGGTTGATAGTCTTTACAGCAATTTTAACAGGATTTTAGTCTTGTCATTATGTTTGGATGCATTGCTGTAGTCTAAATCTGTATATCTAGTAGTAATATAGTCCATTGTCCGACAATAGGCTCACAAGGAACTTGGACACGGCCTAACTTTTCCTCCATATACACATGAAGTGCTCCTATTGAATATGCAACACAAATTACTATTGCATGAAACAATACCCCTTTAACGTACTACATCAAGCATACATATTAATTCATAGAACTAATGCCTTTTTCCTGGTTTGTGATCAGTACATTCTCAAGGTTGGCCAGGGTTCAGCTGCCCAGTGCATCAGTGGCTTTACTGCTTTGGATATACCTCCTCCTCGTGGACCTCTCTGGTACATCATATTCTCAACAAACCTTTTTAATGATCCTAAAAACATGTTTCACTTGTTTTATAACCTTCATCCCATAGTCATAGATGGTCATATGTTCCTTTGAGTCTTACCTCTTGATCTTGGACAATTCAGGATACTGGGAGATATTTTCATGGGTCGTTACCACACTGTCTTTGATTCTGGAAAGCTAAGAGTTGGATTTGCAGAGGCAGCTTAAAGGATATAGTTTGGGGTCTGTCTCATATTTCCCCCTCTTATCAACTAATATGTAATGTACTTTTCAAAAGGTGATGGGAGTCACTGGTGAAATATGAAGGTTCTGGCTCGTACTTAAATTAAACAGATGTTATTGTAAATATTCGTTTGCTTGCTTGCTTCTTATCAATTACAGATTGATACAGTATAAAATGGCACATGAATTGAATGCTGTGTAAGTGCTTTATGACCATTTTTTCCCTTGATGCACGCAGTTCTTATCCAAACCCTTGTCCAGGTTATTTCCTATCTATCCTTAGAAAAGAGGGAGCCAAAGAGTGTTAGGTTATGTTAGGTTACATTAATACATTTTCACTAGGTTCATGAAATGACTACTGCTCTTCAGTCATATAATTAATAATTGTCATTTACAGGTCCACTGATTGGAAAGTTTTTAATCTGTTAGGTTTATGCTGTTATCAAACCTTACCTTCCTTTTAACTTCACCATCAGGATAATTGTTTCTAGTCGCTTTTTATTTAGTTAGTTTCACCAAAGATTTTAGGCTCAAATATAGCTATGTGGGGGCATGGAAAGTGGGGGTCTAGTTTACATGCAATCTAGTACTGGGTAGCGTTTGGTATATGACTTGACCAGTGCATTTGCATGTGATTGGTGTGCGTTTAGGATTAGCTAGAAATTTGTTTTCTACTCTTCCTCCACCACCTCATATAGTCATGTCCAGGCTTATCTACTCACCCACATATAGTTGTCTAGTCGTATTTGCTCGCCAATGTTTCTGTGCATCGTTATGCAATATAGTCTTATTTGCTCACTGACGTTTACTCGGTCCCTGTCACAGAAAAGTCTCTAGTGTCTTACTTTATGCTTGACGTGAGTTGCCCACCTTCATTTGCATATATTCTTTTGGTCACCAAACAACTGAGTGTCTGCACTTGTGATTCCTCCTCAACTGCCAACTTTGGTGGCTCTTTTCATGGTAGTTGAGAAATTGGCCGGTGAAGACGGGAATGGTGCTAGGAGGGCAAAGAAAGGCCTGCGAAATGCGTTTTCTAACAGTTAATAGCACCAGCACCTCCTGTGGCCATTGAATAGTCCAAGAACGAAGAATTAAGATCATTCGCATGGAAACCACAAAAGGCCACTTAGTTACCGTTACTTTCTTCTGGCAAAAAAAAAAATTCACATCACACTGCCTTTTCATGGTCAATTAAGAACAATGATGCACCATGCACGTTTAGTTTAGTTTAGTGTTTTTTTGATGGCATGTATGATGATAAGGGAAATCTTTAATTTCTTATTAACTAAAATTAAATTCTTTTCATGTTTAGAATGAAAAAACAAAAAGAAATAATGCCTTTTCATTTCAACCACAGTAGACATTGCCACATAAACAAATGGGGCATTGATTTAATGATCAAAGGTCAAGTGGATCTCACTCGCATGCAAGTGGAGAACAAATTATACATGGATATTCAATTCCCTTTGGTTTGATGACAATGACATGATCAACAACAGAAATAGAGATGACAATATTGATGTAACTTTTTGAATTTTGTAATAAAAAACATGAAAGCATAACAGAAGGGATACATTAGTTAATGTAATTTTCTTGTCCAATTGGGACCAAACTTCCATTCTAAGCATGATAGGTAGCAACATTGTTGGTGGCTTGGTTTTCGTGAAAATTATTAGGAGCATTGCCAACTTTACATTTTCCTACCATTCCATAAAGAAATTTAAGAATTAATCTACTTCCTTAAATTCTATATCATAGTTTTAAAACCTAATAATCAAATTATCTCTAAAATCCTGTCAAAAAAAAAAATCTAAATGATATTGTTTTGATTAAAGATATAAAGTCAATCAGCTGATGATCGAGATCAGATTAGGCTCGGGTCGATCAGGCTAACTCGAGTTTTTGATTGGATCACCAGGTCAACTGAATTTTTATTTTTTTTTATTTTTACTTTAATCCGGATCAGTCCAAGTCCTAGTTCAGCTAAGTTCCAGCTTGACCTGTCAAACCGGTTAGTATTTTAAAACAATCATCCATATCAGTAAAATATTATCCCTTATTGAAATAAAATAATAAAAATATATATATCAAAGGATATATTTAAACAACTTATTCAGTTTTAGTTTGTATTTAGTAATATAGTAACAATTATTTTTTAAAATATTTTTTATTTAAAAATAAATCAAAATATCTTTTTTTTTTAAATTATATTTAATATTAACACATGAAAAAACAATTCAGTATATATATATTTTGTAAAATTTGAATCAGGGCCGCAAACGAGGCGAATCATCTCCTACCTCATACTTTATTCTTTCGCTAGCTTTTTCACTTTTTTCCTCTGACCAAAAGCATGTAATGTTAAAGACGGGCGCCGGCTGTCCCGCAAACTTTGTCAGCACATAAAAACTACATCTGTGTGATCTTTACTATTACCAGTTGGTAGCTCTCTATCTCACCTTCGGCAACAACTTGCAAACAATGTAACTAACATTCTATCAGCCCATTTTAATTTCCCAATATTTGATCTAAGAAAAAACCCTAGTGAAAATTAATAATCCTTCCTGGGAAAGAAAGCAATCAAAATCTTATGTCTTTTTCCAAGTGGGGTTTCAAAGTAGCAGCAGCAGCAGCAGGTAGGAAGAGTCCAAATTAAATATGTCACAGTCCTTAACCATCACAGTGTTTCTTCAAGAAATTCAAATGTATATCCTTGTTGTTTAAGGATATTTTAGTCCACTTTATGCTACTTTACACCGATTATCCATTCAACGCACCGAAGTGTTTGATCCTTACATCAGAAAGAATGGGTCCCAAACCTTTTACCGAAAGCCAAACTGGAAGAGGTGAAAGGGAGTGAGTGAAGCCAAGGAATAGGTGGCTGGCACATGAAGAAAGCAACGTAATAGTTTGTGTTACTTGAAAGGAACGTCGGATAGATAGATTCTTGGCTTTTCTTGGGAATTGGTTGCAGCTTTCATTCATTCTTTTGCATTTGCTTTTCTTAGGTGCCTTGAACAATGCCTTGTGAATTCTTCTTGTATACTTCACCTACAATTCTAAGCCAGGAAAGCAACAAATTGCTTCGTCTAGAGTTGTAGGTTTTGGCTAAGGCTATGATGCTTTAGATCATCCATTCAAATAACCTGGTGATTTCACTCAAGAGCTAGCAAGCAATTTCTTTTCTTTGGGATGAATATGGTCATAATTAAGAATAAATTAATTGATGGAAAATAATGAATTATAACCTTGATAGAACTAGCTAAAAATTCTCACACCAGTCACAATTTGAGGCTTTAATTTCCTATCAACCATAGACAAAGAAATGTGGTAATGACACAAAATATGTTAACTAAATATTGAAATATCCTATCAACCAAATTAATTAAATACGTTAAATGTAAGATTTTGTTACAGAACACTTCATATCAATTAAGAGATTTTAAACACTATATATTACTTAAAAAAAAAAAAAGAGTAATGACAAAGGAATTGTTGAAAATGCCCATATTTTAATCTATCATTCTTTTCCATGAGGATCTAGTCATCAACAATGCATTTACAAGTTATCTAAGTTTCTAACATGAGTTTGACAATATACGATAATTCACTCTTGAAGTTATCTAAGTTTCTTACATGACTTTGAAAATCTACAATATCTAATGTACTTTTGAATTATTAGATTGTGATATTCTAACAATTCACATAACTTAATATTAATTTTAACAACCACCACTTTGATCTTCAGAGGGTGTTGTTTTTATAGTTCAACATGTTTCTGTTTAAAAAATATAAAATTGATGTTTTTCATGTATTTTTTTAATATTTTGATATGTTAATATTAAAAATATATAAAAACCATCATTATTATTTTTATAAAAGTACTTTATACCACATTACTAAACACCTCTTAGTAGTAGCATACAGTCATGCTACTATGTAATTAAAGAAGAATATTTCTTGATCTAATTAGCATTTAATCCATGAGTCGACAGTCATTAATTATAAGTAAAGCACTAATTGACTTTTACTTCAAAATTAATAATTAACAAAGCCCAACTTGTTATAGCTAGCTTGGTTCAAGGTATCGATATCATAGCATTATTATAGAGGTTTACCTTCACATTCATTGTCCACTACCATTAGAGACTTTCAAAAGTCAATTAACAATGGAGATTAAACTAATCTACTCTGTATTAATACAAACTCTTATGGCCACTAATTAACCTCTCTAAAGTATGGAATATACCATCCATTGTATGATCCCACGCTCATTAACAAAAGATGTCAACACAAAGCATGCATGTGCTCACGTGATATCTCGTGAACAAGGCATCATTCCATAGCTAATTAAGCTAATGAGCTCAGCGTTAAGATTAAGCAACTGGCCTCCAAAGCCGGCCAAATTTGCTTGCAACCCACCAGCTTTTCGACACCTGGAAGCTTTGCCTTTAGAGAGAGGAAGTAACGGCGGCCGCCCATTGACCACAAAATGTGTAAAAAATAAAGTTGAATGAAGAAAGCAATGTTTCTTGCTTTAAAGCCAAACGTCCCAAGCCAACCACATAACTGTTTTTATAGGTGCTATATATAGAAGCTTGCAATAGCTAGCTACCATAACAAACAATTCAGCTTAATACACATCCTTTAAATCTTTTACCCCCCCATTCTCTCCAAAATGGACTGGACTAGAGGCCAAACCATTGGCCGTGGCTCATCAGCCACCGTCTCGATGGCCAGGGCCAACCAATCCGGTAAAGTCTTTGCGGTGAAGTCAGCTGAGCTATCAAAATCGGAGTCTCTTCAAAAGGAGCAAATTGTTCTTTCAACATTAAGGTGTCCGCAAATTGTAGCATATAAGGGGTGCGACATTACTAATGAAAATGGTAAGGTCTTGTACAATCTTTTCTTGGAGTATGCATCCGGTGGCACGCTTATCGATGCAATTCGGGAGGGTGGAGGTTGTCTTGACGAGGACATGATCCGATTGTATGCTCGGACAATTTTGCTCGGCCTCGAGTATCTTCATTGTAATGGCATAGTGCATTGTGACATCAAGGGTCACAATATTTTGGTCACTAGTGATGGGGCAAAAATTGCTGACTTGGGTTGTGCTAAGCGGGTTGATGAGGTGTCAGAAGCAGATTGGGGCACGACAACAACAATTGCAGGCACACCACTTTACATGGCACCTGAAGTGGCGCGTGCTGAGCACCAAGGGTTCCCTGCTGATATATGGGCTGTTGGGTGTACCATTGTCGAGATGGCCACCGGACAGGCTCCATGGGTGAATGTCTCAGACCCAGTTTCAGCTCTTTACCAGATTGGGTTTTCGGGCAACGCGCCAGAGATTCCAAGCTTCATGTCTAAGCAAGCAAGAGACTTTTTGAGCAAGTGCTTGAAGAGGGACCCAATGGAAAGGTGGTCAGCCAGTGAATTACTTAAACATGATTTTATTATTGAAGAGCCAAATCTTATTTTAAAGGAAAACAATAGCTCAAAAGCGGACACTCCAACATGTGTTCTGGATCAAGTCTTGTGGGACTCAATGGAGAAGTTAGAGACAACTTGGGATTCGACCCATAATACTTCTCTGGTCTCTCCAAACGAAAGAATCAAGCAATTGACTGAAGGCAATGGAAAAGCACACAGCTGGTCGACATGGGGTGATGCTTGGGTCACAATAAGAAGCAACAAAAGTAGCAAGGAACAAGAAATGGTTTCTTGCAGTGAGGATTATAACATGGCATATGCCAATGGATCCATTGAAAATAGTGGGGCGGAGATAGCTTCGCTTAGCATGGAATATAACTTTGTCGTTCTTAACGAGCCCACAAGTATTAGTGGGAATAATACATGTAATAACACTAGCAGTGGTGGTAGCTGTCGTGATGACGGAAGGCATAAAATATTGTTGATGCCTTGTGAAGGTAGAAAAGATGCTTTATGTAAGCAATTCGAATTTTGTGAAGGAAATAAAGTTCTGTTTTCCACATCGCAATGCTTAGCTTGCTTATCTTCATATACTGTAGCCATGGCTGTTTCAAATTACATATCTGGTCATAATTAGAAACCTGCTGGATATTAGGTCCAAACTAGTTAATCAGGCTTGTGACTGGAAATAAGAAGCCAATTGGACCAAATCTTAACTAACCAAATTGTGTTATCAGGCCACTTAACACCAGCCTCCAAACCACAGCCTGTCAATTGATATGGTATACTTTTAAAACCTAACTTTATATGTCATTTAACTCAATATTTTTTAAAAAAATAATTAAAATAATATTATTTTAATTATAAAAAATATATATTATTTTAAAAAATTAACGGTTTTAGTCAAGTTAATCAGGTTGTGAGTCAAATTAAATTTATGATTGGATTAATTCATATGTTTAGATTCTAAGTTGATTGGATCCTGAGTTGATTTGTTAAACCGATTTAAATTTTATAAATTATAATTTATAAGGTATGATTTAGATATTGGTTTAAATAGTAAGTGAACTGTTTTTTTTTTTTATGATGATAAATGAAAGGGATAACATGATGTTTTTTTTAAGTAAATGTACTGAAATAATTATCACATGAATTTGGGCAAGAATAGAGGTAAGAAATCTGCAAATCGCATGCATCCAAACCTTTATTTAGTGGACAGATCTTAAATTTCCATTAACACATGCTATCAAAGCATCTGTAGAGGTCATTCTACAAATGATCCCACTTCTCCATTTCCATTAGGATGTGTTTAGATGTGTTTAGGCAAGAAATTCTCCCGACAACCTAATACCTAATTGACACTGACTTCATTTACCACTATAGTTTAAGAGTGGTTATTCTAAGAATAAATTATATCTTTTCCTAAAGCTTGCACCAGTGGTGTCCCAGCAGAAGATAGAAGAACAGCACTTAGTCATTTAAGCTATCTCTTTCCCTGTCATCAGCAAATTGCAACACCATTGATACTTGTCACAACCCACCATGAAAAGCTAGCTAGATTTTATATAATTATGTTAAAATACACAAAGGGTTCTATAATCAACCTAATAACCTAATAATTTAAATTATTAGATGTAAATTCCAAGAATAATTTTATATTACACTATCTTATATTTAATTTTATTAATTAAAATAGAATGACTTGAAATTGCTTGATTAATAAAATTTTAATATCATAATAAAAAACCGTGTTTTAAGCTATCAGACGGATGTTTCAAAAATATTCTTACATTATTCACTAATAATTCTCATTTAACAGGTTGATGGTTGTGTATCGCATTTTACTTTACCATTGTCTAGTTGCAGAGTATTAGTCCTTGGATGTGTCAAACACTAGAGCAAATATATAGAATGCATCGCTTGTATCAAGCACTCACAACAGGATATGATATGACATTAATTTATGGTGGAAACTTGCTTCTTGTTTTCATTTCAGGTCTCAGTGGTCATCTATCTATTTATATATATTTTGGAAATAACTTTTAATATATTATGGATGAAAGCTTGTTTCATCATTTTTCTTTTGTGTTAATGGTAAGACATTGTAGAGTCAACTTCCATACTTCACACTACACGTCTCTCTAGGTTTTAAGCTTGTTATTCACGTATAGAGTGGTGCATTCAAGATAATCTTTCTTTCTCATAGCCTCTCTAACTGATCTGTATGAGATCTTGATTTGCCAAATAATTAAAATAAAAAACACTTGGCAATTTATTTTATGTCTTTATTTTTGTTTTTTTAACTCAATAAGTTTACATCTTTTCTATATCTACACTTTCTGTTATTGAATGCTAACCAAACTATAGGTTAGGGGATTTTCCTTTTATGCTTCTTCTTTAAATTTCTGTAAACCGCCCCTCGAAACCAGAAAGATCGGCTACAAGCTTTGTGCTTGGAGTTCGATCTCTCAATTGTGAATACTGAATACGAAACGTTAGAAACATGAGTGGACTCCATAACCAGGAAGACTTGGGAGTTAGGAAAAGCAGGAAAACAGAAAAAAAAAAAAAAAAAAAAGGAAGAAGAACGATCCCTTTTCTATAGTCAGCTGCAGCTCCTCCAATAGGGATAATATATACGTCCCATTGCTTTTTATGGGGATTCCAATCTTGTTTAGTAATTTATACTCACCTTGTAACCATTAACATTCTTATCAAATCTTTCTTTTTCCTACTCATCTTCAAGTTTCCAACGCAGATCACAAGTAAAAGGGTGCTCCCTTTTAATTATACTATTCTTTTAGAGCTATAGGTCGGTATTTATTCAATGCCAAAATTGTTGTTTGATAGCCACCAATTCATGCATCCTCTGACATCTATGGTGAGTACACTAGTTCAGATTTAAATAACGTAGACATTTTTCTGAGGATCCTCTGACAGTTAAAGAAAGAAAAGCACTTGAAGGATAATGTTAAGCACTTCCAGTGATATCTTCACTTTAACTGAAATATGCCTTGCCAACCCGCCTATGGTGTATCCTAGTACTTATTTTACGAGAACAGACTGTATGTTCCAAGAGTTAATTTGATTCTTGGATTGGTTTCAGCCATGGAACTTTCAGGTTCGTTATTTTTTATTGTTGTACAATATCTCTGAACTCTTATGCTGGCCCTAGAAGGAACATTCTTAAAATGAAGAAGTAGGCGGTGCCAAAAAAATTATTTTGCATGTGATAAAAACAGTAAGGCTTTTATTTATTCATCCCATGAACCACTGTTTTCAATGAATTTTGCTTCTTTTGGTGTTGTGAAGTGGTATGGTTAGAAATATTTTTATTATTTAAATCTGTTTTTCATCTTAAATTTATAATTTTTTTTAAATTATAATCATAAAAACTATTATAATATCAAAGACGCATGAAGTTAAATGAGGGTATCTTCCAAGATTTTTTTTTCATGTCAACAAGCAAAGCTATGTCCTCCACAGAATATGGGGCATGATAGCTTTTACACCTAATACATAGTTTTCCAATGATTTTTGTCTTGTCTCACGCCTATTTCTCTACCTATATAAGCACCCATATAGCCTGATACTGAAATTCAGGGGTTCTTATACTCATGAGGCCCACTTCCTTCAATAGAGATAAATGGAAGCAACAGAGATGTACATGTTAAACCAGAAATTGAGATCAAATCGATGCTTTGATCATCACCAGCAAAGAACAAAATGGCTACCAAGCTGAAGTTGACAAGCCATCACAGTCTTCCATTTTAACGAGGACACATGCAGGCTACTTCAGGATAAGCCTGTCTTTTGGTACACAAGCCTTGCTACGGAAGGTCCTAAGTGAGCCTAATAATAATGGTTCACAAGATGTCTGGCACGTATTTCGTATGCTTCCTTCAACTGCTTTTCTTTTGCTATGGTGGCTCGCACTTCTGATACAAATTTCCCTCTCTCTTATCTATGTTCTGAAATGTTTCTTTCACTTTAACTTGGTGAAGCAAGAGTTCTTGCACTATATAGGAGTAAACTACTCGTATGCTCCTTGGATTTCATGGTTTTTGTTGCTTCAATCGTCACCTATATCTATTTCAGAAATTGTTCCCTATTTTGTTGTTTGTAGCATCTTTACTGTTCCTATTGTGATGCTCGATATAAAACTAGGCCTGTGATAATACCATATGTATTCTGAGTGAGGGAAACTTTGCTCTCATCTAATTAATCAATCTGTATACTGTGTAACAGACTTGTAGGCCAGCTCTTTTCAAGAAATCAATGAGAAAATTCAATGTTGCATGGTGAGCTTACTCATTCACATTAACATTCCTGGCACTCGTTTCCGTTGAGTACGCAAAAGAGATTAAAGGTCATATAGCTTCAGGATTGATGCTTTGTGTTATCTGCACTGTCAAATCTGATTTTCCTTGGCTTGATGGTGTTCACTGCATTTAACACCGACAGGTTTCTCCACCAAAAGAACCCTGCACTGAATTTTTTCAGTAATTCAAAAACAAGAAATTCATGTTAATTTATAATCAATTGTAAATCAAAGTTCTTGCCAAGCAAGAGAGGAGAAAGCTCGAGTTTGAGCCTCCCTTTTGTAGATCCACCACTAATCTTAAAATTGATGGTCCAATTCACCAGGTCGACCTACCTTTTAATTACTCACATATGCTTAATCTTCATAGTCATTACAGGACATACGATTTTTTTTTTTTTGCCTTAACACAGGACATGGGGTTTCATGCACCACCGGGAGTGATTTTTGTAGGTTCCAAGTTATATGTTTTTTGGTTGGTGTCATCTTCTCCCTCCACACCCTCTGGGTTTCATCAAACCACTCTCAAGGATGAAACAAACTCTTTTCATTGACGTAGATGCAGGAGAGAAGATTGATGGTCCACCAATGTATGTCTGGCAAGTGTTCTCCATATGCTATTTATGTGAACGGAAAAAATTGCATGTTTGAGAGGCGGCTTGATCCTGAAAGAGCTCCAAACTTCGAGCTCTTTGATGGAGTGAAGCATTCATGGTCTGAACTTCCCTAACTCCCGAAACTCCCAGCAAGATTCTTGCCCTTTATGACTCAGCGAGACCACATCGTAGACGGAGATGCATGCATGCTGTGTTTATATGGATTCGACAGGTATATATTGGCTGTAAAACATAAACCGAGTGGGAGCATCTTATCCAATTTGGTGGCGTAGCTCATTTTCCATTTACTGGGTTTGGAATAGTTATCGAGAATCTACGTTTCACATCAATCAATGACAGGAATTTTGTTAGTGTTAGTAGGGAGTTATATATTTAGCAGGTAGGAAGGTTGTTAGAAATAGTTGGAGGGAAATCAAGTTCAGTTAGTAGAGGAAAAGTCTCTGTAAATGGATGGTATTTATTTCCTGATAATCAGTTAATGAATGGAGTAATTTTGCCGAAACTGCAGAATTCTCTCCCTAATTCTTGAATCTTTCTTTCATCTATTCTTCTCTCTCAAAGTCTATTTTCTTCTTCCCTCTCAAAACCAATCTTCTACTTCCTCAAAATCTATCTTTTTTCTATCTTGTTAAGGTGAAACCTTAACAAATAGTGTCGGTTCCAAGGCCTTAATTGATTCATTTTGGTTCAAAATGGTGAAAAACAATAAGATAAAGGCTGTGGAAAAACGTTGTAGGAAGCTTGATGAACAACTACATAATATTTGTCAAGAATTTCGAGAATCAATTTCTGATCAACAATAAAAATGGCAAGAATAATGGAGGGAGCGGAGCAAAATAAAAAGACCAATCAAATCAGTCTGTAGATCGAAGCACTGACAACTCAGTACCAATCTTTTCTAGCTAATCAGATGGAAGGGAGGAAAGTTGTAGCTAACTCTGAAGGAGTCTTGAATACTCCCACTAGTAGAAAAGGAAGTAGGCACTCAGAGCAATCAAGAAGGCATATTACATGGGTTCAAAATCCTTGCTCGTAGAGATCACATGGGCAGCCAAGATCACCACAAAACTGGATATAATCCACCTGTACCAATGATTGATTTGCCAGTTTTCTGGGGAGATAATCCTAGGGGATGGTTAAGGAAGTGCAAGAAGTTCTTTACACGTAACTTGGTTCCTGTACAACAAAGGGTTGAGGTGGCTTCTCTGTACTTGGAAGGAAGGGCATATATAAGTTTGGTTTAAAGGATTCATTTTGAGTAATAAGGAGGTGGCCATTAAGCAACCATCTGAAAAATTGTATGAGCAAAGAAAAAGGCTTGGGTGGTGCTACAAATATGGTGAGAAGTACAGTCCATGCCATCAATGTAGCGTGAAGGAAATACATATGATAGAATGAGTGGAAGAGGATAGGTTCTTAGATGTGGAAGAAGCTGAAGAAGACGAGTTCAATAAATATAGACGAGTTATTGTCAAGCCTATAGCAATCTTGGAAAGAAAGATCATGAAAAAAGAAAATAGAGCAGTAGCGGCTGGATTAATTTGGTGGTCCAATTCATTTCCTGAATATGATCCATGAAAAGAAATAGACAAGATTCAGATGCAGTTCCTGGAGTTTTCTTTCGATTCTTGAGGATAATAATCCTTTCAAGGTATGGATATTGTTACGATTACTGGTACAAGGGCATGGAGTAGTTAAGAGGGGTGAAGGGTAGCAGTTACAATGGTAGAAATTCTGGTACTTTTAGTAGTTAGTTAAATAGAGGAAGTTAGCAATTAGGAAGGTTGTGAGAAACAGATGGAGGAAAATGAAGTTCAGCTAGTAGAGTAGGATTCATTTCATATTAATCAGATAATGAATGAAGTAATTTTGCAGGAACTACAGAACTCTCTCCCTATCTCTTCAATCTTTCCTTTCTCTATTTTTTCCTCTCTCAAAATCTATCTTCTACTTTCTCAAAATCAATCTTTTTTCTATCTTGTCCATGTAAACCTTAACAGGTTTCACTGCTAAAAATGGACTAAAAAATCCACTCCCCTGTTGCCCATGTAAACCCCACTCATACGACTCATTGCTCCATGTGTCTCCATTGATTCAATCTCAAACTCAAATAGAACGGCTACCACTTCCTCGAGAGAGAGGATGAGCCACCATAAATTGCAATTGTAAGAACTGGCTTTAAGCATGATGATTCAGATACTGGCCTGTCCACTCTACCCTCGTCTACAATAGGTGTTCTTCAAGTTCAGCAGCATAAAACCTTATCTATCCGCCAAGTTTCATCTTCATCATATCGTATGGCTATTTCTAATACTATGTTTAAAGGATTGATGCTTGTGCTGGCTGCACTGTCAGCTCTGACTTTCCCTGGCTTGATGGTGCTTACTGCATTAGACACCGATATGTTTCTCCATTAAAATGATCCTGTACTGCATTTTTCCAGTCCTTCAAACACAAGAACTTCAGGTTAAATCATAGTCAATTGTAAATACAAAGCATAGTTACAGATCGAAGTTTGTAGCCTTGCAAAATAAGAGAGGTGAGAGCTCGAGTTTGAGCATCACTTTCTTCAATCCATGGCTAAAATCAAAAAAAGTTTGTCTGACTCAAAAAGAACCATTTATATTCAGAAAGGAGAGAATACCAGCAGTATATGTTCTCTAATACACCAAAAAATGTTAAGAAAACAACATATCAGAATTTATGCTGACAAAAGATATCCATTATTTTTCAGCGTTAAGCTCTACATTTCACTTGTAGTGAACACAAAATGATAACCCTAATTGTACTTTCCTTTTCTGTGCGTTTCAGCTTGTCTTTTTCTCCACACTTACAGCAATGCATAGATGTCAATTAAACCCTAACCAACAATCCCATCGTGAAAATCCCCAGTGATACTATGAAAAAAAAAAAAAAAAAAACAACAACAACTATGAGGAGGATAAAAAGACTATTTAACAAGTGGGGCTCAGTTTCTCAAGTATTCTTCTTGCTGGTTGATCGTGAAAGTCCCAAGTCCATAGATTGCAACTGGCTCCGTAGGTTCTGGTTTTCTTCAAGCAAGCGATCATACTCAAGAAGGAACCCTTCAGATTGCTTACTTAGAGCAGCTGCATTGGCTTCTGATGTATTTACCTCCTTTGACTTGACTTCCAGCTCAGATTGCAGCTGTTTAAGTTTTTCTTGCAGTGTGGACACCTCTGTTTCTAAAGCTTTGGTCTCCTCAACCTTCCCATCCTCAAAACTTCGATTTTGTTTCTTTACAGCCTCCATGCTCTTCCTCCGCATACGAAGCTCTCTGATGTAATGGTGCAGGCGGTCTATCATTAGTGAAAGGAAAAGGATGGAACCTGCAAAGAGTTACCTCAAGTTTATACAGGTTGAAGAGCCCATGAGGTCTCTAGAAACAAGGAATTTGCAAAAATAAATTGCCTAGTCATTCAACTCAAAAACAAAAAATAATTTCAAAAGATTTAGAAACAGACAAAACTCTCACGTTTACAAGTGCTGCTCAGAAAAGAAGATATATGCTACAAAAGAAAGCACTTCACACCATTCCCCACATATATTATTTAAAGAAATTCGATTTCCAACACTATGTTCTACAAGATCCATGAATAGGTTCACTGAAGAGCTGTTGCAAAAAATGTAAAAAAGAGATAGCATTGCATAGCATAAAAGGTATTTAAATAAAGGTAATAGTCATTCTGGAGACACATCAAACAAACAGGGGACTGTGCGGAAGTTCTTTGCAGAAAATATGAAACTTTGTGAAGCAAGGTTTCTTTTGCACAATTTTACCAGTGCTAAATGATGAGAGAAGGAGCAGAAGCAGGAAAGTATATATTTTCAAATATCTATGCCACCCGCCAAAGTTGTAAAAGTATAATGACAGCATATGTTCGGAAATGAAAAACACACATTTGAAGTTACAAAATCTGATGATGACCCAATTGTTGCACAGCATTTGAAGTTGCAGAGCATTTTGAAATGAAGAACATATGTTTGAAAAGCAGTATGTTGAATCTTATTACAAATGAGATGTTGCCTAGCATTCTAAAATGAAAGACAAGTGTTTGAAAAACATCATGATGAATCTGATCACAGCTGAGGTGTTGTACAGCATTCTGAAAAGAAAAATAGATACTGGAAGTTATATAATCCACTTTTATGTTATTGTTATTTGAGTTTATAATTCATAACCGATGTACACTAGACAAGAGAGCATATAACAGAGATAAAATCATCGTGCAGCTGAAGAGAACTCCATTGGTGCAGAAAAATGCCATATTTGGAAGTACTTTTGCAAATACATGTATGATACAGGATGCTGTAAGTTTGACATCTTAAGGGAACCATAGGTCTGCTGGCACATGCATAGAAAAGCAGGCTATTATTGCTTCACTATATAGTAGTACTGTATAAGAGAAAAATCACAGCATGTATTGCTCTTACTTGAAGTTTAGTTGTCAAAGAATGTTTTTTAATTGAAAATAGCAGCACATTTATTCACATCTAATGGCATTACCAAGCATCAAGGCAGAGTTCAATCATCTAAAAACAGGAAAAGCAGGACAATATGTGGAGACATTTATGCTGTTTGAAATGATTTTCTTACATCGAAATAAGTATCGCATGCTAGCTTTAAGAGCTTAAACACAAAAAAAAGAGAAAGAATCATCTAATTGACACTCTCCTAAAATCCTGAACAAAGAGTTCCAACTCCAAAGTTCTCCCTTGATCTAAGAAGGAAAAACGTAATATTTGGACTCTTTTGCTCAAAGTCAATCAAAATTCAGATATTGGAGTTAATCGACTCAAAAAAATTTTTCCCCACAGCACTAAACATTTGGTGATCCATCTTCCATGGTGATGGATGACACAATGCTCTCTCTCTCTCTCTAAATCTTAACAAGCTACCAATAAACAGGTCCAAATCAAATGCCTCATTTCATTAAATCATTCAACACGCATGGTTAGGAGGAAAAACAAGAAAAAGAAAAAAATCTCAACCTCACAATCAAAACACACCTCTAATTTAGATATCATTCTTCAGCATTAACAATGGATCTAAGACATCTCCAATCCGAAATGAAATAGCCATTATTTCACCAAATCGTGCATAAAACAGTGAAATTATCAACCCTGCCAAACCAATCACAAACATATCTATGAAAATCTAATCTTCAGCACACATTCAATCACATTACATTAACCCCACAAAGCTCATAACTTTAACAAAACAAAAGGCCAAAACAAAAACATAACTCAAGAAACAAAGAATTATTACCCATAAGAGTAGCCTCAAGAAGATGTTTAGCCATAAGAACCTGGTCTGTAGGATTAACAACACCACCAACATCGATCCCACGTTTCTGGATCTTCACCATACTATAAACACTTGAGATTAAAACCAAAAACACTGTCCCTGCAACTGTCTTAACCATGACTGGTCCACGCCCTCTTTTGAGTCGATCCAAGCTCATTATCAGAAACTTCCTTAATGGGGACTTGAAAACAAATAATAATATCATTGCCATCTCTGAAAATATCACCGCAAACAAAAGCTGAATCATGTTTAGTGTTCTTTTTGGAAAAGATTGAGACCTTTTGTGTTAGAGATTGTAAAGATGGAGTCTTTGGGTGCTCAAGATCAAGAGTTTTTGTGGGTTTGAGGTACTTTTAGCGATGAGGATGGTGATCAAAGAAAAATTACAGAGATCACATAGAAGAAGGTTTTTATTGGATGGAATGGAGGCTAGTTTGGAGGCTTCCTTGAAATTTCTTTTATTGATTGATATAAGACGATAGAAATCATATATGGACTCTATATCTTTCACATTTAGTCAAATTAATCCTCTACTAGGCAACTAAACAAATTAATACTCAACTAAGCAACTAAGAAATGTTATGATGCAAAACAAAATAGACACACAAATTTTGTTATCAATAGTGATTATAGCTTGAGCACTGTAAAACGCGCGTCTAGAAAAATAGGATCATGGCTCCAATATTTTCAATCCAAAATACAAAAACTAGACTATATATATGTGTGTACTATCCATGATCCATCAAATGGGAAAGGAGGGTCATGGCCAAGTATAAAGTATAGATGCTGATTGGAGTAAATGTTGAAACTTGAGGGACTATGTGTGACTTTTGTCCTAAACATTTTAGTTACATGTCTTCTTTTTCAGGACAATTCGTTTCCCCGTCAGAAAGGGAGAAAAATGCTGTAATAAATGTCTTTTTCCCTCCCTAGAAAGGTTTTTTTCCTTTATATTTTTTACACCTCACAGTACTTTTTGAAGGTTTCTTGTATTTAAATTAATTTAAGGATTCAATTTTTTATTTTTTCTTACACTTAGAGCATGTGCATCTCTTTGTCCGCTGTACTTTTGCCAATAAATTATTGAACTACAAGTGCTCAAACTCATTATTATTATTATTATTATTATGAAAAAAAGCTTCAACCTCATGGATCCTATATAGTATATGGTATGCTAAAATTATTTGATATTGCTGCTGATAGTGATGAATACCAGAACTCTATTTTTGTCCAGGACTGCTTTCCAAATCTACCACGATGCCTCAAATGAAATTATGAATAATTAAGAAGACTACATTAACAAGTTAGATTAGGATTTCTAATTTAAGGATTTAGTATTTATATTTTCTTATTCTTGTGATCAATAACAAATAGATGAAGTAAAATGCAAATCTATTTAAAAAAAAAAAGTCTTTAAATGCTTTCCAATAACAAATCTATTATTAAATTTAATCTGGCCTTGCATGAATATTTAGGACTTAAAATTTGATTTAGGGCAAGTTTCTAGTTAAACTAGATAAAATATTGACTCAGTCAATTCTGTTAGACCCGGTTGAATTTCTAGCAAATCAATTAATTTTATCAAATCTTATTTAAACCAACCAAGTCAACACAAAAAAAATAAAATATTGTTGTTTTAATAAAAATAATTTATTCAAGTTAACTTAATTACCTAAAAATTGTTACAATAACTTGATAATCCAAGTTTTTTTTAAAAAGGAAGTGGCTGCGAGGGCTCATGCAAAAAATGGTTTCTTGGTGGCCCCTTTTGTAATTAATTCAATAAAGAAAATTACAAATGAGCTACATCATTCTACATCATACAATAGAGAATTAGCCTTGAATATATTACCGACAAATATATATATGAAGTATAATTAAGCTTTGACAAAGGGGAGCACATATTTTACCGACACCAATTTTATTATAATTTCTTTTTAACAAACCCTAAATGTTAAGAAATCGACGTCAGGAAGCATAAAAGGGGTGACAAAGCATGAAAATGGACTAAGAATTAGTTTGGTTGGTGGAGGGTAGCTAGGTCCGGCTCCATGCTTTCTGTAAAAAGGATAATATTTGAAAGCAAAACTACCTCGTCATGGTTTTCGTTATTGATCCCATCACTCTCCTGCAGGTCCCTTCCTCGAGGCCCCAATTTCAGAAGCATTAGGCTGCCTATGCTCAATGTGTCTTTAACTAATTCTTCTCATATTTGTGCATCAAGCTGTGTGTGAGGATATTGAAGGACTTGTAAATGTGATTGTGTAGAGTACTGATGAAAATATAAATACAGAAATGACAGAAACACGTTCAACTGCAAGAACAGAGATAAAAATATAAAAATAAATTTATTTTAAGCATAGATTTATATCTTTCTAAAATTAAAAAAAAAAAACATAAGAAGATATTCATTTTGACTCTTCTGACTTTGTTTTTTTCGAGATAATAGTCAAAATGAGTGTTTTTATTAATATATTATATGTTAGTCCAAGGACAAAAGTTATATGTAAGCTACTTAATCACTAGCAACATGAATCGTCAGGGATTGTGAAATCACAGGATATATATATAGACAGTCTTAACTCTCAAGCAACAACCCACTAGCTAGAGCATTCTTCTCTGTCTGAAAAGCGATAAAATTATTGAATAATCAAATTTTATTCTGTTTGGTTGAATATTACAGGATCATGTAGTAGCTCTTTCTCAAAAAGAAAAAAGAAAAAAGAAGAAAAGAAGAAGATGATGGATGTAGCTTAAGGTGGATGAACTAATTACCTGTAATTACAACAAGAATATGTGATTAACAAATCCATCATTACCTGCGCTAAAAGCAAATCACCTTTTGGGGCATGCATGTTACTGATGGACTATTCTTGTAAGAATATTGTGAAAGAGGAAAAGATCATGGTGATAGGATGGATAAACTACTTACCAATCTGATCACTTTGCCAAATAATGATGAGGGCTGGTGCGTGTGATGTACTCTGTGATCACATGAAAATGCTAGCTACTGGCACAATGATTTTTTATTAATTAATTCGTAGAAGGTGGCCGAATTGCAACTAATTAAATCCCTCTAATTTGCTTTTGTCAATTTTCTAAATTTGAAGGGCTTAATATACCTTTATCCTGTCTTATTAAATTTAACCTTGAGGAATATAGTTTAACTGATAAGGTTTTAGATTTACTTTCTAGAGATTATCAGTTCGAGTCTCACAAACTTCAAGGTCACTGGAGGCTTGCATGGTCGTTAACTTCAGGACCCGTGGGATTAGTCGAGGTGCACGCAAGCTGGTCCAGACATCCACGTTAATAAAAAAAAAATTTAGCTCCGCCTAGGAGTCACCTTGTGTATTGGCTCTGGCTAAATTAAATTTCTAAATTTGAAGGGCTTAATAAGCCCTTATCCTGTCTTATTAAATTTAGCTCCGCCTGGTGGTCATCTTGTTGCCTTCTAGACTTGTGTATTGGCTCTGGCTAAATTAAACTAAATATAATTTTACCCAATAATATATGTTCATTGGTTAAAATCTGATCAAAATTTAATAGATGAATGTTTAGTTACTATGAAGTTACCTTGATATATGTTCATTAGTTAAAATTCGATCAAAACACCAACAATTTGTGTCTGTCGTTGTATTCCAAAGGCAAAGGAAATTTAACTAGAGGCACCTACATCAACTCATGATGTTGCCTCTTTCAGTGTTGTTCCACAACCTAGAGGCAATGTTCCTTCATAGCGGGTTCCATTCACCCGCAAGTACGAGGCGCATTGGAAGGACGACCTTTTAATGTAAGTTTATTTTGCTTTGAGTTGGTTTGCATTTAACAATTTATGAACAACTAGTATTTCATTAATTTTATCGATTTTTAGGTTCACAAATATTAAGGTCGCTTAGGTAATAACATCGGTGTTTAAATCGGTGATGAAGATTTCATTGTTTCAATGGAGTCAGGTTTTCAAACATCCTGATTGAAAACCTTATGTCGATGCATTGTTTACAAGATTTAATGTTAATGTTAACTTAAAATTTTAACTATTTTTTATGTAAATTCATTTACTTTATTTAGATTATTGATTTATTTTTCATAAATTGTTAATGCAAGGGTAAATTTGAATGGGATACAGAAAATGATAATGTTGCGAGGAGGTTTTAGGAGAATCACGCTACAACTATGTAACAACGAAAACAATATGATAATTATTTTTTATTTTAAATATTAAAATTTCATTTATCATTAACTCATATAGAATACGTTTGTATCATGCAGGTTGCGTGCGTTTTGGTCTGAGGCGTAAAAAAAAAACTAAAAAATATACCAAATAAAATACTCTGTCAGGCTGGAATGACGTGGTGGTTTGGAAGGATTTTAGGTCGTCATACATCCCAAAAGATATATGGGTAGAATATATTCAGCACTTGACGTTCGAGCATTTCATAGGACGCTCACAGTCCGGTACAGGGAACCAGAGCCGACAAATTCACTGCTCAGTTACCAAGCATATTGACAACTGTGTTCCTTTTGTTTCGCATGCGAAGCAGATGGTAAGATTAATTTTAATCACATCCATATTAAATTAATTTTTTTTATTTATAAATATATTTAACTTGCAATTTTTTTTTTCTTACAGGTTACGACTCTTGGACGTGAGCTGAGCCCAATAAAGCTTTTTGTGGCAACATATGAGCGGGGTGAAGACCACCAAAAGGGGATGCAACAGTTCATCGACAACTGCGTTCAACACTTTGTGGTATGTTCGTTCAACCATTTTTTTTCATAAGTTATTATTTTCTTGAATTGAATTTGATGATTTTAGTTTTTATTTCCAAGAGACATATAACAACAAGTTGATGGAGAGACACTGAGACGATCCTTCAACTCACCTAGATTTCGATTCGGATTTGTGTATGAAGGCGAGATCATTTGGTGTACCCATTAGAAATCAAATGTACGGACTCTCTAACACTATGATCGAGAACTTGAGGACAGCCTGTAGTGTCTGAACCGTTGGGAGTTCATAATCAGAATCGAGCACCCAATCTTAGGAGTTCGCGGCATTGTAACAACATACGACCTATCTCACCTAAAAATATGAGCGACTTTCGATGAATTATGAACAACTCCGTCAAATAGTCATGGACATGAGATCACAGATGGGTGGTATGTGTGTGCTGCTTTTTTAGTTATATGATTCCAAGAACGACCAACCTCCTCCTCCTCCTCCTCCTCCTCCAGCATCGCCATTGTTCTAGTTTAATTTTATTTGAACATATACATTTGTAATGAATATATGGATTTTATATTATTCAAATTTATTTTATACAAATTTATTTTTTTAATTATTTTCTTTTTTTGTTCAAAAGATTTTTTTAAAAATATATTTTAAAATTATTACAGACAGATATACCGATAGACACCATTCGTTAGTATATTCCAGAGAGTTTGAAACAATTTACTCCATATGCCACTATCACCGACAAAATAATTTCGTCGGTATTTTACAGAGAGTTGAAATAAAATTACAATAAATGCCACTACCAGTCACCAATGGAATAATTCTGTCGGTGTATTAAAGCGGGTATTTTTTTGCCGGGTATTTTCTGTCTATAAAACCATTGGTGTTTTTTCTTTACCGACATAAATGCTGACATAAATGAAATTACCAACAAACGGTTTTCGTCCGTGAATCTGTCAGTAAAATTCTTGCCAACGGAATGGTAGTGTAAATACCGACAAAAAATTCTGTCGGTAAAACAATTAAATGTGGTAATGGTTACAGTATCTTCATTCACACCAGATTTAGTACTCAGCTCTGAAATTCATAATCTTTTTTAATTGAGACATACATAAAAGAATCTGAAGCACCTACCCAACCAAATATTCAGGCTTTAAAATATGTTGGATCAGGTTTAATAACTATGCTTTTACTATTTTTTAAATTTACGTGTTTATGGGTATGGTTGTAAGAATAAAAAAAACAATTGAGATTATATTTTGTACTCAAATTAAGCATCAAAACTTTTTGGTCAACACCGCAACATACAAAGTATAGATTAATTAGTGGTTCAGGAAGCTCAAGTTTAATAATGCAACAACACAACTTGCTAGTTAGAGCGTTAAACAACCGGATTAATTAACTGATCTAGAAATGAGTATTGAACACCATGATACAAAATTTTATAATAAGTTCTATCACATGTAATTTTGCAATTAAAAACAATTATTAAATCTATTCTTGCTTGCCAATGAAAATTAATCTAATCAATACAATTAATTTGATTGGTTAATCTGATTAAAATCTAATTTAATTTTTTAAAAATAAAATAATATTATCTAATTATCTTATATCAATCCATACAAAGTGACTCGAATCTTACGATAGGCCACGGGACATGCTGAATTTAATAACTTTGAATTTAAGATGCTTATGGTGGCTCCCTCGACGATGATGACCTTAGTAATGAATCTATAAATGTTTACAGTTAACTAGTTGCATCTAAACGATGTCTAATAAGAAAAATCAAGTAGACTATTTCTTGCATCAAATACAACGTCTAAATTTGGGCGCTTTGACTGGCTGGTTACTTTGACCTTTAGCAAGACAAAGACTCCTCCAGAGGACATGAAAAATTTATTTTATCAATCCTAGCCCTAACAGTACTGTTATTAAACCTCTTTCCCGGCAAGTTAATACAATGATTTTGCAGATTAACTCTTCGATGCATAATCTAATCCAAGCTAAATTAAAAATTAATTCGATGAATTTAAAATTAAATTTTAAATTAGGGCTGGATTTATTAACATGGGCCATAACCCAAGTCATTGTAAACACTTTATCTCAAGATGATGTTTACGGCTCAACAACTTTTTTTTATTATTGGAACGCCAAATATTGATGTTGGGGTTATATAATAATAAGAAAATTGTCTTTATTATATATAACAATGGGATTAACCGATGATGATGATTTAATTAATTATCTTAAAAATTGTCAACCAAGTCTACAATATAGGCACACTAATTAATTAACAAAGTAATATATACACCAAATAAAGTGAGAAAAAGAAATCAAAGGCACTATTATCAAGATGAATGAAGTGTTGTTATATGAACAAAAATCATGTTAGTAGATCATATACAAAAAGAATCAACTAATCATATATATTAACATGGAGGTACTTGATGATTAAGCTCCCAATTAATTAGCACTAGAAAAGCTTGCTTCCAAATTCTTCTTCAGTATCCTCCTCAATATTTCTTAAAGAAGATGAAGCTGCAAGGTTTCTGAGGT
>Ga0307518_10000387_pt1 | contig 33782 bp, 47 predicted proteins | sample 25_EM_MG_FD_203889 | JGI IMG/M metagenome (GOLD analysis project Ga0307518, IMG submission 203889) | Populus trichocarpa ectomycorrhiza microbial communities from riparian zone in the Pacific Northwest, United States - 25_EM | ecosystem: Host-associated > Plants > Roots > Unclassified | place... | reverse complement strand
CGTGGGGTTTAAGAGTGCATTTATCATGAATTGTGACTGTACAGAAAATTTATTACTAGGGAAATAGTTTGGTTTTTAGAAATTGGCCAAGTATCCGGGGAGGCCAAGTATCTGGTAGGCGATAGTAGCCTGCAGGTGAGGACGTGTAAAAGGGATGTTCTCTATGGAGACATCGATGGGGCGTGCGTAAGGCCTGAGTGTCTGGTGAGGCGCGCCTTGGGCTTACATTCTGCGCCAGGTCTCAAAGTTTGGATCAAGGTATGTGGGATGTAGGGCGCTCTGTATTCCTCTTCCGATGAAACACCTCTCATAGTTCAGAAACCACACGACTGGCTGGATACCATCGATGTCACTGAGACACAGGACATCTTGTCAAGACGTCGCGAGAAGGATACCTGCACCTGGCTTTTCACTGCATGCGGAGCGTACGCGCAATGATCTTCGGCAGATTCGGGAGTCCTCTGGCTGTATGTCTCTGATCTCGAAATGGCATCCGGATTCTTATCCAACCACCTAGCTGGCACCGGAGAATCGGTCATAGCGTGCGCACACTTCTACCGACACCGCTTCCTGTCCTGATCGTTCACAGCGCAGCAGTCGTCGATCACTTACTAACCACGATCGAGAGTGATCACGTTGCCTACAAAGCAGCTAGGAGCAAAAACTGGCGATGGAAAGAGGGGCGCCGAAGAAGATAACAGCGCAGAAATCCTGTTCAAGACAGCGTGGCGTGCTACTGTTGTGACTTTCATGATGCTCGTTCCCTGAGGACGCATACTATCCTCCTGTCGATCTTCGTGCAGTTCACCAAATCGTGGAGGAAAGAGTTCCGGACCTCGTCGAGAGGCAAGCCCAAGAACTTTCCCCTCCAGAAGATATTGACGTGCTGAAAAATCTCCTGGCACGGGCAATGCGCTTACACGAAAAAAAGGTTATCGTCATAGATGGCCTCCATGAATGTGAAGATCGTCCCGCTGTGCTGATATGCCTGCATGAGATCGTGGCAGAAAAGATCGTCCGCGCGTTGGTTACCAGTCAACCAGAGCCGGTATTCCTTGTCCGCTTCTATGGCAACCTCGCCATTGATTTGGAGGATCATATTGAACGCACGAAGGATGAAATGCGGAAGGTGCTGGGAGGGCGAATATATCGTCATTGCCGGCTCTCCTCCATACCTCATTCCACGAAGGAAGAGAAAGCACATGGATCGTGCCTCCCTCGACCTCATAGCACCTTCTGAGGTAGACAGGTTCTGGTATGCATAGTGCCAGGTGGATTCGCTGCGCAAATGTCGATCTGTGAGGAGTGTACAGGACATCGTACAGAATCTCCCTCTAGGACATACGACGCCATCCTCGGGCAAGCCGAAAGCATGAGCGAGGACGTTCGACTCATTCTGCAGAGAACGCTACGTTGGGCTTGGTGGAGCGCTACGTCCGATGACAATTGTCCAGGCGACGGAATGTCCCATAGCCGATGTGACCAAACCTCTCCTCGACGACTTTTTCCTTGTCTGCGGCGCCTTGGTTGTGTATGATGAACCCACAAATCGTATCGCTCTTGGCAACCGCACGGTGCTGGTAAGTGAACCGAGGAGCAGGGATCAACGTTCCCACAGAGGTCTTTATGTAGGACTACCTTACAGGCACACCCACCCAGAAGAAATTTGCATGGTATTTCTTCAATGTTCAGGAGGTACACAAAGAACCGGCACTCGGTTGTATCACTTATATCCTGTCGGAGGGCATTGAAAGAGCGGTCGCCGACGTCCAGAAGCCCATATACCTATTCGAGTCCACAAGATACCACACTCTGTTGGGTCCTCGGCCCCTCCTTTTTCAAGCTCTGGACGGTGGGTTTGAGCACGTGCGACGCATCACAGCAGAGGAGGACGATGTAATCGACTTGATACAAAGGTTGCAAGAATAAGTCCGTTGAAATACCGTATGGTGATTGACAGCCTAAACGACCATTACAGCAAAAACGTGTATCACTGAACCGTGGAAGAGCAGGAACTCGTTCTGGGTATCGTGCTGGGATTCGGCCCATCGTGGATGGTGGAGAGATTCTTACTCAGACGGTTACTCGAAGGCGAGGCGGGCAGCAAGCTTCTTGGTCGTGTGGCAGAGCTGCGAAGAACCTCCGATCTGACGGAGATGGTAAGAGATATGGTTCTGCTGCGATCAGGCTCAAGCACGGAGGGCTTGACGCAGACATATCAGTTTCATGTGTTTATTACACCTTCTATGGGAGACTCACCGTGTCATCATGGACATGATCAGATAAATTGCAGTCGCCATTCCAGCTTCAGGCTGGTTGGCGATAAGTATCATCTCTGGTAATAATTGGTTCCATCAACTCCGGATGGACTAATATGATGCGGTACACTATCTCGTACCGACATGTACACGTTCGTTGCGGAGGGTGCCAGTAAGTTCTGGGTCAGGTACCATTATGTACTGCTCATTAGAGCTCTAAGCCCGTCACTAGATAACGCTGCAGTTGCAGTGCGACCATCGTCTGTGGCTCACTATCAGATTTAAGGGGCACCATGGGGTGGTGTCTTCCGGTCTTTGAATCTGATGGCTACGTCGAGCTTCGTACCACACCACACGGTGGACGCTCCTTGTTTGCAGCTCGCGATATCCCACTCGGAACACGCATCCACGCAAGCCCGACACCTTGTGCACATGTGATATACAAAGATTATCGACGGGAGGTATGCGCGCAGTGTTTCGCGTACTCTGCCAGTGACCTCGCTCCGCCTGAGGTCAATCGATCTCGCGTATGGAGCATAAAATGGAGTCCCGAAGGACCCGCAGCCTCCGCTGCCTGGTTTTGTAGCGAAGACTGTAGGAAGGCTTGGGAGAAAGACGGGACAGGGTCACTTCAAGTACAACTAGACGCAATCCTGATAAAGGCTCAGGTAGCCTCTCGTAGGAAGGGGAAATTGGTGGATGTTATCTCTCCGTCGATCGACCCCAAAGAAGAAATCACGCAAGAAGTTATCGATGACGCATGGAAAAAGATTGAAGTACTTGCCGCCTCAAAAGCGCAGCTCGCTGGGTTTTGCGTGACCCTCAATCTGGAGGACATGGAACTCGAGATTGCGCGATATCTTGCATCCGCGATTGTCTGCCGATACGTATCTGAACAACTCCATGTAATCTCTGGACACGACAAGCACAACAGCAGCATGCGCTCGCTTTGGTCGCACTTACTGCATCTACAGGACAACGAACTAGCCAATATCCGGGAGCGACCATACATTCTGTCCGCTCATCTGCGAATATACGCCTTCCTATGCAACGCGCTCCCAGAGCACTTAAAGCCTTACTTGTCAAGTATTCGCGACGTTCTTGCTCGAGATACTGGGAATGCCTTTGGCATTTGGGATGGGGATCATAGAGATGAGATGTTGGGATGGGGGATGTGGACCAGCGCCAGCTATTTCAATCATAGTATGTCACCGTTCAGTGGTGGGTTTTCCGCTGTCCTTGACCTAACGCTCCTTTGCGTAGGTTGTACACCAAACATCCGCAAGATCCGTCGAGCTCGGACTCTGCACTTTGAAACGACCCGCCAGGTTGCCGCCGGGGAGGAATTATGTATCAGCTATGTTGACACAGACCAACTTCTGGAGCAGAGAAGAAGAGACTTGCGAACGAGCTGGTTCTTTACATGCAGTTGCAGTCGATGTGAAAGGGAATCTATCTGTGGTTGACACCTTCCGTGACTTAGGCGGCTGTTTTCTTGAGGCCCTACAAAGGGAGACGCAATGTGTAGGGTAATCTCGACGGTAGACAGGGGTATCGACAGATTTAGAAACCGGTTACTGCGTGGGCCCTGTTCTCATACCGCCATCATAAGTAACATGGCACTGGCAATGGAAGACCCGACAGACTGCTCGCACTGTCCAAAGGGGAAAAGCAAAGCCAGTCTACCAGAAGAACCCACAGAAAGTACTCCGCTACTGCAATTCGAAGGCGACTCGAGCCAAAGCAGCCGCACCTCCGATAATCCACTTGATCCGGAAAGCGCGGTCGTGCGACAGCGGCTTTGCTCGACGCTAACATTCGTCTTTTTCACCTCGCTCTTCTTCTGCTTACTCGCATTCGTTGCTATCATTCTGATCGTGTATTCATTTGCTTCCCGACTGTCGGATGTGTCCCCGCAAGATTTGTTGGAGAATGGCTTACAATTTCAAGGCCCTAATCGTATAGACGTGCTCAATGTCACAAACGGTGGGATTTGGATTAACGTGGATGCTAGGGTAGGCATAGATGCTGGGTCCATCCTTGGCGTAAACTCAGAAGGTAATGAAGGGTCATTGAAAGACGCCTGGAATTCAATAGGGCGTCTCGGTATCCGTCTCATGGGAACGATGTCTGCGGACGTCTCGGAGGTCTACATCTACTCTATTCAACAAGCTCTACTCGCAACAGTTTCGGTGCAACCCATCGAACTTCCTGTTACTGCAAACCCTCCGCATGATGCTTCATGGCTGACCCCTGTATCCATTCCGTTCTTCGTGCAACCTACCAATAGTTCTTCCGACCTAGCTCAGTTCGTGGACGACGTTTGGCGTAATGGTTCTGTTTCTGTCCGTACGCTCGTTTCAGCCGTCACTGTCTGGGGTGGCCAACTCAATCGAAAGAACTGGAGGAGTATACTGAGCCTAACGATGGAAAACCTTGAAACGCAAGTGAGGGCAAAGCGTAGGTCCACAGACTTTGATTGTGTACCCCTACTTATCACAACAATAAAGTGCCATCTGTCCCTGGTTTACCGCCCTCTGGAGATGGCACGCCGTTACCTCCGTTTTCCAAGTTCGTTTCCCTTCAGGGCTTCAATATTGCCTCTTCTTCCGAAGGAGTCACCTTAGAAGCCCAGGCAACTGCTGTTAACCCAGTACCACCACCGTTTGAGGCGACAGTTCCGCGCCTGCCATTTATCATTTCCCTCCCAGGTTCTGAGGATACCTACATCCCGATTGCATCAGTTTGGACCGAACCATTTTCTCTCACTCATCCCAATATTACGATCTCGATATCCGGACACGTTCTCCCACTTGACTCAGATGCAGCTGAACCATTATCGACCTTCGTGAGTCGTTTCCTATCCCTAAAGGAGAACCCCATATCCATCGTATCACCCTGCTTTCCATCCCTCTCCTTAAATGCGGAGTTCCCGTCGCCACCCACACGACCGCAAATCTTGCGTAATGTTACCATTCGAGGCATGAAGATCAAACCGGAGGGGTCCATATTTGTAGCAAGTGGGCAAGTCTTTGCACGGCTAGTCCTTCCGAAGGGGATGAACTTCGCTATGGACGTCAAGAGAGTCTTTCCAGACCTTCTCGTGTTTGATGGTGATGTTCCAGAACCCACGAATATCTTCACGATTCACGATCCCCTTCCCGATCCGCTACCCCCTCGTGCATTCGGTCACATCTGCCCCGAGGAGTGGTTGAATGCCAACAGTACATATGACGGAACAGAAGAGGGTGGTTCGGCGTTCTTGGTCACGGCCGCTATTGTAGACGTTCCAATAGGGGTGCTTCCTGGCCGCGAGAAGGAATTCGGTGATTTTGTCAGTAAGGTGAGTAAAAGCAATTGAAATACCTGACCGTCTCTCATCCAGCTACAGATGATTTTTTCTTCAAAGGGAGCACTGGCTGGCCTCCAGGGTACTGCTGATATTGGTGTTCATGTCGTCGGTCTGCCCTTCGGTGGGGGAAACAGTTCCGAGTTCGTGCTGATGGGATTACCCTTGCAGGGGACTGTACGCATAGGGAAGAAATTTGGGTTCGATGATCGGGTGTAAATCTATATGTATTTGCGAGCCTGTACGTCTCTGTAGAACATAACTGTGCTTGTATCACCAGTTTTATATATGTATGTAGAACACTGCCTCTATGTCCTATTTGTAATGCTTTACGACTAAACCATGGACGATTTCTTCTTCCACCCCGTTGTCCTTACTACTAGGCTTAAGCTTACTTCGACCATATGCATTTGCTCTATCTCTCCTCCACTCCAGCATAGTCGGAGCAGTGCTATCGTCGCAGCGGGGGTGGATCCCAGCTCTTTGTAAGACAGGGCTTTCACGAAACGGTACTAATTTGACATCGCCGTCTGCCATGACGAAGTAGAAAACGCCTAGGCGAGTGAATTGTCGCTGGTCCAGAGGCGGCTGGACTACGCGGTGGATGGTTGCCTTGTAGTATCCACCTGTGAGGAAATCCATTCCGTCGCCGGCATTCACAACCTAGGGAATATCGTGTACACATTTGACCTTCGTATAGGATAGAAGGGACATACGAGGGCATTCTCGACATGTTTGACCCAGAGCCACTTGCCATCTTTGCCTAAGATCTGCAGGGCTGCAACCGGCTGGCTCCAGAGGATCGTTATAGTCCCTGAATCTATGCATAGGGAACGTTGTACCCATTGATGATCAAGGATATATGAAGTTTTTGCAACTGACCAGTATGTCCTTTGAGCCAAACGTTTTTCGTTTTCTCCTCGTCCGCTGCAGAACGGGGATAACTGGCCAAATAGATTAGGCGTTGGTAGCAGAAAACTGGCGTGGTGTACACATACTACTTAAAGAACCTGACTGAAGTCGATGTCAGACCGGATGTACACAAAAAAGTGACCACATACCAAAAGCTTCTCCAAGGCCGTTACATCTGTGTATATTTACGAACGCCTCTTCGGGAAGCTCCAGGCTTAGCGCGATCAGCCTACGTGGCAGGCAGGGATCAGTGAATAGCATTAACAAATCATATTAGCAAACCTTAGTATAGGAAACAATACATTGTAGTGGTTGAAATGAGCAAACTCCTTTAATTCCGGGAGAAAGGGTTGCAAAGCTTCAGGGTGGCCTTGTTTACTGGGGTCGCGATTTACTAAGAGAGGTGTGATTCAGGTATCGTTAGACGAGCTGAATGAATTACTGTTAATGAACTCGAACTGGTCACGGACACCAGCGTCGATATGCTATGGTGAGACCTGAGATCAAAACTACAAGTGTCGTGAAGAAACGTGTCGAATACCCAGGTTTGGCGCAATTTGTATGCGTGGTACCAACCAGTCTCTTCATCAACACCAGTATATAGCTGCTTTTCCTCGTCCCCCACCCCCGAAAAAGGCACATCCGCAATATCAAACATACGATCTTTCTGTCTGGAGGTAAGCGAAGGCCCCAGCAAGGTATTTGTAGGAAACCCCCCTGAGATTGAGAGTATCCGTGATTGATGACGTAGAAGAAGCCATGGGTGAGCATAGCATCCCGGACTTGAGAAGCAAGGACAGCACGGCCTTCTGTGCTGTCCATCTTCGATAGATCAATGATAGAAAGATCGGCATAGTCCACTGCAGCCATGTCAGTAATATCACCAAAATCGATGTGTATCACGCACGTTTAGCGTTTGTAGGAGGCGCGGCATTGTAATGGGGCACTGGGGGGAGAGTACTAGGGTCGACCATGATGAAGCGTTGGGAGTCGAAGCGATGGCAAACGCCCAGCGGACGTTATACGGCTTGCACCTGCAGGTTGGGAAGTTCCGAATATCGATCAATGTGTCCGAAGTGCGAGGCTACCCAAGCAGAAGGCATCAGAATATGCAACCCAGACCATCTTTGTAGTAAGCAATATTGATTTATGAGAAACTTGAAACGATAGCATGGTATAGTACACGAAGCCCCTGTTCCCACACAAAGGCCGTAGTAAATGGAACGAGATCCCCGCACTGGAAAAACCTATGACACGGACTTCGGAATTCTAGCCTATCGTTCCAACCACAGCGTACAACCTCGAGACTATTATCTGTACCAATGTCAACAGATTTACTCTGTCCATGCAAAATGTAAGTACAGTACTACATAATACACCAAAATATCACCGTTCGGCCTCTATCTCAACAAGCATGTCTGGGGATAGACCTACCCACCAGAATCAGTGACTGCAGGCTGGACCGCAGGCGGCCTGCTGTGTGTGGTGAGTAATGCAATAAATATAGTCTTGAATATTACAGTATTCCCCGAATAGTACTAGTAATCGAACAGTGTGTCGACATCACATACATACCTTGGTATGGGTATGAGTGGCCAGAGAAGATACCCCCCACGGCGCACGGGTCAGCCATACCGAAACCTATTTGCAGTGCATAATTCTCGGTGTACTACACCTTCGAATAAGAAGATTTCGGGGCTCTGGAGATAGGCTCAACTCCAACTCCTCTGCTGTTGTTGCTGTTCGAGTCGACTGTATCAGTTGTGTGATTGCATGGGTCAATACTATGGATTGATGACGGGTTGCAGCCTGCAGGCCAGGGCGTTTTTGGCCACATGTTATCCTTGTGCACACTGCCACCAGCAGTCAACTTTAGCTGTGCTTTAAGCTGCAGACGAACTTCCCTGTGGCCCGTTTTCTTCTGTCCCTTATCTACCTATATAAGACGTCTAGTAGCACGCATCACCACACCTACACGTATCCCATTTCTTTGGAGCACCTGTGTCTCGTTTTTAGCAGTCACCAATTCGTTTAGAGGCATGGATACCATTCCACAACCTTCGATCACGGTCAAGGCTGACACGCATGGTCCTGGGTAGCATGCATTTCATCAACGTAAAAGCATTTATGAAGAAGGAGCAGGTGATGAGCAACGGGGGAAGAGTGAATCGCCAAATCAAGGCTCTCGAGTTCGCTCATGACGATGCCAGATCCTACACGATCTTATCCCATCGGTGGACAGGGGAAGAAGTCAACTATGAGGAGATCGTCGACCTGGCGAAGATGGAAAAGGACGAGCAAAATGAGATTCGCCAACGCCTTGGATACCAGAAGATCCTTGCTAGCTGTGAGAAGGCGAAGGAGGACGAGTTCGAGTGGTTGTGGGTGGATACGTGCTGTATCGACAAGCAAAGCAGTGCAGAGCTGTCTGAGGCTATCAATTCCATGTACCGATGGTATGAAAACTCGGGGGTATGCTATGCGTACCTTCACGATGTCCGCTCACCCTTTCTTCGGCGGACCAACAAGAAGATGTATCCAAATTCAAAGGGCTGGCCGGAGTGGTTCTCGCGTGGGTGGACGCTACAAGAGATGATAGCGCCGCGAAACGTCCAATTCTTCGACAAGGATTGGGTGTACACGGGCAACAAGAAGATGCTTGCACATACGTTGTCGCGCATCACTGGAGTTCCGCCGCATATCTTGGCGGATGGACTTCCAGCTTCCAGCCGTCCCTGCGTTGCTCAGATAATATCATGGGCTGCTGATCGCACGACGACTCGAGTTGAGGACAGAGTTTATTCCCTGCTGGGTCTGCTGGACATCAATATGCCGATGTTGTATGGAGAGGGGAGGAAAGCATTCCACCGTCTTCAGTTGGAGATCATCCGCGCGTCCAACGACCAGAGCATCTTTGCATGGGGATACGGCGCAGACGAAGTGATTACGTGGTCGAGCAGTCTCTTAAGCCAGGACGAGGACTTCAACAAGGAATCGAGTAAGCGGACTGGTAGTGTCCTTGCCGACGATCCCAGCTTCTTTCGGGGCTGTGGAGAAATGGAGCTGATGGATCGGGACAAATTCGTCCAATCTCTCGAAGGTGTCATTGAGGAAGATCGACTTGGGATATTCCCTATCACCAATCGCGGCATCCAAATTTGGCTGCCCATTCGTCCCCACGCCGACTCTGGCTCACTCTTCCAGGCTTGGCTGCCGTGCCGCCGTGGTCCGACATCGGGTAACCCAGTGTCCATCACACTGGCTTTGTGGAAATCCGATTATTATAGATATTTTGTGTCGCTTCCATCTCCTACAGGGAAACCCCTACAGTTCCGTCAACTCTATCTGAGGTATCAAGACACACTGCATCGTGACACCACATTCGAAATCGATGACATTGCGATCACTAAAAATGGGTTCACTCACTGCGGCGTGTACCCTCCATACCCACCGAAACTCATAGGAAACGCGCTCACGCTAGCCGACACCCGTCCTCTTTGCATCACGGTCTATTCCAATAGTCAGGCCAACTGCTACTTTGCTGTAGCCTTTGGACAATGCTTTGGCCAGGGTTGGATACATTTCACCCACACCAGTGCAAGTAACGGACATTCATGGATGGACTATCGCAGGAAAGAATACAAGAAAATGCTGATCAATGGGCCAGAGCATGCCCAATCCGTTGCTGAGGCGCATTCTCCAGGTGGAGGCGGTGATCGTGTATGGATTATCCAAACCCATCTCCCTGGATCTCCATGGACTCTCCGGATATCCAGCGTCATATGGCAGAGCTCAAGGATCGGAGTTAGGTTTGAGGTCTTTCGGTATCCCGGTTTCAGTAGTGTATCAGGTAGATGGTCAGATCTCCGTCTTGAGGTAGGTGGAATCTCGTGCACACATTCTCTCATCGGCATTGATATTCTCATTCTTAGAGAACTAGCGACGCCAATCGTGACATGCGGGGTCTCATGTTACGTCGTCTACAGGGTAAGACGTATCGGCTACTCGTAGGTGGGGTCTTGTTGGAATTATTCCGAACACCCAAAGGGGTACAGGCGAGTGCGCATGCCTTTGTGTACTACTCCAGTCTTACAAGGACAGCTGGGGGACTACGGTTACTTCGACAACTCGAACAACTTCCACTGCGAAGGAAACATTTTCAATCACTTCAACCCACGTTCTTCGGATATGGACATCAGCCCAAAACGGCATATAGTGGAAGAACAGCAGGGGTACAATACAGATATCCACTCTGTGGAGTTGGGGTCATTGAATCTATTCGGTAGTAAGGTCACTCTACACAAGCCAATCGGCCTATCGGTTCCAAGCAACGACCATGTCAACTCAATCTTGGTTCTCCTCTCTGCTCGATTCACCAACAGATATCTCGTCACAACGGTCATACAATGTGATCAGTTCACCGAACACCGCAGAAGGCCATTTGGTGAGCCCACGTGCACCGAACTGTTCTATATAATGTGTCTAATCGTTGGATTAGGCCATACAAACCTGGTATCCAATGCCAAAATACCTTTATGCACCTTCGCAAAGCCATTTGTTTGGCACAGAGATGAGAATGCTAGTGTTCTACATCGGGGAGTTAGGCAACCAGTTGAGACTGAAACGGAAGATGAAGGACGACAGTTACTTAAATATGTTGAAGATCATCGGTCCCGTGCAGAAGGAAGACACATGCCGCTGGCACTATCATAATAATAGTAGTAGATATGTTGACTTTTGGTTCGCACGGCTGTTGAGTCGTCGTCTGTCCGTCTCTCCTGATGATATTGCATGCCAGTCGTTGAGCCTGTTTGGTCAAATGACTCTAAGTTAGAGGCATAAAACCATTCATGATGCATGACACGTGTAGGCCCATCTATGCATTCATCAAGTCGACCGTCCACTGCACTGCATCGTCCAGCTTCCACTGCTCCGTTATATTTATACACTGACGTACGGTCCAATAACAGGACCATTTAGGGGAATTCACCCACGGACAGTCACGGTACTATTAAGTGAAGTCAAAGTAAGTACACCAAACTCCATGACTCCATCAAGGGTGTGCAACGGGGTTGACCTTCAATGAACGCCAATGCCAACATCCGCTGTCAGCCATAATAACTACCTACGATGTTGATGCGGAAGCTGTACACTCTCTGGTCCAGCTCAGCAACAATCATTGCACAGCTTTCAGCCAAAAGTTAAATATCACCACCGTCATTGCTCGTGATGTTGGTGCTGGACTCATCGCCATTTCGTTCTATTCCACTCTCTCTTCTTCAATCCTTCCATTCTTATTCCTTGACGTCTGTGCTCTGGCAGCACAACCTTCAAATTGACGAACGGCAGTGTGCAACTATCTCCAACCATATACGGTTTCTAGCAAAGACAGATATCGATCATGGACACACTTACGACTTCTTTAATGAGTGCGTACTCGAAAGCATCTTTAGCAAGAAAGATCACCGACTCTTCTTCCATCAGCCCGTGGATCTAATAGTGGAATTGGCCCGTATAATTATGTTCCATCCCTTGAGGTTGGCATTGTGTTTGTTACTCTCTTTGCTATATCGACCGGTGAGTTAGCAAATGCCCGTGGTCTAAAGGAGGGGTCCTTACACCAGCACAGTTGCCCACATTGTCCAAGCCGTACGGTTCCGTATGTGGTGGCTCTTCCTAACCGTTGTATTCTGTGGCGTGTCAGAAGTAGTTGGATGGAGCGCACGAGTGTACTCTAGCAGTCACCCTCATTCCCTCGCTCCCTACTCAATTCAGTATGTTTGGTTCTCCAAGCTTCCCTTCTCGTACCTCATGCCTTGAATTCCAGAACATCCGCTACCATCACTGGACCAACGCCCTTGATAGCAGCCAACTTCGTCATCTTGGAGTACATTATCAAGATCCTCGGCGCCCGTTACAGTCGTTTGAGGCCTAGGATGTGTACGTCTCCGTATCGCATTGCACCTCCCCACGCGGATTTCTAAATTCTGTCGTTTTCACAGATACCATGCTGTTTTGTTCAAGCGTGAGTCTTTAAAGATATCCGAGGATGTCACCGCGCCTTATCATTTCCTGTAGGATGTCGTTTCCCTGACGATTCAAGGCGTCGGTGGCGCTTTGGCCGCGATGGCAGCAGGTAATGGCAAGGACCCCACCACAGTAGGTTGTTTCGTTGTTCAAAAATCTCATTCCTGACAATCCTTACCAGGGTGGCAACATCATGCTCATCGGCATTATCATGCAAATGGGTACGTCGTATTATATCCCACTTGTCTTGTCTTAATCAAACCATATTGCGATCCACTTAGTCGCTATCACGCTCTTCATCGTCTTCGCCAGCGAATTCCTTTTCCGTTACACCACAGACAGACCGCTCAAGGAACCCGCTGATGAGTTGGAACGCCACCAAGCTTTGGCTTACAAGCATGGAATGGAGCTTCGAATGAAGATCTCGCTTTATGCGATGGCGTTCAGCACGACTTGCCTGTTCATCCGGTACAGCTTTGTGCAGTTTCCCAGGTTGTTTAGGGTTTAATCTGCTCCCTTTCCCTCGACAGTGCTGTCTATCGGACCATAGAGCTGACGGATGGGTGGAATGGGCGGATCATAGCTACTCAGCTTTATTTCAGTACGTCCAACGATTATGCTAACAACTCTTGGTTAATTTTCTTCTACAGACGTTCTGGATGGTGGTATGGTCGTCCTTGCCATCTTTACGCTTAACATCTTCCACCCTGGCCTCCTCATTCTCCCGATCCAGCGTCGGTTCCATCAGATGAATGACAGCCCATCGTATGGAAAAGCATGATAGACTAAGCATTGTTGGCAGATTCGAGATCACACTAGCACGCTCAGCTACTAATTTCATACTAAGAGTGGAATACCGAGCCGCAGTGTTTCGTCCGCAACATGTTGACTAGGTCCGATGTGTGCGATAGACCAAGTGCAACGCCTGAGAGATTTATGCTGAGCCTTCTAGTCTTTCTTCTATGTCGGCAGTACCCCAAGATCCGGCAGCCGAGGATCCGAGCAGTTACCGTGTTATCAGAATAATTGCCTCATTATAAGACCGCCCATCGCCGTTAGAGAACAAACCCTCCTTGTTCACCAGTTGGCAAGTATACCACCACAGTCATGTCTCTCCCGTACGCAGCTACGCTCGCTACGATATCTAGTCTGGTGGCCGATCCCAAACTGTGTAAACCATGTCTTGGCATCGTCTGTGGATCGGGGCTAAGCACGCTGGTGTCTACTCTTAAGAACGTCGTAGAAATACCATACTCCAAGCTTGAAGGGTTTTCAGATAGTACAGGTGCGCCATCAACTTCCCTGATTGTAGTCTACTTCACTCCACTTTTCAGTGACGGGACAGAAGAGCTTCCTGGCCTTCGGCTACATGGGCAAAGATAACAACTATCCGGTCGTCGCTATGTTAGGCCGCGTACGTCTGCAGCATCTACGAGTCTCATACATTTCCAGCTGATGCGTACCAGAAAGTTCCATCCCTACGAAGGCTATAAACCAACTCAGGTGACGTATGGCATCAGGGTCATGAAAAGATTGGGAGTGAAAGATGTGATCAGTGAGTTGATATGACGCTGCAGGAGGGGCACAACTGAGTCGGGCCGCCATTTGTCAACCAGTCACCAATGCTGCTGGCTCTCTGACTCCTGACATACCCGTTGGAACCAGTATGTGCTTCCCTCACCGAAGCTCGTTGCCAGCTCACACACAATACAGTTGTCGTCATTCAGGACCATCTCGCTTTGCCCAATATGACAGGGATGAGTCCGTCATTTGGGCCACTGGCGTCCCCAGAATATACGCGATTCTTGCCCCTGGGTAACGCATATTCGCCTCGTTTACGACGATTCGCATTTTTAGCTTCGCACGATCTCCAGTTTCCAGACGAGGCGCTGGCAGAAGGAACTTACGCATGGGTCGCTGGTCCGGCGTATGAAACACCTGCGGAAGGACGGTTCTTGAGAAATGCGGGTGCACATGTTGTCGGCATGAGTACCATTCCGGAGGTTGTTGCTGCACGTGAAGAGAGGCTGGAAGTTATGGTTTTGAGCCTCGTGACTAACCAGGTCGTTATACCCGATACATATCGAAGCATCAAAGCGGAGGTAAAGGCAGAGGTGGGTCGAATGCGATGTTCTTTTGGGTAAATAATGAGACGTCTAACAGCTGGCTGGCCACCCAATTGATCGGCAAGAACTTGCAACAGCTTCACATGAAGAAGTACTCGGGACCGGAAGGCTGAAGGCTGAAGTGATGAAGAGTTTGGTGGAACGAATCGTTCATCTAATGTCTTCAGAGACCACGAATGTGAAGCGTTGAGTTGCATCCTCAACGGGGATGGGTGATCGTTGGCCAGGATTATTCGAGCTTGGTGTTCTCCGTACCAGAGAAAAGCCATAAATTCAATAGAACTTTCCATGACCAGCCCGTAAAGAGATTTATTAGTGTGTCAACTCACTTGGTGAACCAGAGTTGCTTTGAACACCAAGAATACCTGCTGCCAATGATTCGGACCTCCTTTGCTCCTTCTTCGACTGCATCTTCCTCCGAGTCTGTAGTTCTTTCTGCTTTGCTAACCGCGCAGCTTCCTCCTTGGCAAGCTGTTTCTTCCTTTCTATCCTCGCAGTCTCCTCTTCTATACGCTTTGCGTCAGCCTGGGCGGCCGCTTCGGCCTGCAGTGCCTCGCGGACGAGTATTCGAAGACGCATTCCTTCATAGCCGAGGAGTTCCGGTTTAGTTTTGAGGAGATACTGATCAAGACCACCGTGCTGATATTTCCTAAGATTGAGTTGTTCGTAAAGTATCCAGCAGGACATACCTTGCGTATCGTCTTCAGTGCACGTGTCGTGACCTTAATCTCCAATTTCCGCCCCAAAGCATCTGATACGAGGCGTTTATTCTGTACGTTGGGCAGCCACGTTCGGCGTGTCTTTTTCTTTGAAAAAGGTACGTTGTTTCCGTACTGTTTTAGCTTTCCATGAAAAAGGCCTAGTGATGAACGCTTGAACGGGGTGGAAATGTTGGCGAGGGATGCGAGGAGAACCGAGCAAGGGAACATGGTCGTCGGCCGTCGTGCAACCCGCCAGTGCAACTGCCAGCAGCTTATTACCAAATCCAGACAAACTTGGACAAAAAATGTGGACAAATCCGGACTCGAACCGGAGACCCCCCGCAGATCAGCGCAGTGCTAAGCGGATGTGATAACCAGCTACACCATATGCCCTGCGAAAGCGCTCAGCATTGGCCTCCCTGAGGCTGGCCACAGTCGCCGTCACTGGTCCGTAATCTTAACCCGGTGACCATGTGGTGACTTCGCAACGGCCCATGCGGTGTTAGCAGACTCAAGGTCGCCGCCCAGCAGCAGCAAGGTACAGTCCTTCCCACCAGAATGCATCTCCATCGTCTCGTCCTATCCAGCATTGCAGCTATCGCGAGCACGGCCGTCGTCAAGGCCGTGTTCATTGGCATCAACGACCTTGGCCACGAGTCACTATCCATCAGGTTCACCTCCCAGAAGTTCAAGGACACCAATCTCCGTTATGTCAAGAACTCCGGTATATGCGAGACGACACCAGGAGTAAGCCAGTATTCAGGCTATGTAGAGGTAGGGAAAAACATGTCCATGGTGAGCTCTTTTGTGGTGGCGTGACACTACGCCTCACCTGCAATAGTGGTTTTGGTTCTTCGAGGCTCGCCACTCACCTGAGACAGCGCCCTTCACTCTCTGGTACGATATTATCAGATACTAATACTCGCGAGCTTATATTATTTCCACCCAGGTTAAATGGGGGACCGGGGTGTTCTTCCATGATCGGTCTCTTCCAGGGTGTGTACATGCATTCTGTCCCACGACGCAATTATAGCTCCTCTCTAGAGAATGGACCATGCCAAGTCAACACAGACGGAAAGAGTACATACCTCAACCCTTACAGGTGATGTTCTATCTGAGTCCAGGTGGTAAGCGAACTGACGCCTGTACAGCTGGAACAACGTGAGCAATGGTGGGTTCAGATTCATGTCGATTCGAGGAAGCATTTTAAATTTGATCCTTTTTCGTACCAAAGTGATCTATATCGACCAGCCAATAGGAACCGGCTTCTCGTATGGTACCGATACTGTCAACAGCACCGCAGCAGCAGCGCCCTTCGTCTGGCAGGTGTTCCAAGTTCTGTTCGAGAGCAAAGCATTTGATGATTATGCCTGCCGGGAGTAAGTCTTACGCCTTTCATATACATTGGCTCTCTCTCAAGTCAGTTATTGGCAGGTTCATATTCTCTACGGAGAGCTACGGTGGTCACTATGGACCCGCCTTTGTCACCTACTTTAACGAGCAGAATGCCAAAATAGCTCAAGGTGCCCTCAAGGCGGAGACCATTGTGGTCAGTGCGCTGTTAATCAACAAGTAATTATTCTATGGGCTATACCGATACCAGTGGTTAATTTCCAATCCTCGCGCAGTGGATGGATCGACCCCCTAATTCAGAACATTGCCTACTACAATTTCACGAAGAATGCGCCCGGATATGGACAACTGGCGTCAGATGCTGTCTTAACGAACATCTCACACGCTCTGTGGGATAAAGGTGACTGCGTGGATCAACTGAAGGCTTGCTATGCTGCAGGGAACTCTCTGTCTTCGGATGCGATTTGCCTCGAGGCTGACAATTACTGTGTCCGTGTGTCCGTTACATGGTATGGCTTCCTCTAATAAACTCCGCAGGGACAATATGTCCGTGCTCCGGCCATAGGAAACTATGACCCATATGATCTTCAACAGAATTCCTCAGCACTCTTCCCTCCGGAATACTACGTCGACTATCTTCACACCCCAGCTGTGATGAAGCAAATTGGTGCCAAGTCCAATTATAGCGAGTGCCCCGATCCACCATACAACCTTGTCATTAATACCGGTGATGTACGTATACCGACGGTGACAAGACCGCTGTCATACTGACGATGGGTTGCTTGTTTCTAGTTTTCCAGGACCTTTTTACCAGAGCTATCCAACCTAGCAAATTCCGGTTTGAAGATCTTAATATGGGTATGATTAGCGCACTCCGTTGAAAATGATGAACTGACCGACATATCTTCCGGAACGGGAATTGGATAAAATTAATAGGCTGGCGATACTGATATCATGTAAGAGGATTTTCATAATTTGTCATGCCACCTCCTTGACACATCTCTTGCATCTAGCTGCAATTGGGTCGGTGTATGTGAATTCCCAGTCCCATGCGTACCTCTTTTAACCCCTTTGTCGCTCCCAGATTTATGCGTCCGTCCGTCAAATGAACTGGTACGGCAGGGACGTGTTCAATGACCTTCCTCTTACCAATATAACCCTCGATGGAGTCACTATCGCATCCGTAGCGAACCTTGACAATTTTTCCTTTGCGTAAGTGGGGCTCTTACTACAACGCCATTACATAATAAGTTTAACTGAATCACATTCACGCTGTCAGGAGGGTCTATGGCGCTGGTCATGAAATAGTGAGTATTTAGTTTCCTTGATCGAGGTTCACTGGCTGACAGAATGTCAGCCTGCGTTCCAGCCAGCTGCTGCATTGGAAATATTTTCTCAAATCATTCGTGGCGAACAGCTGCATTCAGCGTAGGCACTAGAGTGGTGCAGCGGACATGCCGGTGATTGTCTAGGGATGGATTCTATTGAATAGTCCACATTATATCCTTGTCAGCTCATTATAGCCAGGTCACAATCTGAATTTTCTTATTGCAACCGTTGATTCTACAGCCTGGCTGAAATCTGTCCGGCACCAGCAAGTATCGATGGTCGAGTTCTTCAGCTAGTAGGGACTGTGGTCTCCGTCTCACTAATATACTTCACTAACAAATGTCAGATTTTCACGGTCTCCTCACGAGCCATCTCATCACATAATGTTTTATCACCTTGCTTGTACCCTGAGCTCTCATAGCGTAGTCAGTCAATCTATTCCATTCCATTCCAAGGTCTCTGGCACCTCATTATTCTCTGTGCCTAACTCACCAGAACATGCTGGCAGACTTTGAATATGCTCCACTGTAGCATTGTTGTATGTACATACTAAGTAGTAATAGATTTATTAGTGTAACTACTGATACATGTGCTAATACTAGGCCCGTCATCGACACCGGGGTTGGAGGTCATTGTCATTGAGGTTGTCGTTGTCGGCGTGTGGTGGTGGCCATTGCGGTGGTGGTGGGCCGCCACCATCACCACCGTCATTGCATTGGAAATATTTTCTCGGATCATTCGTGGTGAACAGCTGCATTCAGCATAGGTACTAAAGTGATGCAGCGGACGTGCTAGTAATTATCTAGGAAGGGACTCTATTGATTAGTCCACATTATCCTTGTCAGCGCATCCTAGCCAGGTCACAATCTGATTGGCAACCGCTGAATCTGGAGCCTGGCTGAAATCTGACCAGCACCAGCAAGGGTCGAGTTCTTCAGTAGGGACTGTGATCTCCGTCTCACTAATGCTTCACTAACAAATGTCATCTTGGACGGCCTGTAGCTGACGACCATCATTCTATCAAATGTGGTGTTGTGCCAGTAGGTATTAGGTGCACGCTTCACATAACACTCACGACAACTTCTCAATAGAATGTTCTCACCTACGTCACCAGACGTCGGATAACCAAAGCAGAGTTTAACACAAGAAAGTGCGGAGTATTTGCATCCCCGAGGCCAGAGGCTTCCACGCTTGAGCTAGTCGCAGGACATAAGACTCACAAGTGCTTGGGGGTTTTAGTGTCAGCTGCGGCCGCCAGCATGAACCTTGCTTGCCAACTATAGGTTCACTGCTATACCCACTCCCAAATAAAGGAGGCAGCCACGACAAAGGGTTGTGTACAGTCCAGGCCCTTTACATAGTAGGAACCAACAATCAGCTCTGCGGCATGCAGTCCGTCACAGTGAAGGTCCTCGGCGACGGTGCAATCGCTTTGCATCATCCTACGCATGTTTCTAATTAGTAACTTAGTACTCTCCTGTCTATGGCGTTGCTGACATTTGCAGCCTCGTCTGAGTTCGTCGTCGATCTCCCAAGGACGCTTTATGGGTTGGATGGATGATCTAGGTGACACCGGTACGTCGCCATCTCATGAGTCATAATCGCTGATTTTGACTGATGCCACTGATTGTTTCCAACTAGCTGCACACAGACGACTCGCGTTGAATCGATTGCCGCTGCCCGCTGTGCCACCTCTGTCCACATTTCGTCCCCTATCGCCGATGCCCATTATCTGGCTCCCAAATCGTAGTCATCGTCGATCTCGATCCACTCACACACGTTGTCGACTCCCACTCCCAGGGCCTCAACCAGCGCATTTATTGGTACGAAACACATTGGTGTCTCCAACGCACTCTTCCCTTGGCGTGCAAGCTCGGTCGAGTCTATCAAGGTAGATTGCACCTTTAGTTTCCTGTATCGTCTTCTGACGTTCCGTGGCTTGTGTGTAGGCATTCTCGTGTTCTCTGCAACGTATGGCATGTTCCTGTGTACACTCGATCCACCCGCAGCTGTCGTGCCTCTGACACACTTAAGTGAGTTTGGCATCTTCTTTCGGCACTTTTACTGTAACATCTTGGATCGCGTTTTCAGTCGTTTTTGTGTCATCTACGGTTGGCCTATCTCTGATGCCCAGGTGGGTCTGGTGGTTTCGATAGCTTCTTTCGGTGGGTTCCCACGTCCTTGGATGCGTTTGCAGGGCTCTTTTCACTCTCAGCAATGCTCGATGCATCTGTGCACCCACTCTACCCGTTTACATGGCTCTTGATGGTGTCTGGCTCGTCTGCATGTCCCCTCGTGCTTCCAGACAACTCATGCACTGGCAGTGTCATCACACTCTACCTGGTTCTCCTTGGCGTCTCGGTTACCTTCGTCTGCACTCTCGATCGATCCGAAGGTAAGCATTCGATTCGCGCTGCCTGAGTCCCCAAGCACGTTCTACGACAGGAACACGTCAATGTCTCTAATGCTGACCTGTCTCCATCATCAACCTCAGGCGACTCGAATTCGAGTCCAATAGGTGAAAGGCCATCACTGCCATGATACATCAACAACGTCAATGACGACGACCCACCGAGTTACAACAAGACGACAACACGCTGCCTGCCAACTTTCAGCACCACGATAACAACAATCATAACTTTGATGTAGGAGATACAATGCCAACCAGAGTCAAATGGTGTGCACGTGCAGGAAGGAGGTTGTGAGGGAAGAAGCGGCTGATTAAAGCAGTGGGTTGTGGTAACCATATCGTAGAGGCCCAATAGAATGAGGGCATGCGAAGGTGCACATAACATAGTACATAACATATGGTCTTACGAGCTTATGATAACTGGAACATAGCAAACGAACAAACGAACCCCGGGCTCAAGAATTCGATCCACCCCATATCGCGGAAGCTACTGCAACGACGTCATGCATCTCCGGTACGTCGTGAACCCTTACCACGCTTGCACCCTGTTGAACGGCGCAAGCCACAGTGGCCGCAGTGGCCCAACATCGTTCTCGGGGCGAGGTTTTTCTCCCTTTGTAAGTTCCCTCCGAGCCGGGGCGCTCTAACAGGGCACCCAAGAACGACTTTTTGGAGGTTCCAACAAGCAGTGGGTATCCAGCGAGGCGATTTCCGTGATTGTCTGCAGTAATGGACGAGATGTTGCGCAACAACGCATACTGAGCATCCACAGGCTTGCTGAATCCGAAACCGGGATCTACGATAACGAACCACCTACGGACCCCACCTCTACCTCTGACAATTTTATCGACCTTATCTCCAAGTTCAGTGCGGATTGCGCTGGCCAGGTTCCCACCGTAGTCACTATAATCCTTGTTTGAACCAGCATCACCTCTGGAGTGCATCAGAACGACAGGCACGCATAAACGGCGCGCGGCGTCACGCATTTTCAGGAGATGATCGGTTGAGGCTTGTACCAATGGGTAGCCTGGACCAGTGAAAGCATGGACGTCATTTATGCAGTTTGCTCCTGCCTGAACAGCGGCTTCCGCTACTCTCCATCGGAAGGTGTCAACAGATAGTAGGGCTCCTCGGACGCTATCATTGCCTTGGTCGCGAATGGCCTTGATGACAGGAACTACTCGGTTAATCTCCTCGTCTTCAGAAACAAATTTTGCATGGGGACGCGTTGAGTATCCGCCGACATCGATGATGTCTGCCCCGGACTCGACAGATGTAGTAATGTATTCCAGGGCAGTAGATACTTCATCGTGCAAGGAGCCGTCGGAAAATGAATCGGGAGTTACATTAAGGGTGGCCATGATATGAGTTTTCGATGGGACAGCCTTTCCCTTTGCGCCGGTAGCAGCGACTATCCAGTATTTTGCGGTCGATGGCGCTGAGGTAAATCCATAGGGTGTCGAAGCACTAGCACAGGGGTATTTGGGGAAAGGGACAACTTTGAGCATAGGTGGCTCATCACATGTGCGTCTCGATAGGACGTCACTAAAAAGTGCTCGCACTGTCTTTTTATATATCGGATGCATGAAATCAGGGATCATGCTATGCACGATGTTAACGCGTGGTTCCCCTTTTCGTTCGATTCTGCGACTTACTCGTTTAGTGGCCGGAGAACAAACTCTCGTTCAGCTATTCGTGGATGAGGGACAACTAATTCGCCGGTAAGGTTCTCCAAGTTACGCCTACTGATTTTAGGTCGCGTATCGATGATGCTACTATCGTAGAACAAGATATCGATGTCAACAGCACGTGGGCCATTGCGGATGGTTGGCACTCTTCCTACCGTGTCTTCTATTTTCTTCAGAAAGCCAAGTAACACCTTTGGCTCAAGGTTTGTCTCGACCTGTCGACGAGTTAGTGATGAATAGGCATATAGCGAGATGGTCGAACACGCACCATGCACGCGCAGTTAGCAAAACACGGTTGGTCAGTGACATACATTGGGGCAGATTCATACATGAAACTGGTGTCAATAACAGACACCTTTGCTTCGTCGACTCCTAGGATGGCGCTTGGGACGTCGAGAAGGCGCAGCGCAGTCTCAATATTTGCAAATCGATCGCCAAGGTTCGAGCCAAGTGCAATGGCAACAGTGTGAAGGTCTGAAGGTGTTGAGGGGCCATCATTAATCGGTTTGCAGGGGAGCCGCAATTTCCTCCACCACCTCATCATGATCTGCGTCCGAATTGACTCATCGCTAATGAACACGATCGTGGCAAAGAAGGTGTTACGTAAGACCACTTGAAGAAGTTCTACCCATGAGCGTACACACGGCGCTCGAGGAGCTTGCCCGGTTTCGAGCACACCATAAACGGGCGTCGCAAGAAGTATTTGAGAAAGGTATTTTGGTGTTGCAGAGGAATGGGCATAAGAAGACGGGCGATGAGGGTTTGCCTTACCAGTCACCAGAGCTGATCCATCTGCTGACGTCGCTGACAGGTTGGGATTTCTTGGAACAGCTCGCTCTTGCAGCCATAGACATAGGCCGGTTGGACGTCGCAGACGTGCGTATCGTGTCAGGTTGGTCTGTCTGGACACAACTAAATACTTGTCGCATCAGCGGTGTTTGGAACAGCTGTCAAGTCAATTTCCTGGCTCCCCCCGAGTCGATTGTCTCGCAGGAATCCGGGTGGAAGCCTCAGAGTCGGCTGAGACAGCCCTCAAATATTACGGGGACTTGCTTGAAGCGGATCCTACAAACGCCGTCCGTCCTCCTTCTCGTGCTTACGCGGGATGACTAACGCAGCGTGTAGGCAATATGGAAGAGGCGGATTTCCGTGCTGCGTAGGATGGGACAAGTGGACAAAGCTGTTTCGGAGTTGTCTCAATACTTGGACACGTTTTACACGGATATCGAGGGTTGGCTCGAGCTTGCTGATATCTATTCGTCTTGCAATCAGTGCGCTTCCTTGTTTAATCTTGCCGCATATTCAGCTTATGAGAAACACAGGTATGAATACTCGCTGAAATCATTATCTCATACGCTTCTCCTTTCCCCACAGAACCCGATATATGTCTTACAATCTGCGGAAACAGCATATACCGCTGGCGATCTGCCTTTGGCATTGAAGATGTTTCTCATGGTGATCGATATGACCGATGGAGACGACTCTGAATCCCTTGCCGAATCGACACCTTTTGGTATTACTGTACGGGCATGGTATGGCGTCAAACTTGTATGCTCTCTCCCATTTCATTCTCTTTCCCCCGAGCTCTAACTTTCCCTGCATAGTGCACAAGACGCATGTCTCAGCATGCACGGCTCGCCACCACGTCAGGGTCAAATACTTCCCCTCCAAAACACATCGATCTACTCGATGAGCTTGCAACTGAACGTTTACGGGTGGCTTACTCAAGCACGGGACAAAGAGGTGCGATTGCTCAAGGGAGGGAGGTAGTATTTGCATGGGTTGCTTCTACTTAAAAGAACGACTGCACTTGATAGCTGCCCTGCTACGTGAGGGACTTGCGTAGGTTGTATTTGCATACCCTGACTTATGCTTATGATCATTCTATTGCTAAGGGCAGGAAGTGCAAAAGAATCGATTTGGAGAGTAAGGTTTTAGGATAGAGTTTCGTGGGCACTGGCTACATCTCTTGGTAGATTGCATTCAACTTTGTACGCCAATGCCTTCTCCACGAAGTCAGCCTCGCCGAAGATTGTCTTCACTCTTGGATCAGACGCTACTTTCTTGTAGTGACCAAAAACGCCGGGATACAATGCCCTCTCCGCAGCCCCACATGTCACTTTTCCAGCCTGCCGGGTCGTGGCAGCGAGTGCAATATCTGCGAGGGTTATCCTATCCCCGATTAAGAGGCCAGAAGGACAGGAGATAAGGTATGTGTTGAGGAACCTGAGTGAGCGAGCCTGTCTGCTAACCAAGCCCTCGTACATCTAACGTTCAAGAGCAGACCCACCATTAGCATCATGTTCGCATGCCGGACGGCTGGACGTACTTCTTTGCTGTGTCTTCCAAGGCTTCCGCTGTGTAGTGCTTGGATGTGCAAGCTGAACATCGAGATCTCATACTCGGCAAAGTGCACCCATTGATCTATGTGTGCTTGCTCTTCCATGTCTCTCCCAAGCAGTCCTGACTCCGGAGCAAGAGAACAAACTACAAGGTACGCGTCTCGAATCGCATTCCGGCTTGTCAAGAAGAAAAAAATAGCTCACCATAGCGTGCGATGGGTGCACCCTCGACCAGAGTGAATCCCGCAGCATTCTCGAATGCTGGGATTTTTCCTAGGGGAAACTTTGCGAGAAACTCTGAGGTCCTGTTTGTCACGTTGAACTCGAAGGGAGGGGTATCGATCTCGAGGCCAGCTATGGCAGCAGCAGCGAGTATCTAGGGATAACAGGGTCGATCCGTTCGTCACTTGCATGATATGGGAAATCAACGTACAATTTTGGTCTGCCGTTGTGCCGGATAACCCCAAAGTCTGCCAACTGGAGCCATTTCTAGTTAATGTGAACGGAAGTTTAGATTTACGTTTCAGAGCAGCGGTGGGTAATGATGTCAATTTCTTTGATCTTTTTGTCTCTTATATGCGTTCAGCCTACTATGGATAGCCGCGGAAAGATGACTCGGGAGCCGCAGCAGGCAAGGCGCTAGCTGCGCATTCCTGTGTCAAAATGGGATGCGTTTCTGAGTCGAGAAAGGGAAAGTCGGTCGCGTCGAGTCATCGGGGGGGTCGAACCGCAAATCATGGTTGTCGCAAGTAGTCGCGATTCCTCTTTTCTACATTGTCATCCGTCTCATGGCGCTGCACCAGTTCTTCTCGCGATCACAAACTACGTTGGCGAATCTACTAAGCCTGTATCACAAGGTAGGTGCGGTGAAGTGATACATAATGGACAACCCCAGAGCGAGCGACGTGACAACATGTACATTCCCTTGATGCAAATAAACTAAGACCAAGTATGAGATGTAATATACACGATGGAAAATTACGACTTTAAGTGGATGATTAGCCTGCGACAGGATGATCACCGGGAGAAAGAAACAAAGTCCGATTATACATGTACACATGCAAAGCTATGATGTCATGAATTGACCATACGAGAATCCAGTATTATCTTGCATCGGGTTTTCATGTAACCAGGGTCGAGTGACTGGCTGGTGTTGCGGGCCGACAAACTGTGGCTGAGACAGGGAGAAATGGTGATCCGGCGGTTTCCTAATGTACACTGGATGGGGTTTCTCCTGATGATGGTGGAAAAGGCTACTACGAGAGACTTCCCCCATCGAGGACGACGTATTCTCACCACCGTTATGGAGCGTCATGGGATCGATGCCCAGACCGAGGACTGGAGCATTGTTTACGTTGCCGCCGTACTGTGAATTGAACAGATAATAGTCGCCAGAGGGCCCAGGGATTTCGCCAACAAACGGCGGAGAATGTTGATGCGTCGAGGGAGCACGAGATACTTGTGGTGTGGACGGAACGCCAGGTCCACTGCTTGAGTAAGACGAAGAAACATCCGAATAAGGTGTGAAGGACAGTGGGCTAGGATGGGAAGAAACGCCCCGGTTTTGTTCGTACGATGGTCCGCCAGGAGACACTTTGGGATATTGTGGAGGATCCAGCTCATCAGAAATCATGTACTGCTGTGTTTGCGATAGATGGCTACGACGAGGCTGACTTTGGCTGGCGGTCCCAAACGGAACTTGAAATTCCACACTCCCTTCTTCGGAGAGTCCATGGGACAATGTCCGATGAATTACCTGGACGCCAGGGGAGGAAGTTCTCTGCAAGGGTTGTGCAAATGAGAGTGTAGTATGTGGCGGGCGATCAGTGCTTTGAGTAGGTGCCTGGCATGACGGTTGCGCGGAAGATATTATCGATTTGCTGTTGACTATTGGTTCGGGAGTGGCAGATGTGGACGGATTGGAACGGTTTTTGCAGAAAGGTGGTTCTTTTCCAGGGCGCACACGAACACAAACTTGAGGATAAGGGAGCTTCTTCCCACTCTTGCCTTTAGACTTGGAATCACGCCCTTCAGTGTGTAGACGTTTGGGATATGGAAGCACAGGTGGCGTTGCTGGCTTCCGCCGTTCCTCTGGTGGAGTAACGTCTTTCTCCCTCGAAGTCTGGGTGGGCTGAGCGACGACGCCCGGCCCAGACATAGGGACAGGGGGAGAGCACTTGAAATTGGTAGACGAGACCGTACCGCCAATGCAAGGTAACTGCAAGCCGTTGGGTATCCGCTCGGTGTCGCCTTCGACCTCATCACGTTTTCTCTTCGTCCCAGAAACTAGCGCGTCTGGATTTCCTCTGCGGGCCATCTCGACCTTCTTCTGTAACTGGCTGATTATCATGATGGATTCTTGGACATCTCCTTCCACACCACCGCGCATCGGTCCACGGCCTGTATTTAACAATGGGTCGCGCAGCATTTCTAAGGCATTGTTGACGTCTTCTACTGCTGTCGGCACCCAATATTTCGTAGGATACTTGATCGCACTGTGGGCACACACAACAGCGGCATCGAACAGGATTCTTCCAAAAGAATAAAAGCTGAACAGCGCAGGGGTTGGTCGCTTCCCTTTAAGATCTGGCCGTTGTTTCCACATAGAACAGAGCGCTCTAATGGCACGGATGATCGCATGGGCCGCATCGAATATGCCAACGGTGGCATGAAGATGGGTCGTCGGACATGAATGGCTATTGGATGGTCGTAGAAATGGAATGTAGGCTTTCATGAGGAGCCGCTGAGTCGTGACCATTAGCTCGCACCGCTGAGCAAGCAGGACTGGTGACACTGTAGGACCACCAGATGGCGAAGACGATGATGAGTCGTCCACATCTTCTGATAAGGTCCCAGTGTTTGGGTCAGAATCGATATCCAAGCGGAACGGGGCCGGGAGATCGGTGAGCCACTGCTGAATGTCATTTGCGCACGACACGGCTTGTTCAAGAGAATATCGCTCTTGTGCCTCCAAGTCGTACTGAAGAGAGTCCCTGAATGATCGTTTCTTGATATCCTTAATTAGTTGTGCTAGGCTGATGAGGATGAGCTGTGCCCGAAGAGTATCTGGAGATGCAGCTACACACCGACATTTCAATCCAAAATACTTGAAGTCGGAGACATTTGGCTCGATCAAGGAGAGCGGACTTCGAGGAAGGGGGATAGATGTACAAGCGGGTGTGAATACGTCCTCATCCACATCCTGGGGAAATCGTGTAGTATGTTCCGAATCCGAGATAAGGGGAGAACGACCCATGTAGTCTGACACAAACCTATGGCAGGCATGTCAGCTGTAGGAATTCTGCGTAGGGGGTGAAGACCTACAAATCATAGTAGAAAATATCCCACCAGAGCCGCCTCCTTGACTCGGCTTCAAATAGATTGAATGTACCGGGGAACTCGTCTGGGTCGGAGTCCAAACCTATTATGCGTGCGATATTGACCATTTTTCCGACCTACAACCGCAGATATGAAACAGGGCGAATCAACTACGCGTTGATCGTATCATGGGATCTACTTACATTAGGCAAGAGATGGTGTGCCACGCGAACTTTACCATCATGAAGTGCATAGAGCACGTGAAGGATCATCGCCACGAGGAAATCCAAATCATACGGGCTACTCTTCTCGGACAGAGATAAGGCTTGCTGGGAGAGTGCGAGTAGGACAGACGGTGACGAAGCAGTTTCTTTCTGGACCGCTTTGTTTTTCTTCCCCAGTGCTTCATGTCTCCTCGTGGAAGAGGCACGGGAGGTTGACGCATCATCAGTCACGATTCCTTCACCTTGAGCAGCTGCCAGAATCCGTGCTTCTTCATCCGCCACCTCCCTCTCGACCAATGTGCCTAGAGCGAATGCCGCTGCAACTGTTGCAAAGAAAGATATAGACGGTTTGGTGGCTTTGGGAGGAGAGAAGGGAGTAGTGGATGGCGGACCAAAGAATATGGCACGTGCAAGATCCACATTCTGAGTCGAGGAAGTCTTGGTAGTGTCCGATTCTGGCTTTGCTTGGGCTGGCGAAGCTGCATCAACGCCAGCACAACCAGCTTCAGATGCCCATTTGAACATTGCCTCTGCACGGTCCCTGAAATGTTTGAAATTGAAACACGGGTACATCTTTAGAACGTCCTCCACGTTATCGTAAAGCCTTTGCCGTTTTCTAGGCGCGAAGGGCAAATGGGCCATCAAGCGTGAGGTCACACAAGGAGGTTCATGTGATGAGGGTGATGGTGCATTAAAATATGCAGACATGGAAGGTAAAAGAAGTGGGATAGGGCGTTCGAGACCAGTATTGATTGGCTGCTGATCAGGGATGGATGCCACAGCAAACTCCAGCTTAACCTGACTGGGATTAGCATAAGAGGAACATGACGGTTGGCTCTGGAGCTCTTGGACGGGAAGAATTTCCTTTGGAAGATCTTGCTCCTCGAGCCAAATCGAGGTTATATCATCCAGAGATATTGACAATACGGAGCCAGATTTCCCGACTGCAAGGAACGCGCGGTCTGCATAGACAGATGAATCGGGTGTTTTGGGATGGTATGCATGGGATCGAGCCCCCGGTGCAGAGAACTGTGCGAGCTGCGACTCAACCTGGCTTAGTCGGTTGTGCAACGAATGGAGATCGCTATGTCAACTATCAATACAAGAAATCTCACGGAGCGATGCCAGAGCTAAACGAACACTTTCTCTGCTGCAGCAGCAGAGTAAATACATCTCGCAACTGCATCACGCTTTGTACACGAGCCACATGGAGTGCGCCGGTCGCACTTGAGCTTAAGGCGCTTGCACTAGGCGAAGAGTTTCTGTGGGTGAAGAACCATCATAATGGACTGACGCACCTCGGCACAAACAACAGTGACTCGAGAGCGGAGTTGCCTATAGAAAATTCGAGTGAATGAAGAGGGGGATATACTTCAGGGAAAGCGGACACGTACGGTCCACCAGAAACACTGGATGGATGCTGTTGGGCCTGCTGCTGGGCGAGCGTTTCGGATGTTGGAACCGAAGTGTCCATTCAGACTTCGCGACCTATCTTGAAAGTAAAAAAAAAAAAAAAATCCAAAAAAATAGGTGGCAACCAGTCTTCAACAGGATGGCCTTGATGGGGAGGGAGCAGACCGAGCAGCAAAAGGACAAGAGGGAGCAGAGATCGGCTATTACAGCGACTCTGCAAAAGCGGGTGGACCGTGACAGTCCTGAAATGGGACCCCAGAGACTGCTGGGCCAAAACTCTCACAGTTGTCCAGTTGGACGAGGCGACAAATGAGCTTGAAGCTTGAAGCTTGAACGTTGAACAGCGACAGTGCGCTGGCTAACGCTCTGAGCTACATTACACTATGTACATATTGCAAAGCATGGGCAGAATCGAGATGGGCCTCTCCCGCCGATCACGGTGTGGATTCGAAAAGCTAGACTTTGTGAGGTTTCCAACATCATACTCTTGGCGCCCACTGCTTCATTGGACACAGGTACAGGTCGCAGCGCTCAGCATTCATCACTCTGAGAGTCTGAGAGCCGACTCATGTGTATTTGTTCCTTGGCTGGACCTGATAACGCGTGATTAATTCACTGTCGTAAACACCATTGGTCCGGGATGGAAGAACGCGTTGATTGCCTCAACATCATGTGGGCCCAGTGGCCCTAATTTGGTCCCGACGGCCTTCGGGATGTATTGTTGCAACTATGTGATAAATTCTCAGCAAGTCGTAAGTCTTAGCTCTATTCTCGTTGCAACACAGCCAGAAGTCCCAGCCCGCCTAACAGCGCATACTTCAATTGTGGGAAGTCGTTCTGTCAAAATGACAAAACTTGAATGATGATCGAGGGAAAAAATAAATTTACTGTGCTCACCATAGCGATGGTTATGTAGCCTACGTAGGGCACAAAACTATGAAACCAAGCCCATCAGTCGTGCGAACAGGGACAGGGGGTACACCGATCTGTCGTACACAGCAGGAACAGAACACATACCCGCGGACTTTGCCAACAATGTGTCGCCGCTCGAGGAATTCCAGACCACGATACAATTCGATGTCATCGGCGTGGTTGTTGTCACCTTTGGTTAGAAGAAGTTGATTAGGACCAGGCTGATACTTTACAAATCTTTGACTTGCGGTGAGTTTCAGTTGCAGGTAAGGGGATCTAGCAAGACTCACGGATCTTTCTTTGATTTCTTGGTCGAGTTCGAGATGACGACATCATGGGTTTCCAGAACGCGATGGACGATGGGTATGGCTACACCTGGTATTTTGTAGACGGTTATGTCTCCAGTATGGTACCTTTCGTTGGAGGGATTGGTTAGGAAAAGGAGGTCCCCGCGGTAGAATGCCGGTTCCATGGAACCACTACATGACCCAGCGCAGATGACATGCGTTAGCCAAGCTCCAAACCATGCATACCTAAACGTACCTTAGGACGACGACAATTGGAGACTCAGTGTTAAAGAATAGACCCAGGCCTTTCCATATCATCAACCCAGAAGCTATTACAGATGCAAAATTGAGGAGTTGGAGAAGTAACTGCATTCAAGGACATCGTTAGTGTGTCTCTCGCCATTCACGGGGACTAACATATCGAAAGCCAAGTCGGCGCAACGTCTTGAGCTCCTCAGAAAACATCTCGTCGACAAAGATACCAGGAGGCAAGTAGGCAGGTGTTGAGTATCGCGTCTACACTGCCACCAAATTCGCTTTGCCCACGTGTACTACTAGATTCACTACGTGGCATTCCTTCAACGCTGCCTTCACTCAGTACATACTCAGTACCCAACGAGCACCGTCAAGTTGACGCCAATCTTAACAGCGACTTGGCGGCGAGCGTGTTTGAATTACCTTGACTTGGTCCCGTTTCGGTGGCACTTCGATCAGTCTGTCCATCCACCACTGAATCAGGGCTTTCGCAAACACATCCTCACGCGATCATTCCATCACACTCCCAACAACAAACCTGTGGGAAGGATGTCAACAGCAACTATTCTATCCCAATACCTGCAAAGACAGAAAGCACAGTTTCTCCAGGACAATGGGCTTGGCTGGACGATAGTCACGGGCAACGAAGCAGGGGGTAGGCATGCATCCAAGTGTCTCCGTTAATGTTGACTAAGGCGCTCGTTCCATCCCCGGTGGCACAGACTTGGACACTGTGGCCAGTTCCATTGGCTACGCCTGGTATCAGGCACAATATGGAACCCCAGATTACCATGGAAAGGCAATCGCGCTAGTGCCCACGCCTCGCGTGGATTTCTCCCTAAGACCAGAAAATATCCACGCATTAGCTTTGGCAGGCATAACTAATCCTTTCGTCGAACTCCTCTGTCCGGAGGACTTATCTGCGGCCCATAATTGTACCCGATATGCGCTGGTCGATCATAACACTTTAGATACCCGTTATTCAACATCTGATGCACGGGTCGTGGCTATTATTGACCATCACGAAGATGAAGGAAAATATTGCGATACTGCGTCTCCCAGAATTATTGAGCCATGTGGAAGTAGCGCTTCTCTTGTGACGAGCCTATGCATGTCTTGCTTTTCCTCGGACCATCGCAGCCAAATACCCCCAGAACTCGCGGTCCTCCTCTTGAGCGCTATCACAATTGATACTCAGGGCCTGCGCAAGGGTGGAAAGGCAATTGATGTCGATCGTGCAGCAGCTGCGTGGCTTCTCCCTTACGCGAAGAAGGCATCGTCACTTTCCTCCACTCCAGCGGCAGCAACCGAGACGCCGGAGGATCCTGGAACATATACCCTAGAAAAAATTTCGGGACACCCTTTAATAGGTTCTCTTGCAAATACTCTGAACTCGGAGAAACGTGCAGTCTCTCACTTCAGCACACGGGATCTCCTTCGACGAGACTACAAACAGTATACCTTCCTCTCCTCACCTTTATCACGGGGCACAGGTGGTACAGTACAAGCGGGGCTGTCGACAGTCCCGTTGCCATTGTCGACATTCTTCAAGTCAGGGTCTGCGTCTGTCGTGGCCACGACTGTGGCGTGGATGGAAGAGTGTGGCCTTTCGATTCTCGGAGTACTTACAACCTATCGAAGTAAGAAGGGTAAAAGGAGAAGGGAGCAGCTTTGGATTGTGGACGAAAGGAATGCAGGGAGTGAGCAGCATGAATTGGCTCATGCGCTGTTTAATGCCCTTGAAGCCCAAGAAACTCTCTTACTAAAACGCGTGGAGTATTCTCGGTACGGGTTTAGTGGAACTGGGGACGACGATGACGATGATAATGAGGACGAAATGATGTCGTCAGCTGGGGACTCGGCGGACTCTTCTCCTTTCAGGGATCCTTTCATTGCCCGGGTTTACAAGCAGAAGAATAGGCATGCCACCCGGAAACAGATTGCACCGATTTTGAAGCGGATTGTAGAGGGTTAGAGGGCGAGTTGGACTCGCTTCGCTGTCTTGTCGTAGTGTAGGTGGCAAGGCAAAAAAAGGACTCACCCCTGGAATGAAAAAAGAGCCTATGCAGCAGGAACTCGTGGATTTATTTATGTAAACCATAGATCAAATGAGTCTATGCTAAAAATTCAGAGGCAATAAGAATTTAAGAAAGACACTCAAACGGAGTAAACTTGGTGAATATGTAGGGAACAGCTTTGAGACCAGTGCAACCCAGTTTGGTGTTTCCGGGTTACTTATCATGCAAACATGAGCAATACCTCACTCGGATTGCTTGTAGTTGGAGACCAAGAACACAGACATGATCCAAATGGACCAGATGACAGCATTGCCATGCTTCAGTATCATAGGTCGCTGTGATCAAGAAAACCCACTGTTTTCCGGAGTTGCTAGATTGACTGTTCAAAATAATCATAGACATTCCGGCGTGGCTTACCTGAGTCCAGTGGATTATCAGTACATTTACTGTCCATGGTACTAAATGCTCAGTACTTCGACCTTTGAACGCAACGGTTAAGTAGTCAGACAGTCAGAGGCAGACCTTAGCCTATCTGGCCACCACACTATTTGGATCTTTGTGGCGTAGTGAAGTGTAGACCTCGTGGTTAGACAGGGGAAATTTTATACCAAACTTTGCAAGACAATTGAACGCCCCATCGAAAATGTTTGCAAGGAGATGATGATAGAAGACAGAGTCTACGCTGGCAGTCTTATTGAGGAACATTTTGTGGGTACGTGATGTTTCTTATATAATGGTAATGGGCAACGCCCTGCCAAATTTCAACTCCGACCGTGACCTCCTATATGTGGGAGCCTGTGTCTCAAGTCGAGTGTCCCCGGTACAGCATCAGCAACTCAAAACTGGAGAAACTTTGTATG
>Ga0307518_10000386_pt1 | contig 33830 bp, 42 predicted proteins | sample 25_EM_MG_FD_203889 | JGI IMG/M metagenome (GOLD analysis project Ga0307518, IMG submission 203889) | Populus trichocarpa ectomycorrhiza microbial communities from riparian zone in the Pacific Northwest, United States - 25_EM | ecosystem: Host-associated > Plants > Roots > Unclassified | place... | reverse complement strand
ACTAGTGCTAGTGTAAATGCGCGATTGCAGCTGCCGCTCGTACGATGACACTGCCACGCACCATCCCTTGCTTGTTCCAGAACTCTCCATATCAATCTCGTCGTCCGAGGACGAGTCGGCCGCTGCAGGTTCATATGATACTGTATTCAAAGTTATCGCCTCAAAAACCCCTTGCCAAGGTCGCTCGTCCGCCGTGAACATTGATCCCGGTTTACAGCTTCTCTTCGACCTTTCTCCATGGGTCAATTGAAGGGCAGCCACTTGCGTGAGATCGCCGTTGGCCATTGAAACACATGTGTAGCTGCGTACATATCAGGGTGGGCAGTCGATGGGGAGGCTGGAGCATGACACCTCGCAATCAAGCCACCCCTCTTCAATCAAAACATGTATCTGCTTGGCATCATATCAAACACCCACACACTCCACTAAAAACTTCGTAAGAATGGTTTTTCCGCACCTCATGGTATTGGCACGGCCACCGCACTCACAAATTTCTGCCTCCACGTCAAGGAACGCCGGTGCCGGCTGCTGTTGATTTTGACTCCATCCTTCTAGCAGCATGGATGATCGACATCGCTGATAGTGAGCATGTCATATTTCGACATATTCCATCACAATTATTATCATTGATCAGTGACAGACAGGCCAGTATACTGTTGTTCAAACATCTGCTCGTTGGGATTTCAAAGCGCCTTACTCATGAGGTGCACCTCGATTCGTAAGTGTGATCCGGGGGTGGTGCGTTAAAGCAAAATGTGGTATTCTTCTAGCTCCCAAGTATCCAATTCCTTGGTTTTGATCTTCCTTCTTCATCTTCCTGCTGCACACGATGGCGCTAACGGGTATGTCAACTAAATGTTTTTGGGGTTCCTCGGATAAACAGATTTCAAAGAATGATGGATCCTAGAATACTTTTCCCTCCCTGGTGAGTCCCACTGATTTAATACTTTCCAAAACCATCGAGCCATCTTGGAACCATGATCCGATTCTTGGAGTGAATAGCTGTATGCTAAATACCCTGATTGATACCCACATCCTTGTCTTCTCAGCCAACACGGCCCGCACTCCAGGTCGTACAGCGTACCACGTGTCACATCACTTCGCCTTTCGGCATCAGCCCTCGTTATCTCCGTTTCTCACCCTCCAGCACCTTCGAATGCTTCGAGAACCATACTCCAGGAAACTGCACAGCTCTCTAATACTGAGCGCTCACTCACAGCAAGCAGCAGCGCACACCGCGTGCGCCACATCCACGATGGGATTTCCTGTGCGAGACCGTATTAGCCGATCAGGTCTTGAATCAAGGGTCAAAGTAGAAATTAGGGTGAAAAGAATAGAAACTCGCTAAACATTCATGATCCTGCATGGGCCTGCAGGATCGTTGAGGATGACGAGTATGTAAATGTTGATCGCAGTATCCATCGACCTTCCAAATTCGACAGACAATGGAGTCGCGGAACGTTCTCTCTCAGTCACCATTACATCATACTGACATGGTACAATGCGATCTCGCAGTCTCGCGTACCATATCAGGGGAACAGTGGGCTCAAGAGTCCAAACGCTGTGAGCGCCAGCGGCAGGGGGTTCGTACTAATGAGGGTATCCTGTCGTAAAACGTCGCGCCAACAATTTTACGACGGAATACAAAGGTGACGAGATAAGAAGTGAGTCAAATAAGGCTGGCGGCGCTAAGCGAGTCAGGTGAAACGCATGGGGAAAGAATAATGAATACAGAAGGGCAACCTTGACAGGAAACGCCGTCGTCCTAGTCAAAGGCAGTCATCCATAGGGGAAAGGATATTTATGACAACGACGGGGCACACAAGTGTGTGCTAGTCTGCGACTCGCTACGCATGGCCTCACTTCCTGGTCATCCCCGTGAGCCCCTGAGTCGCAAAAGATGACACTAGTGGCTGGGCTACTGGGGCCGAGACAGCGCAAGGTCAGCGACTGCGATCACCTTCCTCATCTCCGTGACACAGCGGTCGCAATGTCCACAGCCATACGTCTGACCAATCTAGCTATCGAACCATAAAAAAAGATGATGGGCAAGGAAAAAGAAAATCTGTTCCAGGTGCGAAGACTTAGGGGGGACGGAGATGGGAACAGTAATACCACTGGTATGCCTTCGACGCTCACATTTGGGTGAATGAACGGAATATTGGGACAATCAAAAGGGTTTATCAAATATCCATCCCATCCATTGCACGCAGAAACTGTTCCCCGTGAAATGGGCTATGAGAGTGCCCATCTAGGGACGCGCAACAAGATAAATAAGGATCCTTTGTTTGGGAAGGGAGATTCCTCAAACAGATGGAGTACGATGGAAATGGTGCATCATGAGAGAACACAAAAGGCACGCGGGAGCAGGCGTCTTGGTGCCAGCAAACGGGGCTGCACCCCTGGGCTTCCCTAAAGCATGAAGCCCGCGGAACTCTCGGTGCAGCACGGGAAATGTTCCGGAGAAAAGGCTCGCGGTACGTGGATACCCGTGAAACAGAAGCATCAATGCCAAGTGGCGTGAAAACAGTTAATCCGAGATCACATTCTCGTAGTCAATCCACTGACTCGGATCCTACGACCGCCGGGGAGAGAACAATGGCGCCACAAAATGACTCCGCATCAATGATGCAAAGAGTCGCAATATTGAACTCCCAAAAGCGATCCACTGACAAATACCAGTGAAACCAAAACAGGAAAAACGGAGAAATACAGGAAGTAATACAAAGGACAGGGGGTCACTCACATCAAGGATATCACCTAGCTCTGCAGCACTAGTTGCAGCACCGTACTGCTCCCTCTTGGCAGTAGGGGGGCGACATCGTTCACGACACAAGAAGACCACCACACGGGCAAGGCCAAGTGCTAAATGATGATCTTCGGCCACCCCAAGGCCGCGCTCGTCGCGTTCTCCCGAGTTTTTTTCGTACCAGTCGGTTCGCCGCCGGGTTGAGCCACGCATCTCCTCGGGGACTTCCACCGTATTGGCACCTTGCACTGGAGTGGTGTTACTTGATCCATCAAAACGTGGATCATCGCACTCAGGGGACGACGACGACGAGTCTTCATACATGCCGAGCAGGTCGCTTAACCCCCGGGCACGTTTATTTGGCCGTTCTTCTTCCTCGCATGGACTGCTCCGTCCATTCCTCGAGTCACTTCCCCTCAACGAGTCAGATCGGGAACCTGTCCTTTGTTCCAATGATAACACTGGTTTCGGTGATGCCTCTCCGGAGTAAGTCGGTGTTTCAAGGACATGGGTCAACGAAGATACCGCTTGTGAAATAACATGTGGTGAAGAGCGTACATTTGGTATACCAAAGTCTCTGGGCCTAGTCCGTTCTATGATCGGGGTCCGTGTGCTCGTGACTATTTCCGTGGCAATAGCTGTATTGGAAGGCGACCGTGCTGGTGGGCTTCCGGCTGACGTGGCGAACGTACATGTCAAAGGTTTCATTGCCTGTGAGAATGGCTTTGCCCTATCTTCGTCTTTCCGATCACTAACATCCCGTGAAAATCCGACAGAGGCGGCCTGATCATAGGGAGGTTGACAGGAAATCGACGAGTCTGCACAAAGAAAGGTATTGGATGGCAAACTGTGGTGGCCATCGTTCTCATCGTCTTCATCTTCGTCCATATCTCCGTATTTACTGCGCAGGGATTCGATATACCTCTGCACCCTGACAAGCCGATGTTTAAGTTCTGTTATGTCAGGTGAATCACCACCACCCTCATTCTCAACCCTTTCCAGCAGGGCCAGGAAATCAGGAGTAAGGATCGGCAGATTGGAAAACACGGCAGCTAGAGCACAGAAGAGCCAAAGGTGATGAGATATTTTCCCATCCACGTTCACGAGAAGTGTCCTCTGTAGCTCCTCATCGCAACCAGGAATTTTGGAGGTGTCCTGTCGCGAGGTTTCCAGGTTGCAGATGAGCCCCTCGTCACGTTCATCCCAGGCAGCTTCCACACACCAAACACGTGCGATGCGAGAAAAAATGCAGATAAAGCGTCCCACGACATCAGCGTCTTTCCGATGCGTCTTGACAAGATCTTCGTGTGCTGCGGCGCTAGTCCACTGTACTGGCGCTTCGCCGTCGCTAACAACAGTCGATGTCGAGAGTGGGAGAGGATCGTTAGTGATGCCGTCATCATCATTGTGCGTGCCTGGTTCTGTGCTGTCATGGCTCCCCCAACGAGTGCCGCCAATATATATGCCACCCTCGTCTCCACCAATCTTGTGCCTGGTACAATGACTCTCAGAAGCGACCCTACATCTGGCGGTAGGGTGGTGGGTGACGCCCATTGTTAATTCTGGTTTTGTCGCACGTAATACTGTCCTGGCTGCAGATGACAGTGGCTGAGATACCATCTTGATGGTATCGAACTCATTTTCTGGAAGCATGAAGCCATATCGTGTGAGAAGCGCCACATTAGACAAAGAACCATACGTATTGAACACCTCGCTATGCGGAGGTACTGGTCGAACCGTGCGCATCTCGAGATGGTCGACTTCATCCCTTCCGAAGGCATCTGGATCTTTTTGTGATAAAACAGACGTGCTGGAAGCCACCTGGTTTTCTCCTTCGCGGTCGTGTTCGCACTCCGCGAGAGAACCACATTCTATGCAAACATCGTAGTCACTCTGTGAGACGATGATCAATACAAAGTAAAGATAGCTGCAACAACACGCTGATAAGAAAATTCGGCAATAGCTGTCATGTCCAGAAGTCACAACGGTGACTCTAGCTCAGAAAGAAAGCTTCTTGCAATTTTTATCTCCCGATTCAAAAATACACAGCATATACAGGAAAGAGGAGAACTTACCTCCATATGTAAGTGGTTTTCATTGACATGATTGAACCTAGAAGTTTTTCGGTGGCGAGGTAGTATCAGCATATACATATTCAAATCAGAAAGCACTTAAGCAGCACAGCAAGCAGAAGCGAGACAGCCGTCCATCACATACCCAGGGGTACAAGGGTGTGTGAAGGTGTTATATAAAAAGACGAGGATGGGGGTAACCCTGCCTGCACCGTCGAACATTATCTTCGCATCGAGAGGTAGGTACTAAACACGGAAGATAAACCAACGATGCAACGTGTGCGAAAAGGGTCCCTCTCCCAGGATGTTCATAGTGGGAGAGGCATCAACAAGAAAAGAAGTTGTGAATGCATGCCCGGCGGCCAGGGTAACGTCATAGGCCGTTCAATCTACAAGGCAGCTAGCCCTTCTAAGGGAATAGAAGGCGCTACCGCCGGAAAGAAAATTGACAAGAAACGTAAGAGCGGGCAAACACTGGATGACAATCGGGGCTGACGATGACCAGGAAAAGTATAGGAGAGCCGTACAGAGAGCGACTTACGCATCAGCGATTGGAACCATAGATAACCCGTGGTACGCATCAACCCAGAATGCACGGGACGACACGAGGGAGTAGGCGTGGCAAAATCCCGAAAGCGAGATTTCTTTGAATCCTGGATTCACCGTCACGGAATCCTTGCCAGACGCGTCTTCTGGGCCACCGTTTGCCGATTGAGTTCGTCTCAGGATGCTCACTCGGCGCAACGTGGGTTCCACGATGTCCGTATAGTACTGGGATATCACCGCCTGCAAGTAGGTTACACATTAGTGGCAAGCACTTCGCGTACGAATATGCGATGACAAGGTTCAAAAAGCATTGATTCCAACCCCCAAGATCCGCCGTTGACGCTCGGGAATCTATGGAATTCCATTGATTGGTAGAACTAGATGATGTTCGAACCAGTCATCTCACAAAGACATCAAAGACCTCGGAGATATGGTGGAACATCATGTGGTCCACACGATCAACGGAAAGCAAGAAAACCAGTTGGAAAGCTTGCCGTTTAGGCAACAGACCAAAGCAGCAAGACAAGTAACCACGTCAATGGCGTGTCGGCTGCTTGAAACCATTACATAACCATGAGGCGAGCGCAGCATGAATAAGGGGAGGAAGCCATAGCTCTAGTTATGCGAGCCATGGATATGATGTATTCCAGCACATTTTTCGAGATGAAATCGACCGAACAACGCGAAGTAGTGCGACCGAAGCCAATGTGTCGGGGATTTCCGTACCACAATGGCACAAAGCCGATAAACCTACGCATTTTTTGCCAACCGCGTGTTTCGCTACCACCCAGGGGTCTGGGAGAATGTGACCGATGTGAGAGCAACACATCAATCAATCACAGAACGTGGCCAACTCTGCACGCCATAAGCTGCGGGTAAAAGCGAGGGTGGTGGTAATATGAACCCCCCCGAACCATCGATCCACAGCATACATTCGATAAGATGGTCGTGTATATCGGCACCTGCCGAGCACGTAGTAGAACCTTCGTGGAGCCCACATATTGTTCCGTGGAATGACAGTCAAGAAAACAAGGAAACAAGGAAACTGCCAACAGAACCTCAATAACTTAGGGGGGGTGGATGCATAGCATAGAAGAAGAACCGTCAAATGACCGACTTACCAACAAGCCACGTAACTCTTGCTCAGCCTCCGTAGCCTCAAGCCATGCCTTCGCATTTCTCCCATCATGCATTCGTGCACAATGCGAACAGGTAGAGCTTATCGAAATATCGCAAGTATCGCTGTCTTCATGATCCCCTGTCATCGGACATGTATCCAGGCAAACGCAACGCTCCAAATTCGCTATAGGGGCACCCCAGAGTATGGCGATATCGACGGTTTTATCGGGCAAGCTCTGGAGGTAACCAAACCACCGTGATTCAGAACCTCGTAGCCTAGATTGACCCAGTATATAATACCGGTGGGAACGGAAAACCCATGAGTAACGGTAATAAAGGGACCACGTGTGAGGTGAACGGATCAAGTTAATGAATAAAAGCCCAGATTTTTGCAAAAGGCATCAGTCCGATGAACAGAGATGTCAGCGGTCACACGACGCAATGTTGAGTGCAGGTTCGCGAATTCGCATGGACACATGGAAGATGTGTAATCATAATCGGGATTTTCACGGATCGTGGAAGATGGACGATAGAAGGTAGAAAAGGAGAAATTAATGGGTCATAGAAACCGGCCCAAGTGGGTGAAGGAACGTTGCCAAAAGCAAGAGCAGGTTTTAACCGGAGAAAATGCGGACGCGGATATCAGCATTGCCAGGGAAACGGGTGTTGTAAAAAGAGTACACACAATTCGCCGTACAGTGCCAGAGCGAGGGCGAGATGAGCGCCGTGGCCATAAGGAATTGGAGCTATTTGCAGAGAAATGAAGCAAGATTTGGTGGATAACACGGCGGTCTTTGGAATATGCACCACTAGATCAAGTTGTCAGCGAAAGTCGATCGCGTCCCAACAACGAACAGTTGACCTACATGTACACGGAGAATCAATATGCTCATGGCGTGAGCGGACTCTGATACAGCGCTCATAAGACGTTCTCCTGGGTATATTTTCTTCCACATCGAAGAGCGGACCGTTGGAAGGAGCCAACATGTTGTGCTCTACAACCTCGATCCGAGGATCGATTACAATGCTGTTGGCGGAGCACCACGCCAGTAGAGAGGCAATCCTATTACTTGACATTGATTGGCCTCGTCAAGGTTGGTTGGCTGGTAATTCCATCAGCCGTCTGAGAAGATCCTGCGTGACTGAGTTCAAGTTGGTCAGTAACCAGGAATGGCAACAGCTTTGTGGCGTCTCAAGTTTACCCGAGTGGTAAGATAACTACAAACATGGACTTAGCAGTGGTGAGAGTATTTGCCCTCGATTCAAGCACCGAGGACATTCAACAGGTATTCATATCATTACCGAGCAAGAACTGCCATGTCCCAATAAAAGGTACGAGAAGGTGAGCCTACTCCTTCTTTTCTTTCTCCTCAGCATTGGCTTGCTTCTCCTTTCCGGCCTTCTCTGCTGCAAGCTCTTTGAGTTCCATCCGGCGGGCATATTCTTGTCCAGCCTGTTGAAAGAACGGGTTAGTAGTGAACGAAATGGTGACGGGAAAGAGCGGCAAATTGTCTGAAGGCCACACTATACTGATCAAGTGACAGAAACCAGGATCAGAGCATCGGGCTAATAACCCGAACCAAAGTGGAAATTTAAATAGGAACGGAGCGCTCGGCGACTGCAATCGCCTTACAATTGGCACCTACCTGTAGCACCAAAATTGCACCGAGTACAACCATCATGATACTGTTCCCGGCGGCCAGTACTCTCATGGCCTCGACTCTGTCTTCCCGAGTGTCCACTTCCGCTGGTGTAACTATAGTACGCAGTGCAGGAATAGTCACAGAGAGGTAGACAGCAATAGCGAAGATATATGCGGCTAGAAAAATGGTACATAAGAAGGTGGAGGTATAAGACACAGCTGAAGATGATGGCTTACCGAGACTCGAGCCGTCAAACCAGACAGCACTGTCAGTCCATGCATGCAACTTGGCAATAAGACCGAGGACTCCAATACCGATGAACCCGTGCAAGAGAGCCTGTCAGAATAGGTTTGGTACGCCCCCGCGAGGAAGCAACCTCTAGAAGACGCACTTTGATGGCAGGAGGGGCATTGAAAAAGGTGGTATAGAATTGGAAACCGTCCTCAATGATATCATCCGTCAGCTGCTGGTGCAAGAGGCGGTAGTCAACGAAGAAACAAATGAAAAGTACACCTGTGGCCGTCCGACGTCGGATATTGCACGGATTGGTTTTGTTCTCAGACCATGTGAGCAAATGCTGCTACTGAAGAACTCACCCAAGAAGAATGAGCACGATGCAAGCACTGCGCCTTGTCTGAAGCCCATGTCGTACTAACGATACACACTGTCGATTGGTATTAAGGAAGTTGCGTGCGGGACGACAATTGGCGCTGGGTAGCAAACGTCAACGTCCGATAAATCCTGTGGTGTAATAAGGTGACTGTCACTTGCATTCTGATTGCTCCGTCGTACCCCAGTAAGCCAGCCCTACCTCTCTGGCCCTGCAGCAAGTTTGCAATTATCACGAGGGCACCGCATTACATGGTCTACGTGTCTATGTGTAAAGGTCACCTCCTTCCTAAAGACGATCATTGATCAAGCTAATGTTGGGGCCACCAACCATGTCTGGCCCAATTTCCACTAGACCAGGTTGGAGTGAAGGAGATCACCTTCCTCGATACCCCAAAAAAACGTCGTTGAACTCGTCGGAACTTATTTCCCTTCAACAAGATAAGACTCGACTGGAACGGGGATGCTGCCGCGGCTATCGTCTTCTAGGAGAAGATTCAAGCACATGAACTGGAAGCTCCCCTACTATCTTCAGTATAGCGGCATTTCGTCGTGCATGGATGATATTGTCTATGGTCCATCCGTCGCCCATCGTTGCATACCGTCCACTGTTCGTCTTTATTGTCGCTGGTTACCACCATCCGTGTCGTTGTCCGTGTGATACGGTCCAACTTACTGCAGGCTATGTACACTTCCGACCGCCAAAGTGCCCGTGCATGCATCTGCTTGCTTACCGGCAGCCTGTCTGACCTCGGCAGAACTTTTCACCTGATCGTTACGAGGCTGGGCTTGATTGTGAGAGCCTGCTCATGATCAGGTTGAGTCTCAGCATCACAGTCCTGCGATTTGGTATACCGCGGGGTTATGCAATAGAGGTTTCCACACTGTATGTACGATGATTCAGTCAACGAATTTCCGTGATAGATGTCCGGGACAGGCCTTTCAGTACTAGAAAACAGCTGACCGTTATTTTCAGTCTAATACAGAATATGTATTTTTTTCTTTACCCTACTGGTCAAACCACGAAAGTATGTACGCCGACTACCCGACTAGATACCGGGGACTTTCTCGTTCTGACAATTTTATCGTCCACAGACGCGATTGATTCTACGAGCACCAGAAACGTCCATGACAAGAGGTCCGGTCATTGCCTGTGATTTTTTTAGAACACTCTTTGAAAAATGAACAAGATCTCATCTGTCGTGTTCCTTAACCTCCCGCTTCAGGGAGAATTTGTTTACACAACATATACTGGCCGCCATCCACCTTCTCCACACCAGGTGGAAACTCGTAGCCGTTTTGTTGTCTGATCTGTAACCGCATCATTCACTGAAATCCACAACGCGAAACGAAGCTTACTTCGTCGAAGATCATCATCTCCAACAAACTCTTGTCATGCCCCCATAGCTCACTTTCCGTTTTGCCGTCCCTTACACACCGCGCCACCTCATCAGCTTCGAAGTACATTCCACTCCCCATGTACTCAAATCGCTGTATTTCATCGTGCACTATTACCCCCGGGTTGTCCAAGTCGTAGTACTGCACTGTGAACGATTTGGGACGGAAGATGGGCGCGTGAACCACGATCACGCCATGCTCGTAGCGGATCACTACACCATCTTGGTAGCCGGGTGCATGGATATTGCAGCTGAGGACAGCTTGTGCCGCGAGGGTATTAGATGCAGACGAGGAGGTAGTACCGAATGTGACAGTGAAGGATGTGCTGCGATCGACACCGGTCAATGGTGTCCTGAGCATTGCCCCCGTTACATGGGAAGGCTTCGAATTCTTGTTAGAGGGGTGCTCATAAAGCGCAAGAATGGCCTAGTGGGTCTCATCAATATGAGATCTAGCGTCTGCGGGTGGGAAATTGGACACGTACCCAGAACAGAGGGTAGGGACCCCTTTGGTGAGGTTTCAATAGAGCGGATCGATCAATGATGGTCACGAAGCTTACAGGTCCAGTAAAGCTCCTCCACCAAGATAGGGATCGAGTATTCTGTGAGTTTTGGGCAATTCTGTTCCAAGTACATTGAATACAACAAAACCACGCAGAGTGAATTGGTTGCAGTACAAACCATGCAATCTAAAGTAAATCGACAGGTCTGCCTGCAGCGCCACAGGCTCGCCTAGGACGCCACTTTCTGCGAACTTCTTGAGCTCCATCGTGAGGGGCTGGAAGCGGGTCCATAAGGCCTCCATGAAGAAGACACCCTGTTCTTTGGCAGCATCAAGGAGGGACCGAAGTTCAGCAGCGTTTAACGTCACTGGCTTCTCGCACAGAACGTGCTTCTTAGCTTTGATAGCATCCAATGCATTTTCATAGTGATACGTGTGAGGCGTGCCTGCCATAGAATGTCCGTAAGTCAGAAGATCCGTGTTTCATTGCTGACCATCGAAAACCCATACCAATATAAACGGCGTCCACGTCCTTTGTTCACGATCGTGACCTTGTCATGCGGTAGCACCCGAACAAGAACATACCTTATCTGCGTAGACTTCTCCGTAGCTGCCATACGCCCTGATGGACTTTTCACACTTGAGATGTTCATTGACGAACTCTTCTGCAGTGGCCAGGTTCCTGGAGCCCACAGCGATCACCTTGTGCACTACATCATGGACGTTTCGACTAGACAGGCGTTAGTCGTGCGGTTTGGATTCTGCACTCCACTCACCTTTTGGGGTCTATGAGCAGGTCCTAATAGCAGTGGGTCAGTGAAACATGTGGGTATTATTGCGAAACAGGCTCACGGTCACGAAGGACCTGGCGATCTTGCCAGTCGAGATAATACCCCAACGGAGTTCAAAGGGGTTCGGACTTGATGCCATGAGTGTGTTGCTGCGGGGGGGTAAATATAAGATCTCTAGTGGGTGCGAGAAGAACCGTTCTCAGAGATTTCCATGTTATCCTGAGTGGCCAACCGTGCGGAGGGGGGGGGAGGAGAGACCACGGGTATGGGGATGGTCGGAAAGATCAGATAAGATATGCGGACATCGATCAGATTGTACTGTTTGGTTTGCCTATTAGGGAGGAATAGAAATCAGAAGGGTGAATGTTTTCTCATATAGTGAATAGATCAAACCGCCATCGAGTCGTTTTCGATAGGCGGTAGCTTGCAAGACAGCCATTTAGAATAACTAATTCCTGCAGGAGAACACACTACTCGCCAGGGACAGACTAAGCACGGTTGCACACCAGACATGTCGACCACCGCTGTACCCGTGGAAGATTCTGAGTCTGTCCTCAAATCAACCCTTGTCCTCCTCTTCGAAGAATCCGAAGAGATCAGGTTGACCCTTGTACCCCAACTCCTTGTCTCGCTTGGCAGCACCTTCTCCCTTACTCGTACATCTCAAGTCCACGAAATAATCGACGAATCTACCCGACTAATCCATAGCTGGAGCCCCGATCTCCAAGCTCGCTTTATCGCTGGCCATCCGCGGATAGGCGAGTCCGGAAATCTCTCCGCTCTTAGCTCGGAGGAGCAGAGCGGAGGAACGACCGCCGCCGCTCCCACACCTCCAGAGGTGCTCCAGCGCCTTCAGCATCTGAACGCGTGCTATGAACGCATCTACCCAGGTCTCAGATATATCACATTTGTGAACGGAAGGAGCAGGGCTGTCATCGCAGAGGAAATGGAAGATAAACTGAGTGTCGCCCATTCCTTGTCGCCTGACCAACCGCCTGTCGAGAGTTTGGTTCCGGTGCAGGCACATAGTCCCGCCTGGCTTGCGGAGCTGCACCGGGCAGTGGAGGATGTTGGTCGCATTGCAAAGAGTCGACTAGAAAAGGTGGACCGGGAGGGACTCTTGCACCTTGTGAAATGAATGGTGTAGAAATTGCAAGCTTATCGACCGATCCTTTGATACGTTCCCAGAATGTCCGTCGATGCAATGTACAATATATGATCAGTATATACATACCTGGCCAACTTCCACAGCCTGTCTACTACTATATGTACATGGGTATCAAGAAAACTCAACTTAGCTGAAGAATGAACGACACATTGACAAAAGTACAACAAGTCAGCACGAATAATAACTCCAGCCGTTGGAAATAAATATGCCAATCGCGAAGCGTCATTTGGAAGATTGGCCTTTCTCTCGTAGCAGTGCTTTACGCTGCAAGGGGATCCAGATACCAGTCAGTGAATGAGGACGGTGTACACACCTTCAATGCCTCTTGTTTGCGCATCTCCCATTCAGGATTCTGTGCACGAAGGTCTTGGTAGAACTCCTCGACCATCTTCTCATATCTTGCCTTTTCTTCCTTGATTTTGTGGAGGTTCTCGTACCAATCCTCGCGCGCTTTCATGCGGGCTTCACTTTGTTCGCGCAGGTGCCGCGCCCATGCTTCGCGCTCCTGATTTCGCTTTTCGCGTCCTTCGTCCCATGCTTGCTTGTTCATCTTTGCACGCCGTACGCGTTCGTTATAATCCTGGGATTTGAAGATTTAGCTTGCCAACGGGAAGCACGAGGAAGTTTTCACACCCTGCGCTTCACGGGATCGCCCAATATCTGGAATGCATCGCAAACCTATAAATGTTCAGCACAAGTCCACAGGGGCAAGGCGATGGCCTGACTCCATGAGGTCATACATTTCTAAACTTGCCCTCTGCACTACGTCTCTCATGTTCTGTCGCTGTGGGTTCCAGTTTGTCTGGATGAGTCTCGAGTGCTTTCAGCTTGTACGCTTTTCTCACTGCATACGGAGAATTCTCGTCGATAAGATAGAAGCTGACGTGGAATCCGGAAAAACGAACCGTCTTCTGTGGTTGCATCATGCTGGATGCCAAGAACCTCGTACAAGGTCAATCCAACGACCATTGGCCAACCAAAGTCGTCCCGTCGCAATCGGTTCTTGCTAGAAACCAGAAACTTCTCAGAAACGTTGTTCGGAAGGACAGTGTTGGAGAAAGAACATCAATAAATTGCTCAATTCAGTACAAAACCAACAATAGCATATGCATCACGTGATCGCGATACAATTAAATGCTGCTGCGGCCAGCGCGCTCGATAGACATGACCACCATCAAGATTACTGAAGGAGAAGCTGATTTCGCTGTTCCAGCAGCGGGAAAGCCATGCAAGACGTGGTACAAAGTGTATGGCGATCTCAAGTCGGGCATTCGCCCCTTGGTTGTCATCCACGGCGGCCCAGGTGCAACGCACGGGTATGTGGAGATCATCTCCCAACTGGCCTACATCTACGCCATACCAGTGGTCCTCTACGACCAGCTCGGAAATGGTCTCTCCACTCATCTTCCAGAGAAGATGGGAGACATTGAGTTTTGGACTGTGCAGCTCTTCATTGATGAGTTGCATAACCTTCTCAATCATTTAGGCATTCATGATGACCACGCTTTACTGGGACAGTCATGGGGAGGTATGCTTGCATCAGAATATGCAGTACAGCAGCCACCGGGGCTGAAGAAGTTGATCATCGCGGACTCTCCTGCTAGCATAGAACTTTGGGTGGAAGCTGCCAATCGGTTGAGATCGCAGCTGCCGCAGGACGTTCAGGATACTCTAACCAAACATGAGAAAGAGGGAACGACTACCGACGAAGCATACGAGAAAGCCACGCAAGTGTTTTACGAACACTTTCTGTGCAGAACGAAGCCAATGCCAGAGGCACTCACAGCTTCGTTCAATTGGATTAAAGTGGACCCAACGGTATACTCCACCATGTCAGTGGTTGTATAAATATTGGTGGTATGATAGATTGACTGGTGACACAGGAATGGACCGAGCGAATTCCACATCGTGGGCTCGCTGAAGACCTGGAGCATCATTGACGAGTTGCACAAGATCAATATCACGACGCTGCTCATAAATGGGCGCTATGATGAGGCGCAGGACAGTACCGTGGAGCCCTTTTTCCAGCATATTCCCAAGGTCAAGTGGGTGCAGTTTGCCGACTCAGCACATTGTCCACATCTGGAGGAAACGGAAAGGTTCATGGAGGTGGTGGGTGGATACTTGTTGTGGGATTATTAAATAACAGACCAAGGGAAGATAACCTTGGACTGATATCCGACTGCTTTGGATGGTTTATCTACTCCTGCGACGTATTCTTGTAAATTCCATCAATCTGAGTTGTCCTTCTCCTTGGCTGCGTATTTAGCAGGGTCGGTTCCATGGTGTTGATGATTGACGAAGTTGAACCTGAATATATGTCAAACCGGTGCCAGTAAGATTTCTAAATGTCCACCCTTACATCGGGAATGCCTCTATGAACTAGTCAGCCAAAGGGAGACAAGGACGAGGAAGATACTTGCGGAATTTGAGCTGCGACCAGACAGAGTTGCGGTAAGCCACGTCTTGTATCCAGCCTGGCTGAGTTGATTCAGGGTACAATGGCTTTCCCTCTGCGACGCGTTGCCTCAGCTCGGCGAGGTCCATTTCCTCTTCGCGCTTGTTCTCAGCCCATCCCCAGAAGCGGACTTCCGATCGACGTAAGTACGATGGCAGACGTTCTGGTGTGATGCGTACCACTTGAGTTCTGGTATGCCATAAGGAATCCACCAACGAAGCCGAGAAATCCACCTAGGCGGAGGACAGTGCGATGGCGGACATTATGCAGAGGATCTGCCATGTCTATAAGATGACATTCATCAGCTAAAGTTTCCCAAACACGGAGGTGTAGTTGTACTCCAGAAATACAAGAGAGAAGGGAACGCTGCTGTCCCTGCAGCCCATGTTGCAAAGTCCGAAGGACGGAAGTAGCGAACTACGCGGGAAAAGTGGGGGTCTGCATCGATAACTGGGTAGGGCGTCTTCACTGTCTTGTCTGGCATGGTCTATGGAGGAACTAGGAATCAATTGTTTGACACAGCAAAGCTACAGGCCTGCCCTAAATCAAGCCTTGTCCTCGTCGTACTACTTGTTCGATATAATTCATCTCAACAATGAGTGCAGCAAGGCGAAACGACCGTCGCACGACAAGAAACAAGCTGGCGTCGCCTTATGCACGACCATCGAAGCCAGACATCGCCGACAAGAAGAAAAAACCAGTGAGTCTGAGGTTTGAACGCGAAACGCGCTAATCTCACCCACTCACTCCTTAAAGCTCTGGAGCCTCTCCCGACTGTTCAGCTTTTTGAATCCCATTTCAAGGTCTGCAGATCCGGACAGCCCACGCTCACCTGTTTCCGACGATGGCGACGTGCCAGAGCGTTGCTCGCCCCCACAAATACACCGCGCTCAGCAGGTTCAGCTCAACCCAGGAGCTGATCTCGAGTGGAATCTACCCCCCATTCTCCACCAGGCACATGTACGTTTCTTTCACTTTTGCATGCCCTCCATACTGAACCATGGAATAGCCACCCCCGCCCCCGCTACCCCCGCCACTCCCTCCTGCTCCTCCTGCTCAACAACCCATCCAGGCACCTCAGCCGTCTACTTCCTCTCAAGCACCACAGACTCCGCCACGAAATTCCCTTCCATTCCCCCTTACTTCGTCTTCTCCATTTTCGTCTCCGCCTCACACATACACTGGTGCATTAGCCAAAAATCTCGAACCAGTCACTCGATTTTTAGTCGAGAAGGCTGGCCAGCCTCTCAACGACTTCGAGGCAGCGGGTATAGTCGATTACATTCAGAGGAACGTGCAAGGTACGTTATGATGGCAAGACTCGCTGGCAAGCACGTATTCATCCACAACATATCAACTTCACTAGGAACCGACAAGCCAGAGCCTTTCCGATTCTCAACTTCCCCTTCGCGTGGCTCTTCACCAAACCTGTCTCATGGGAACTCTACCCAAGGGCCTTCTTCGTCCACCCAATCTCCCCGTAAAACTCTGACCAAGAATCCTAATGGTGTGTACAGATGGCAGGGTGCAGGGAGCTCCCGTCCTCGAAACCGTTACCAGTCTCCTGGATTTGGCTCTCGACCGCAGCAATCCCGGATCAAGCTATCTCCTCCTAAGACACCGCTGACCACTGACACGAAGCGGCGGCGTGTGGGTGACGAGGCAGAATCCTTGGCCCCTCAAAGGTCATCAGTACCCTCAGCCTCTGGCTCAACGTCAGCTGTCGGTGATCCCTCTTCAAGTTCAGCACCAACTTCTCACCCGCCGCAACTTGGTATCCACTCCCCGATGCCAACTCCAAACGGGAAAACACCTGCACCACCGACACCTTCTGCGCCGGTCACTCCAAAAGCAAATGGCGTCCAGGGCAATCGGCTTCGCACGACAGGTCTGTCGGCCACTCCTGCCGTCCCATCTCCATTGCGCCAAACATGGAAAGGCAATGATTCCCCACCACAGCCTCCGCAAGCTTCTCGCCCTACTAGAGCAGCGGACTTCATGACAGAGCTTCTCAAGGAAGTAACTCCTCCAAAGAAACCAGACGTTTCAAACCCCTACCAAACCGCCAGTCCTGTTAAGCCTCCTCCAAGGAAATCACAACCCAAACGTCAGAGACCTACTCCCAAACCCACTGAGCAACCGAAGGAGAAAGGGCCCGAGTTGACGGCGCAAGAGATTATTGAGGCTACAGTTCCCAAGGCACGTGTCTTATCTTCATACTATTTAATTTGACTGACATTGACACGTTTATACTACACAGGGATATAAACGTTCACGACCTCCACCTGGGTTGCACAGGGCACGTATCGAAGAAGAATCTGATGAGGAAGTTTTTGCACCCACTACCAATGGTTCCCCGAGCAACTCATCAGGCCTCTCGAGTTCTTCTAAGTCTACTGCTGAGGTTGAGGAAATTGTAGATGTTGACGAAGAAGAAAGTCCGTTGAAGAAGCGCAAAACCACGAAGTTACCACTACCGTTCAATCCCCTCACGGCAGAAGTCATCGACTTAGATGAATCAGATCTTGCTCCTGCCGCACCTGGAGTTATTCGCCCAGCAGAGATTATCGAGCCCGGTGAGCCACCTAAAGTGAATGGGAAGCCAAGTACACCAGCTATCACCTTGTCACCGCCTTCTACCACTTCCAAGCCTCTGTTTGGCGTAAAGTCTTCTGCTCCCAAGGAGCCCTCCAAGCTGCGGTATAGCTACCAGGCAGATAAGGTGGAGGTATTGGGTTCTCAGGCCGCGACTACCCTGCCGTCCTTCCCATCCCTGTTTACGCCGCCACCGGCTCCTGCTCCTACTTCATCAGCTCCGATTTCAATACCCGCAAAGGCAAAGCTTTCACCAAAGGAGGAGGTCCTCGCCATGAGTGTCGATGAACTCCCGAAGTACAACTTGACGATCAAGGGGTCAGTTTATTCGGCTAGCCCCAGTTCCCAAGATACACGCCAGGCCGCCCTGGTGGCATCAGTATCCTCCCTGCCCACCTTCGACATCAAATCGATGCCAGCGAAGGCCATGAACGGATTCAACTGGACTGAGACAAGCTTGAAGCCGCCAACTGCTTCTGCCCAAACGTGGAAGTGTGGCCTTTGTGATTTAGAGAATCCGGAGAGCGCAAAAGAGAAATGCACGATTTGCGAGGCCTCCCGGCCGGATGTTGCCCCTTCAAAGCTACCTCCTGCTACCCTACCAACGCCGCCTGCACCTCCGGCCCCTGTGAAAGCGTTCGACTGGGGTGCACTAGGATTGGGACCGCCACCTAAACCCGCTGATGGCTCTTGGACGTGTTCTCTTTGTAGCCTGTCCAACCCGGCGAGTGCCACTGATAAGTGTACTATTTGTGATGCTCCACGGTGATGTACTTGCTACGTTTATCCCCTACTCGCTGCTTCCGAGCTGTCGGTTATATTATATTTTGTTTTTCTTTGGCCCCCACACATCTCGCCCACCCATATCTCATTTGCATTAAACAAGCGTTACGCAGGAGCATCCGAATTCAAAAATATAGTCAATACATAACATACTCATTATCTCATACAAGTGATGATCAGAGCCCGTTAGCAAGTACACCGACAATTGATATCGAAAGCGAGTGGGATGACAGTTGTTCTGTCTACGTGTGTCTGCTGCAGTTGTGTCATGTGCCCTTGTGCTGTGTGAAATCTAGTCGTCGAGGGAGTGGTCGAAGGTCGTCCATCGGAGAGGAAAGTTTTCGCTTCAGTCGGTTGGGTGCAGCGGCCTTCACGCCAGGTCCATTGTCTGCCATGTCGACATTTCCGTCGACCTCCTCGAGAGGCCGAGATGTTCGTGAAGTGGGTTTTGGGAGCTTGGACGGGTGAGTGGGGTATGGCAAACTGGTGAAATAGGGATGGTGAAGGGCCTGTAAAGGTTGGTGGCAGATAAGCGATGTTACCAGCAGCGGGAGAGAGTAACTGACCTCCAGTGCACTGATCCGTCTCCCTGGTTCATAGATCAGGCATCTACTGAGCATGTTAAGAGCATCCCCCGAGGCTGCAGTAAAGAGATCGCGTAATGGCGTTTTTGGGAACTGCCCAACGGGAACGTAATCTGGGAGTTTTGTATGACCCTGTATTGCCGCAAAAGCAACAGGGTAAGATATTGTGGGGGAAGGTCAAAGGCACGCTTACTGGCCATTCTTCTTCCGTTGGCGTTCCTAGTGCACGGAAGATCGTTTTGAGTTGGTCCATGTCGGTCTCGCCAGGGAGATATGGTGTTCGAAGCATCAGCTCTGCGAAAATGCAGCCGACGGACCAGATATCGACTGCACTGCTGTAGTATCGACAGCCAAACAGGAGTTCTGGAGGTCGATACCATCTACATAGTACAGAGTGAGCAATGACTTAACGGCGAAACCAGACGGGGGCTTGTGGGCACTGACCGGGTGATGACTTGACTAGTCATCTTGTATCCCGGCTCTGCAAAGTCGCGCGCTAGACCAAAGTCAGCAATTTTGAGTTGTCCGTCGAACGCAACGAGTAAGTTATTGGGTTTTAAATCCTACAACGCCATGCGAGTAAAGCGGCATGGAGAGGCGAACAGGGTCTCGCCAACGTACCCTATGTAATATGAAGCTCCTGTGGCAAAATTCGAGTCCACGGAAGGTCATTGCCATCCATGATTTGATGTCTGCTGGAAGGAAGACGAGTGACCGGTCCTTTATGATCATTTCGAGGTCGCTATCGAGGAACTCGAGAACTAAGTTGAGGTTAGTTTTGGAAGAAAAGACGTCTAGCAGCTTCAGATTGTGTTAGCCTTGTTGAATCATTCCGTTCGGACAACCATACCTCGATGATGTTTTGGTGATGCAATTCGCGGAGGTACTTGACTTCCCGAATGGCAGACATGTCCAGGCCATCCTTGAATTGACCAACTTTGATCTTCTTGATAGCAACCTTCCGACCACTGGCGACCTCGCGACCTAATGAATTTCACCCGGGGTGGTCAGCCTGGAATGGACATGGATGGTGGTAATACGCCACACAGACCTCTGTACACAACAGCGTAGGTACCTTCGCCGACTTTCTGGTCTTTTGCCCTATTCCGACTCGTTCAAATCATTCTCTCTGCAAGGCAATGCTCACCATCGTTTTTGTCGTTCTGCGTTTGCCTTTTCTACGGCATCCATCGTACCTGACCAGTTTCAAGGGGTGAACTGTGCTTGTAAATCTGCCGATCTTCACAGTATTGGGTCAGGTTGTAAGGGCTAGGAAGTAAAGTGTAAAATGTTGAGAGAACTATTAGTGATGGTAGTCTTGTGGTGGCCATAACAATACGCCATAACGCCATTAGAGGGAGGAAATCATATCATCCGCAGTGATGCCAAGATTACAACCTGTACTAAGGATACCTATTTCCTCGCTCTCTTGCGGCTTCTATCTGAACCAGACTGCTCAACTTCCATAGGCACATGCTCGGTATTAGGTTGCGCTTCAGTTTGTTGTTTTTGCTTCCCCTGAGATAATAGTTTTTGTACCACCGTCTCCCACATTGCATCGTTGACACCCTTTGCCTTGACAAGTTGGTCACGAAGTTGTTGAACTTCCTCTTCAAGCTCGCTGACGCACACTGTTAGCGATGGACCAGAACTCTGGGGTTCTGTGGATCGAACGAAGAAGGCGTAGTCACTTTGGAACTCTGACTCCGGATAGTCATATTCAGTTGCGCTGTTACACAGTGTCTAGAAAGTAGTCAGTATCAGCCAGGGTATGGTATGCAATCAATTCACCTCATCTTGAATGGGTAACATCATGGTAACTTCGTGGGCTTCCCTTGCCTTGGGATCTTTCATCCTCTGAAAAGGGGCAACAGGCCTAACAGGTATGACATCTTTTGCATCGGCGGAACTGGAAACATTCAGGGAAAGACTAATGTGTCCAACAAGATCTGGCGGCTTAAGCATGGTCGCCAGAAACGTTATAGACATCCCTTTGTGTGCAGTGATCGAGCGTAGAAGTTGATGAGAGGCAATATCATAAATGTGAATCAAGCCAGATGCAGTGCCGACGAGAAGGAGGGAGGTTGTCATGGATATAGAAAGGGTTATCACGCCTTCACTGGATGTGTTGTCGGTACAATATGAGGGGTGAACAAGCAGCCACATACCTCACGGTTATGAGTCGCGTTTTCCCGACGTTTTCATCATCCACATGGATGGCATCAGTAGCTCCTGCGCCTCCAACAGCTTCAATAATTTTTCCTCCATGTTTGCTATCACGTTCGCGAAAGAGATTGACTTGATGCACTGAGCCATCTAATGATGCTGCAAAGAACATTCGTTCTGAAACATCCGACGCTATGCAGGTGATGGGCTTCGGAAAGTGAAATGTGGTGATGAGCGATTGCGTGGCAAGGTCCCATAGCTAGTTCGATCGGCAACATGATACTAGAAGACGGCAGACGGCTTACCTTCACGGTGTGGTCCAGCGACGCCGTAAACACACTACATTTTGGGAATGGACCGATGCCGCAGACAATGTCTGTGACAGGAAGGGTGTGATCAGATAGAGTGAACTGAGGTAAAGGCAGTTCATTTTGAAGGTCATCATCGACCAGTCTGGAATTACGAAGTCATGTAAAATGCCAGCTCAGGAAGTCAAGACGTACTTTGAAACAGACCAAACACAGACACCAGAGTCTTGGCTCCCAGATATCAGCACAGTGCCATCCGAAGTGAATTTCAATACGTTGACTTGACGATAATGAGCATCCCAGGCACTGTACAATATTCCGGATGCGACCTACTATCACAGACGTAAGTGTTGCAGTCCACATCCCTGTTAAAGCAGACCCGCCTCCCAGAGGTATATTCGGCCTTGACTGGTACCCCCAGCGCAGTAACTTGCGCTTTGGTCCAGAGCGAGACAACTGAGTTTCTCCGGCAAAACTACTTTTAACGCAATTTGGTCCTGTTCAATAAATTCAGCAAACAACATATTTCGATATTCTTGGTACTCACCCGCTGGAAATTATAGATGTTCAGAACGGACTTGTCCATCTGTGCCCCGAACATGATGCCTCCTTGCCCGTTCGCTGTTTCCACAAACGCAGTGCAGTGTGGTGCAGAGCTCGTTTGCCTAAATGATGCTAGGGTGGTGCCCGTTTGCAGGTCATGCAGGACAAATGCTCCTGGACCTGATCCAGAGGGCTGCGGTGCAGTAGCACACAAAACTGTTTCTTGCAAAACCATGGTTATTAGTGCCTGAGGAGGCAAGCCCACTGGTACATAAGTTGAGGCAGAGATGCACCGCCACAATATTAATTCTAGTCTGTTCCACCAGTATACTCTCCCCGACACGCCACCATCGTCGTCCCGGAACGCAATCACAATGGCTTCAAATCTCTACGACACGCTTGGCTTAAACCACCATGCAACCCAGGAAGAAAGTATGTAAATCGTGCTCTGACATTTGTTATGCTTGTTAATGGCACTTGCTCCAGTCCGGAAGGCCTACCGACGAAGGGCCTTGGAAACCCACCCTGATCGTCTTCCGCAGAATGCCTCTGCAGCACAGAAAGCCACTTCCGAAGAAATGTTCCGCAAAGTATTGCTTGATATCTGACATCCAACGACCTCATCAGCTGACCACGTCGACAGGTCAACAACGCATATGAAGTGCTGAACGATCCTAGCAACAGAAAAGTAAGAAATCCTGACAACTGTCTATATTCAGACGAGTTCATGTTGTCCACAGCTATATGATGAACATGGTGTCTGGCCTCCCCCAGGACCTCAGATCAATGGCAGGCATGGCAGTAGGGACCCTTTCGGGGATTCTTTCTCCCGAGACCCCTTCTTTGCCGACTCTTTCTTCTCGCATGGTCGTACCGACCCATTCTCAAACTTTCCATTTGGAGGTCGCTCACCGTTCCACGGCTTCACCGACCCTTTCGTTCTCTTTAACTCTATCTTCGGTGACCACCATGGCGCCTTTTCACGGGATCCATTCTTTAATGACTCATTTTCGGGACGTGGTGTAAGCTCCTTCAACGGAGGATTTACGTCGCCGCTTTCCCTGTTCTTCAGCTCCTCTCCATTCAATGGTCCTCAGGGAAACACGCAATCCTTCTCAAGTTCATCTCGCGGCATAATGTCTGGTGGAAATGGCCGCTGGACCTCCGAAACTTGGACTACTCAGACCATCAATGGGGTCACCCAGACCAAGTGCATTCGCAAAGATTCAGAGGTGGGAATCGTTTTGCAAAGCGCAAGAATTTTATTGACGATCCTGAAGGGCAACGAGAGTGTCGTCTATAAACTCCCAGATGGCACCACCCGTCGAACTCTCAATGGTGTTGAGCAGACTGCGGGTAGTGAGCCTCGTGCTATCGAGCATGTGCCCAGGGATCATGGCTATTCGGCCCCACAGGGACCCCCGCCTGCATATGAGGGGACAGTTTACCCTCCACCCGGGCAGCCGCAGTCTTCCCAACCATACCGAGAGGCACGCTCTACCGGTGCGTAGTCACACGAACACGCGTGCCCTTGACCCAGACACTAATGGTTTTGGACACTGCAGGTCATCATGGTCATCACGATACTGCGCATGGAAGCCAGTATGCTCATAGTGACCAGCACGGCGTCAGATTTTCTCATTCGGATAGACGTGGTCACGGAGATAGGCATGGACACGGTGAAAAATATGGGCACAGTGGCCAGTACACCCACGATGACAAGTACAGGCACAAAGAGGGTAGCCCAAGGTATGATGGCCTTGGCCGCCATGGTAGCTATGGTAGCCATGGTAGCCACCATAATCATAATGGATCCCGGGGAAGGTGAGACTGTCGGTTGGGGAGGTAGGATCGTGGCTTTCTTTTTGCTGTCTTGCTCCCTTTCCCTTTCACTTGCATTCCGATTTCATCATCTGTATTTACCTCAGCATTATGATCCGTCGACTGTATCGAATATCACTTTCCTCGCACTGGATTTGCGGCAATTCAGACATCAGGCATGTAAGTATTGCTTACATGCAAATATTATGCACATTATATTATGACGTGACAACACTAGCTAACGTACCCGTCCTCATTATAATCCTTCAAAAAATGACAGATCCTGAGCAGAAAGGCCACCCATCTGTGATGGTTTCGGCGCAGTTTGTGGCAACGGTTTTCCAGAGAGTGGCGGTGGTGAGCTCATAAACGCAAGAAGCGGGAAAGATGTCGAAGGTTGTGATGGCATGGGTGGTGGTGGTGATCTGGACACCTGGTGCATTCTGCCTCCCGCTGCAGAACGGAGGAAGGGGGAAGTCACTGGTACCAGCTTTTCCCCTGTGCCCAAACTCATGTCTAACAGCGGCTGCGGAGGGCAGGGCAGGGCAGGGCTTGCCGGTGGATCATCAAACCCAAGCAAATCTTCCGCAGCGGGCGGCGGAGGTATGGGTCGCACAAGTAATGCAGGTGCCGCTGGTGAAGGCCACGTCCCTTTCGTCGTGCTAGCCTTGTCTATCAGACTTTGTGTCCGTTGATGATCCACGGACGGCCGAGATGTGTGATTCGGCATGCGATAATTCCTAGGGGGTGTGTTCTTTGCTGGGAGCGGTGGCGGGGACGGCGACCTGGGGGTAGGTTGCTTGCGGGAGGGCGAAGAAACAAAGTCGTCAAAGTCGTCAAAAGATTGTGACATCGAGGAGCGTGCAGATCGAAGCCGGTCCCCAGAGTTTTGGGACTCGGGGCTGCGGATAGAGGTAGAATCGGAAGGCGCATGGGAGGGGCGGTAAGGCGAGCGCGAAAAGGAGGAGAAAAACTCCTCATCTGAAGTTCCCTCGTCGTCTCCGCCACTCATGCTGTTCGGCCACATATAGGAGGAAGAGGATGGCGTGAATGAGGTTGAGGGTGGTGAAAGAGGTTGCACGGCAGTCGGTCGAGGCGTCTGCGGGGGAGATATTGGTGGTGGAGGGAGTAGAGGGGGAAGTGAAAGCGGAGTAGAGGCCTTGGAAGGTGGCGGAAGAGTGAATGGGGACTGGGACCGGGAAAGTGGTTGCGGAGATGAAGGCTTCGGAACGGCTGATCCAATAGAGGGGCTTGGCGAATGGCTACCTGTATCCTTGGGCGGAATAGCAGGAGATAACGAAAGAGTTGGTGGGGAAATAGGCCTTGGGGATAGAGGAGGTGGAAGTGACAGCAGTAGGGAGGAGCTGGTTTGGCCCAAGTGCTGAGGAGGTCTGGATAGCGGTGCAGATATCAAGGGGGGTTCATTAAACGTGGGGACTGATGGTTTCGGGGGAGGGGGAAGGGGAGGGGGGAGCTTGGTAGGAAGAGGTGATGTGATTATATTAGACAGCGCCTTCGGAGTACCTTCTTGTTCATCATCCGGGTCACTAGCACTTGGGACAATATCAGACAGGTATTCTAAGTCATCCGCTGACAAAGCTAGTGAACTGTGCTGAGAACCCGTGCTCTTAGTGCGAGAGAATCGGTTTAGGAATCTGGAAACAGCAGAAGGCGCAGGGGCAAGTGTTGCAACAGTGGTTTCCGGGGATGCTTGTTGCACTGGCTGCGTCGGAGGCGTAGATGTCGAAGAACGTGTGCCTGGCGATGTATCACGGTTGGTTGACTGAGGTGAATTTGCACCTCTGGCACTGCTGCCGATGCTACTCCGTCTAGGGGATGTTTCGCTGACTTCCTCAGGGAGCGAAGAGACTGAAGGGGCTCTCCTATTCAAAAATGAAAGCAGGCCACTTGCTCCTCTTTTAGGCTTTCTCTCCTCAACTGTGGACCGATGCTCCTCTTTATCAAGAATACGCCAGCCAACAGGCGCTGCATCTGGAACAACAACTTCTTTCGAGACTACTGACCTCTGCCAATCTAGAGAGCCTTTGGAAGCCAACAACTTGGCTAGAGGACTGCTTCCCACGAATGTTGAGTGTCTTGTCAACTTAAGAGCCTCATTCATCGCCTTGGCAGTGGCTGTGGTGGGATATTGTACGGCAGGGGGGAGCACAAAGTCATCAGGGATTAGCTCGTTTAGAAGCTCTGTTCTGAGAAAGTGGAATTTGCGAAAATGTGCATGAGACAACGTCATAAACGTACAGGTTTTCCAAACCATCAAGTCCGGTTTGCCAACTTTTTTCCGAAGCATCCGGTTTGACGACGTCTGACTCCGGCCAGATCTCATCCAAAACTTCCTGGCACTGTCGAAGGATAGAAGCTAACAGCTCTGGAGGCTATGTTGAATGTAAGCCATGGATGGTTACCCACTTTGAAGCATCATACCACTGCACGATCAAGTTTCTCTTTCTCTTGCCCAGCAGTTTCCCACTCATCAGGAGGTTGAACCCCTTCCTGCTCGTCTTGAGAGTCTGGAGCGACATTCCAGGCAGATGCCCATTCATCATCCGGTACAGTTAGTATCGTAGGGTCTCCCCATGCATCAGGTTCCTCATCCTCATTGGGAGATGAAAGAGGTAATGTCGTGCCTCCTGGGACATCAGCATCAGGAACGATAGCTCTGTCCTCCTGGAAAGGCGGTGCAGTGTCAATCTGGTTGTGATGGACTGTCAGGGTATTGTATGGAATGTCTTGTGTCTCAGGAGGGGGTGGTGGAAGCAGGGCATGCTCATGCACGTCGTCTGGAGATGCAGAAGGGGGGTCCGCAGTCGACGCGGTGCGAGATATGATGATTGCCTCGTACGTGGAGGGACTCCATGTGTGTTCCTCTACTTCAGAGGATGTCCATAGTGGACCATCGTCTGCATGGGTCGAGCCTGACCACTGCGCAGTATCACGGATAGACCACGACGGAAGACCGATGTCGGCCTCCTCCTCGTGCACAGGCTTTTGCTCCGAAGTCGATGTCCACGCAGTAGTTTGTTCTGATGGTGGTGGCTCCCAGGAATTGGCCCATGGATTGTCCATCTGGCCGTGTTGATTGTTGGTTCCGGGATGTGAGAGGCGGAGGCATCATCGTATCACGTGATCGAAAGCACATTAGACACGTGATGATCTTGTTCTCCTCTCTGTCTTCACTACTTGCTATGGCCTTGGACATCGTCAACGGCGACCGAAGCATCCTGGACTGGGACGAGGAGCAGGTGCAAGGGTGGCTGTCGAAACTTGGCTTTCCCCAGTACCACCAGCAGATCAAGGGTGAGCCCTCTCTTTCCATTGGCTGGAACCATTATCGATTCAATTGTTCGTGCCGTCAGAACATCACATCGCTGGTGATGTGCTCTGCATGCTCGATTCAGAATCTCTCAAGACTATTGGGGTGACTACGGTTGGCCAGCGAATAGCCATCCTCAAGGCCATCTATCTGGCCAAAGTTGCACATCACGTCCCTTTCGAGTCACATCACTATGTCCCTCCATGTAGGTAGCTTATCAATGTGACTTTCGGAACATATAGATCGTATCTTCTTCATAGCTGAACTACAGGAACGTGCTGTTTCTATCGAGAAGCTGAATGACCTTCTTCACGAACAAGGTATGTGCCGCACTGTACCCTTTCTATCCGACTAATCGACCCACCCTTGCAGTTCACCGCGTGCAAACACTGGAGAACGACAATAGACGGCTAAATGAAACGTTGCAACACCTTTTTGACGAAGTCAACAACTTGCGGAGTCCAGTACGTACACCAGGACCTTGTAACGCGATCCGCGTTCACCCTAGTTGTGTCACTAGGACGAGCACTCCTTGCAGCGTCAGCCTTCTTTCAAGTGGGCCCAGTATGTCAATCCTTCCAAGTCACCTACGAAACCCGATGTCGAATCACCAAATCCATCACCGCACCAAATGGAACACGATCTCTCCCAAACTCGTTCTGTTCAGACAACCCAAATACAGGTCCCGTCTTCTTCGCAGCGAGTGCCTACTTCTTCATCGAGTGAATCTCCCAGCTCTAGTAGTCATCCACCACCAGCTCCGTCTTCGAAGGCAAATGCTATCCGCCAGGAAAGCTCCGACAATCTCAAGAGCTTCAAAGTTAGTTTGGAAGACCCAACTTGGAAGGTTTTACCAGCTGCTTTGAAGAAATACAAGATTAACAACGATAACTGGCAAAATTATGCGATGTTTATTTGTTATGGATCGACTGGTATGTTGTTTTCACTCAGGTCTAACATTTCCGCTTACGCCATCACAGGAAATCGCATCGAACGTTGCCTGAGTTATGATGAGAAACCACTATTACTCTTCCAAAAACTAAAGGAGGCCAAAAAGAACCCCGTATTTATGCTGAAACATATAAAGGATATCCGCTCGCCCATCGCAGTCGCTCAGCAAAAGCAAGCGTTGCGGAAAGCTTCTATCACATCCGATCACTCCTCCAGCTCCAGCAAGCCTGTTGCAACAGGTCAAGGAAAGGCGGTCGCGCGCCCACCAAAGCTGGAGGTCAATGAACTGACTGCACCTGCGCCACCACTCACAGGAACAACCCCCCAAGCTGGCTGGCCGGAGCTTATGTCGCCGATAGTGGAAAACAAACCGGGAGAGGAATCAGCAAGTAGTCGGGATACGTTTTCATCCTCAACGACCCTGGTTCGGCACTCAGCGGACAGTACCAAGTCACAATGCACAACGGTCACCGGCTCAGCAGATCCAGACCATGCCAAGCGAGAGATGCCACCACCGATGGCGGGAGTTTCGTACGCGATAGCCATATACCCATACATGGCGGAGCAGGAGGATGAATTTGATGTTGTAGTGTGCGTATGTTTGTTTGACCGGCGCTAATGGATGTTGCTGACCAGATCATGAAGTGGTAATACCTTCGTGATTCTCTCTCGGGCCCGCGGTTGGTGGGTAGTGCAACAGGACCCAACAGGTTCTGGTGTAGTAGACACCGATACTTCTAAGCAAGGCTGGGTACCTGCAGGTTGCTTACTTGAGACCAACGTCCCAGTTGCCTCTGCTATTGCCGAAGCGACCGCCGCTGCGAAGGCCTCGGGTGCTCCAGATGCTGAATCCAAGACGCCCATCTTGCCCCTGAGCATCATATCAACGAGTTTCCCTGGTATTGCCTTGATGGACTATAAAAAGAAAGGTGACGAAGAGCTCGATTTAGTGAAAGATGACACTGTGAGAGTATTTAAGCGTTACAATCACTGGTCTTACGTGTGTATTCACCTCCTTCGACGTTTGAATCTACACTAACCAGCGCACAGGCGGTCAAAGAGGAAGGCGGCGATCGTGGATGGGTTCCCGTACGTTGTCTACGATCTGTGTTGCAAACCAAGCTGATAAGGTGGCAGTCATGGTTTATTGGCAAAGTGCCAACGCCAGGGGTCGCGCCACCAACACCGAGTACCAGTTCTGCACCTGCAATGAGTGGCGGTCCCTCGCTATCGTTGGATGCGGGTGAGGCGAACCAAAGCCAAGTCTCACCCCTGTCCTCCGCCTTCCCAGTGCAGAACCGCAGTGGGGCGGTATGATTTGTATCATATACCTTTCCCTTTATCATGTCTGTATCTATTAATGCATTTAGCTGCGACTCTCGTTTGGCTGGTACTCATTTTCCAGGGTTTCTAGTTGATCCCATTGCTCTCATCCGTTCGTTGACGTTAACGCTACGTTTCTCAATTAACTGCATGGACCCATCAGATTCAGTAGTATGGTATTAATTTCATGACCACCCTCTTCCCATTTCCTCGCCACTGGCTGAGGGACCGCTGCTTGTCGCGTAGTTGGCTTGTATTGTAAACCTGGCTGATCCATCTCTATACGAACCATATCGAAATGTTTTACCCTCGATGCTTCCGATGCTTTACGCGATGCTCACCAGGGAAGCTGGAGGGAGGCGGTATTGATCACACGACCACTACTTATCCCTGGTGGCAGAAGACAACTCGCTCCATTCCAAGATGCTGGCATCCTGTCAGTGTAAGTTCTGTGAATATGTAACGAGGCACCCATAAATAAGCCAGTTAATTAATACGTTACTACCCACAGGAGCGGGCCCAGCTGTCTTGCCTTGACATGCAACTTTCATCGTCCCACACCTTCCCTGGACGAAGCTTTTGTCAGGCTTCAAGGCATTCAATACGGCCCAACACGGGGAATAGCACATCGATACGACCGCATCAGTTCGAATCGACGTTTCCAAATCCGCCGCCTTCTTGTAATGTTTGTTGCTTATCCGTCCGCAATGGACTTGGAGGGGGATCAACAAGTGCAGTCGCTCGAGTTGGTTGATCACTGGTCCCAGTCAGCGCTCAGCCCAAACCACATGGAGAAATGTCCTTGGGCTCCGTTTGCATTCTTCTCACAGTTGTAGCAACCAGCCAGAATTTGCCATAACAACAAAGTTGCCACTTGCACCTTTCAGCTTGCCAGGTATGTGGCGTTCCGCACAGTCCTAATCGGCCTCTCGGTATCGCCGAGGAGGTGCCACTGCTGACCCTTCTCTCGCTCGACCATTCTAGGGTTGTGGGACCGCCATACATATCGATCATGTGTATACAGGGCTGACCAGCTGGCGTGCTTCTTGACGTGGCCGTCTCCGGAATCGATCTCGATGAGTCCCCTCGGCTGAATACTGCTAAGACTCGGGAGGTTTCCTGCGCAGCATCCTTAAACGAGTATCCTTTAGGATGGGTTGGCTTTTGATGGTGCCATTCCGTCAAAGTTGTCCCTGTTTGTATATTGCAGCTCTTCCGACAGCCAAATAGGTTGACCGCTAGATTGTTTGGAAAGGCCAACTGCTGTACGACGGAGGAGACGGGCGTTGCACCGATTTGGTTACAGCGGGCTACCTGTCAAGCAACGAAACCTTGCTAACTTGGTCGTTCTTCCGAATGTTGACCTTGGCGTACACCCATCGAAGCATGCATTTAGTATTTATATTAAGTCTACTCAGGAACTCACCCAGGACCGGACTCCCCCCCTTGGCCCAGCAGCTGGCGCATGATCTCCCTCTCTCAAGATTACCTTGGTCACACGACCCAGATGTCAGCCAATCCCTCAATCCCTCAGCTAACGTCCATACTCTCTTTAAACGACTTCCGTATCTCTATTGGGCAACAACCGGCCGCGTCTACCGCAAGGACAGATCCTACCTTCCAGGAAGGCTCTGACGACCCCAATGACTCTCGCGTTAGTTGGGATGATCCAACCTGGAAGATTATACCTGCCGCATTAAAGAAGTATCAGCACGGCAACTACTATCACGACGACAGCTGGGAGAATTATGCTATGCTCATCTACTATGGTCCACCCAGTCTGTGAACTTCATCCTAAGTTTGATCTTTTCCACTCAATGATCTGCCATTATTATAGATGATCGCACCGAAATGTGTCTGAGCTATGACGAGAAACCACTACTAGTATACCAGAGGCTTAGGAATGCCGAGAAGCACCCTGTTTTTGTGCTCAAGCACATAAAGGACATCCCCTCACCCATAGCAGCTGCTCGGCGAAGATGGTCAACACAGAGAACTTCCAGGAACGTGTCGACCGAGATAAAACCTAACGAAGGCCTTGTGAACGTTCTAGATTCGGTCTCAGAGTCTGCAATAGTCAGTGGTGCTCAAACTCCAGTGGAGAGTTTGAAATCTCTGCTAAGCACCATTATCCCTGCATCCGCAGGGCGTGGTGCTAAGAGGGAAATGCCGCCCCCTCTGAACGTGGTTTCGTACGCGGTAGCCATCTACCCGTACGTAACCGAGCAAGAGGACGAGTTCGATGTTGCCGTGTGCGTATGCGGGTTCATTTGACATTGATGGACGTTGCTGACACACCCATGAAGTGGTGATACATTTGTGATCATCTCACGGCTTTATGACTGGTTGGTGGTGCAGCGGGACCCTACAGGAGCTGGCGTCGTGGGTACAAATACGTCAATACGAGGTTGGGTGCCCGATGGCTGCTTTCTGGAGACCGTTATACCCGTAGCGTCGGCTATTGCTGAAGCTATGACATCTGCTCCGTCGAATACTTGCGCCAGGGCACCGATTCTGCCGCGAAGCATCGTCTCCTCGAATTTCCCCGGTGTTGCTTTGATGGATTATAAAATGAAAGCCGAGGAAGAGATAGATTTAGTGAAGGACGATGCGATGAGAATATTCAAGATGTACGACCATTGGTGCTATGTACGTATCCCCCTGCTTCGATCTCTATTCTGTGTTGATCAGTGTGTAGGCTGTTAAGGAGACTGGTAATCGTGGATGGGTTCCGGTCTGTCACGTTCACTAGTATATTTCTGGTGGCTTTAACTGACTAAATTCAGTCATGGTTGGTTGGGAAAGTACCACGAATACTGAACACCAACTCGACATCTGCAACCAGTCATGCCTTAATGTTAGGTTTCGGAAACTCAACTTAAAAATTGGGTTTTTCTCGTCTTCCCCACATTCCGAACATACAATCGCCGCGGGGAAGATTAAATATCAACAGAGGAATATTGTCCATGAATCCGAGCAAAAACCGAGGGTATATAAATTTATACCAATAATTACAAATGAACGTTGGACGCATATAGAACGGAAGTATATGCGGGGCCCCTCCTGTTGGAAATGTTCAGCGCCTTCATAAGGACAGATCCTGTGAGGCTCCAGACCTCTAATCGCTCATTCCGATTTCGGAGTCGCAGTCTGAATTATCCATTGTCTTCGGGGTGAGGAAACGGTATCATAAACGTCAATAACCCAATAGAGTCAAGAGGGGCGAAAAAGACCGGACTTGAGATGCTTCTGACATGTAAACAAGGAAAGGGGAAGGGAAGTACCGTGGCTACTTCATGCTTGAGACAACTAGGGAGCTAGGGTTTAGTGAGGGCAGGGAGTCTCCGGTTCTTGATCGTCGGGATCTTGGTAGGTGCATTGCGGGGAACAGCCCTAACCGGATGCGCTAGAGGTGTGGATTAAGTCCTCCCAAGCTGCGTTTCGGACGGCCTAGAGTACCTATGACATCTACCTGCTCCGGAAGCACGCCACGTTCTTCATGTGTTTCTCGTAGAGCGGCGGATATAAGAAGGACGGGCGATTGTTAGCCACCATATCTAACAAATATACAATCCTATACCTTGTCTGCTTTACCCTCTGGGAACATTCGACGAAAAGTTAACCATGATCCGTAGATGCTAGCCATGGTCGTATACTTGCTTGACTTGTCTGGGGTGTGATCTTAGGTTACCCTGACCACCCCCGGTAAGGCTGGTCCACATCACAGACCGCAATGAGGAGCCTCCCTTGGATCGGGTATGGTCGTTGATATCCTCCGACCTTGGTCACGTAGTCAGACTCGGAACGAGCCATGCGAGAGATGTGCGTGGAAGGTGCGGTATGAGAGATGACGGAATGCAGAGACGACGGGAATTCGGCGTTGTTCGACGCTGTCATGAGTCTCCTGGTGAACATCGACCATCATATAACCGTAACTATACAACCCGCGACAAAAATTGATGGCCAACGTGGGGATCGAACCCAAGACCTTCGCGTTATTAGCACGACGCTCTAACCAACTGAGCTAGTCGGCCTGTTGGATTATTGATCGAAAATCGATTGAAGGGATGGCGTTTGTCAGTCCACACCCACAACTAGTCGAGTTTTATCATTCATGTACTTGGGGAAGTACTGGCTCCCGCCAGCATGAACCTTGGTTGGTCCAGCTTGCAGCTATAGGGATTCAATGTATAATCCCCCAGGGAACCCTTCAAGCAGTACCACCAGCGAGAGGCAACGACCATCTTTCGAATTCAGTCGATTGGCAGTGAGTCATGAGGTGTGTTTATGGATGTGAATACGAAATGGGCAACGAAAAGAGTGGTTGAGTGCTGTGGGTAGCATGCATATCCTCAGTAGATATGATATACA
>Ga0307518_10000384_pt1 | contig 33881 bp, 19 predicted proteins | sample 25_EM_MG_FD_203889 | JGI IMG/M metagenome (GOLD analysis project Ga0307518, IMG submission 203889) | Populus trichocarpa ectomycorrhiza microbial communities from riparian zone in the Pacific Northwest, United States - 25_EM | ecosystem: Host-associated > Plants > Roots > Unclassified | place... | reverse complement strand
ACTTTGGGCTCAGCAACCCTCACCCTTTCAGTTCTTTTATCACATATGGTCCCTCTGTATACCCCATTCCCCCCAAAATGCCTACTACGAGACATATATATAAATTAATGGATAAAGGTACACGTATATGGGCTTAATTATGTTTATACAAGTCCCGAAACTTTTGACATATAGTCATTTTAATCCCTCTAATTTAACTTTGGGCTCAGCAACCCTCACCCTTTCAGTTCTTTTATCACATATGGTCCCTCTGTATACCCCATTCCCCCCAAAATGCCTACTACGAGACATATATATAAATTAATGGATAAAGGTACACGTATGGGGTAGACATGCCCAAAACTGCACTACATGAAATGAATTTACTAAAGTCTAAGACCTGAGAAACCATATATCATGATCCTTTATATTTTGGTTTTCGGAAGAAAAACATTAACATATGAAGTATTAAAAGATTGCTGCAGCCACTCTCATCGGACTTTTATTTTATTAAGGTGAGGGTCCCTCTCGACGTGAAGAGACTTAAATAATACACACACACACACACTAAAAAAGTTCATAATTCATATGTTTTCATGACAGCCACCACCTATTTCAAGCAAGTGGCCCAAAAGTTGCTTTACATTTCATACCATAATAGCAGTGCTTTTGCGAGGAATATTCCATTCCTTTAATATTTTATTTGCTTTTCGCTACTTGTTGTTTCCAGTCATGCAGCATCATAGCATAGAATCATGTTAAGTGTACGACTTTCACTGAACAGGGTAAGACCCCAGACTGGATTAAAGAAACAAATATTGTTGTGGCAATTTACCTCCTTGCCTACAATTTGCAGGCACCAACACGAGGAAAAACCCTAAACCCCCAAGTTTTTTTTTTATATATATAAATAAAAGAAGCCAAAGGGTATGGAGAATATCACACTCCTGCAACTACATTGCTTAATTGACTGCAAAGGATGCCATCCAAACCCTTCATGATTAACTTGACCAGGTGATCTAAAGGTAACAGGAATGAGCTTATACAAGGTAATTAAGCAATACAGCACCTGAGAATAGTCAGGACCCAGAGAGCTTGTGCATAGGACTTGAAATGTTCATGATTCAATACACATGGGAGTTAGGCGATCCTTCTCTTGTTCTCTGCTGGTAGATGTTCATTTTCTGCAAACAAAAAACATTAATTGTAAGAACTTGATGTTAACGAAAGCAAACCCCATCTCTAAAAGCAAGCGCATAACATGTACTGTGCAGCTATGGAAGGACATGTTGCAGCATCAACCCTGGCCTTGGACACAATATGGTTTGGATATTGAACCTTTCTTTCATGATTATGTCAAAATCTTAGCTCTATTGTTTACGTAACTAAGATTATCGCAGATATCCAAACACAAAATAAAAGGAAGCTTTTGCAACATCAACATAGAGGAATATATAATCGTCTGTTTGTTAGAACAAATGCTTTTGATAGAAGACCACGGAGTTGGGTAACAAGAAGGGAAACAACCTGAAAATGAAAGGAACACGCATTATATTTAATTGAAACAAGAATTGACTACCTGATTAATAGCAACATAAAATATATATATTAGTGTATATGTTTTATAGTGAATCAATTATAGTCAATTAATTTTGCTATTAATTTTGTTTATGTAAATATATCTAATTTATTAATAAAAGTTTATATTTCTTTAATATTAATCAAATATTTGATAGCTTTTATATTGAATATTTATTTTTATTTTCATTTTATTTAGAAATATTTTGGCTTCAAATTTTTTATTAATGTGTTTACTATTAGATTTTTTAATAGGATTCATTTTTTTGCTAAAAGACCTAAGAGGTAACTAGAATTTAATTATGGCGACATGAAATTTAGAATTCGTGTTGTAGTATGCTTCTAAATACATACCTATAAAAATTAGCAATATAAACTTAACTCTTAGATATTTATAATATCTATACATAAAATTTAATTCGACCTAATATATCCAACCTGTTTAAATCCAAAAAAAATTTGAATAAATTAAATTTATAATTTATAAAATATCAAAAATTAAATTGAATATAATTATTAAAAAATCCGGCCCATTTATAGTAAAAAAACACCCCTAACATCGATGGTTAGACACGAGTTTAGTTAAATCAGTGCTCACTCTGTCATAGAATCCCGACCCATATATTTATAAATAAACCGACCCATGTATATTAAAGAAACACCCCTAACACCCCCGTCCACGCCAGAACATGTCAAAACAATGACCATGACATGTGTTGCTTGGAGCAAATATCAGCTTCAGAAAATGGCTCCAGTTCCACCACACCTGCTTCCTTCTTAAATGCTTTACTGTCCCCGTCTCTCAATATGCCAGCAACATTTTGGAATTAGCATCTAGGCTTGTCTTCGATCCTTAACATGAAATGAGATGTTGCTTATCCTGAGGAAAGCAACGCCAACAGTTTTAAGCCAAGAACTATGCGTGCCAGTGATACATTTGTAACATCGAAAAACAAATCTCCCATCAAACCGAAGACGTGATGAGGAGAGTTCTTCCATTATTATTTGGTATCGTCCTTTTCAGCAGAAATTCTCATAGGTATTAAGAAGTACCTTGTTTCCCCCCTTTTCCCTCTAAGATCCACTACTCATATTTCTAACCTATAGTGTTCATATCAAGAATGATATTAACCTTTAAACATAAGCATCTCTACAAAATTCAGCACCATTCAGGTATTTGTATATTCATAGGGCGACTCCTACCACCAGTAACAGCCAAGCTTGAAGCATCTCCCAGAGCAAACTAATTACAGCACAGGAGTAAAATGATTTTCATTGGAAAATATCATCATGATTGCTGTTTACTTGAACTTGTTTGTTGCACTACACTGTTTATTGCGCTGCGGGTTCTCATAAGAAATGCCGGTTTAAACCAACTTGTTCCATTACTTGTTTCTTCTGGTGTATGGATACCATTTGAAATCCCAAGGCTGCTAGCAACCTCAGCCACTCCTGAAATCCCAGTACTTCCCTGGAAACGTTTCATTAAAAAATTTAGATGTCAAGAAAATATATAAATAAGGATGTAAAGTGCAAAATGAAATTCAATCTTGACCTTCTGGCTGGAGGCTGATGCAGCATTGCGAGGGAGCCTTTGAACCTGAGAAAGGAAAAATCAAGGAAAGGAAATTGAGGTAATTATATTCTTAGAAGTGCTGGGAAGAGTTTCAGACAAAACACAAACTGAAAAGGGGGAACATCAAGCAAGCTCATAGCATGGAATAAAAGTCATAAAGCAATTTTTTAAAACTTATAAGATGGCTATATTAGATTATTCTTGGACTGGGAATCAGGGTAAGTCATAACATATGAAAAATCATAAAAAAAAACTCTCATTGAAGCTCACAGAATTTATTTTGGCCACAAGCAGAAGAAACAAAGTTTTCAAGAGTAAACAAACCTCTTGAGATCCATTCAAGGCAGAAGGAGTTGATGGTTCACTTGATGGAGTTGATGATTCACTTGATGGAGCAGGTAATGCCCCAGCCTGGTTAATAACAAGACAAAAACTAGTGAAAACGGTAGGCACTAGAAACCATATTTGGAACATAGCTAGCACTTTAGCAATGCTATTTTAAGCATATGGTCAATGATTAGGATAACAGAAAGCATCATTTGGTCTGGACATGTCCAGTAAAAATAATCAAATTCTAATCTCAAACAGATCTCCCCACTAACCTAAAGCAAGAGAAACGAAACAGACATTATCTAGCTTTTAAAAATATAGGTATGGTGTCTCCAATAACTACAGCTACCTTTGATGAGAATGCTAGCCGTGAACTGGAAGCTGAAGTCTGCAGAATTTGTGGAGCATGGTTAACAGTAAAGTCAAATAACAAAGTATTGAAAAAGGAAAAAGGAAACAAAAAGATTGCGACATGCCTGGACATTCTCTTCAAGTAAGTTGTTTTCCAAACTGGAGGCATAGTCACACAGCCTCTTTACTCCTAGGGTTGTCAAATCCTAAATAGATATCAAATTAGATAACAGTTACCACAGGTAGAATAAACGAATCATTTCTTATAGCACTGCATATGATAATATAATATCAAAATCAATAACAGTTACCACAGTTGGAATAAACAAATCATTTCTGATAGCACTGCATAAGATGTTGATATAATAATTACCTGTTTCCCTTCAATTCTGCTAATTTTTAGTTCCTAAGAAAATTTTTTAAAAAAATCAAATAAGTTTCTGATTTCACATCCAGAATGAATTTTTAAAAATTGGATGAGCAGAAGGAATTATTAGTATCAAGATTGATCACCAATGTTTCAACAGCATCACGGACATATCGAACATCGTTGCCGATCTTACTTGAATCTTCTCGCAATTCAGTAACCTACATGTGTCAACATTCTATATCAGTATTACTACTGCACTAACAAATTAGCTAATATCTAGGTTAGACCCACCCTTTCTTGAGTACTGGCTGTCAGTTCTGCAATGGCATTCAAATTTGTGTCCACACCATCGATCTTTGAAGATAAATGCCTCCTGGTACTCTACAGATGAAAAAAACATGTATTGGGATAAGAAAGCTCTAATTTCAAAATCCATAAGCAAAATTAAACATTTCAACTCCTGTTTTATTTCATTGAAAAACCAATACAAAAGTTCAAAATCTTACCCGGATTGACCCATAAACATTCTCTAGTTGTTGGCCTATAGAAGTGCAAGCATCAGATAAACCACGCCTGGTTGCAAACATCATATCAGGAAGTTTCCAACCCTGAAAATATACAACAATTATAAGAATAGAGCACCAGTCAAACCAAAGAACAGGATGGAGCTCAAGACATATCGACAAGAGGTAGAGTGATAATAAACTCAAGTATTAACCATTTGCTGAATTTGGTTACTTATCACTTCAAACCTCAAGGGAAGAAATATTTTTTCAGTATTAATAATACTCCATTAAACGATGTAATACCAGGAACATGAATTAGATCCTTATGATATATTGTAATGTTTGACAAAATGGTGCCTATACACACATTACACCAAAAGATCAATCGAGAAAGGAAACCATTACCTTCCACCAAACATAGCCATATCCAACAACTATCACCACAACAACTACACCATATTTATTAGCACCTGCACGTTATAAAAGTGTCAGAGAACAGTCCAAAATTAGTGCATAATCAAAGCTAGCATATATTATAGGAACTTGACCAAAGATGAGTAAGTAGCAAGTTGTTTATATGGAAGATTAGCACTTGATGTCAAGAATAAGAACATGGTCTAAGATTTCTCAAGAGATTATACAGAGATGAAGTTGCAAAGAGATAAATAGCACTCGCGTGCAAAGATGTATAGCAGCAAAGACAAATTTGATCATTGTTTAAATATGAAACAACAGAGCATACAGTTGAGGATCCAGATACATTCCAGTGATGTAAATTTCCTAAATTGGAAATTGAAAGGTAACAAACAAGTAAATGGAAACTCAAGTTCACAACACAGAGATGTACAACAACGTCGGACAGCTTCAATCGATGGTTAAAATGTGAAACTGTCACAGCATAACCATTGAGAAATGAGAACCTGATACAGTTCAGAGATGTACATTCCCACATTAAAAAAGGAAAAAAAAGGGGGGGGGAGGTAAAAGATTGAATAAAGCAAGGACATCCATAGGCACATAAACTTTACAGGTATATTACAACATAGAAGGACTAGCAGCACCACTCCCCCTCCGAGAAAATTGGAAATTACAAGAAACATCAACAAATTTATTCTGTTGTTCTTTGCGTCATGGATTTTTGCAAGAGAAAAAGACTTTAAAAACTCAATATTATATTACATTTAAACTGAATTTTTGAGAAAGAGAGAGAGACATTTATTTTAGTGTATTTTGTATTTCTCAGTGTAGATGGGTATCTGTGTGACAATATAGTGCAGATTCAGCCATAAACTTTTTCAAGCAGACCGTTGACTGGAGTGACAAATACATACAATGCAAATATGGCAACTATGTGAAGCAGACTGTGATTCCTGGAAATCCAAGTTGCACAATACAATAAGGAGTATATAGCCCCATTATGCTTTCAGTAATTTTTCAAGCAATAAAATGGGCAAAAGTTCCACGTTGACCAGTCCAGTCCACAGATGTGTGGTTAGAACAGGATGGACACAGCATAACTCATCTCCTGTTTCAGATGCAAGAGAAGGATCAGAACCCAAACCTGTCCCACTTGCAGTTACAATTGTGACTGGTCTACTTGATGCCAACATTTGCAGCTCTTGTCGAAGGCTGGTTACCTGTAAAACATGTAATCTAGTACTCTCAATCTCTAACAGACACTTCAACCTAAAGCACATGATAATTCATTTCCTGAAATGATGAGCACATATAATTACAAAAGAAAATTTGAACAAATTAAATCCTGAACAATCAAATTAGATCCAATGAGTGACTGTTTAACATTCAGGCATTCACCAAAAAAAAGATGAACGAAATTTTGTTCCTACGCAATAAATCATTCAGACAGTACAAGTTCTGATGTTTCTTTGGTTGTCCAAACAAATGTCAGGAAAGAATGCGTAAAAAAAAAATTATTTCCAGAGTAGGAAGCACAGCAAAATGAGTATTTCTCACCATCTAATCCTGTCACTTCGAGATTTTTACTTTTGCTACCAAATGAAAAAAAAATCCCTGTCATAAAAGTTAGATTTTAAAGAAGATTTAATTTAGTCACTTCAAAATGCAATCAGTCATCACCAACAACACTATCAGTTACAACTGGGTTACTGGAGTATCTTCGAGAAAGTGCAAAGGCAAAATCATTATCAATTGAATTGGATTAAAAGATAAAAGTATGTAAGAATGTTGCAAATTGAATTTGAAAAGGTGAGAACTTATAAAGAACCATAAAATTGACAAGCAAACCTGAGCCATCAAAGAGTCATTTGGAGGCTTGCTAGACTTGCTAACTGATGAAGTAGAATCATCTCGTTTAAGTTGCCTGAGAGCAATCTGTGGTGAAAGATAAATCACTAGCAATCAGTATGAAGCACACTAAGAATTGCTGAGAATCTAACGCTACATTTTGAATCGCATTATAGTTACTAAAAGACATAGGCAACAAGTATAAAAAAAGTGCTTGACAAAATATTTTATCCAAAGAGTCAATTAAACAACAATTAATCAGTGGCAACAGATGCTACAAGCAACGTGGTAAACCAAATTTTATGCAAACAGCAGAGTTCAAATAATCAAGGCTGTAACATCACAATAACATTCAAGTTGTATGCATTCAATGAGGTCCTACATTAATAGAACGCAAAAATTAAACAAAAGACAGATTATCTCGTGAAAGACTGAATTGAAACAATGCAAACCTAAGACACGAGATTTTCAATGCACTCCACCACAGACACTGAAAAATGCCAGTAAAGACAAGCAATAAAAGACAAAAAAAAATCATCACAAAAGCATGTCTAGTAAAGATAATACAAAGTTAAAGGTAAAAGGGCTGATGTAATGGATCATAATCCACCTGTTAAGACATAAATAATAGAGATACTGCAAACAAGTCTACTATCAATGAAGATAAACCCCCAAATATTCATTGAACTTTTTGCATTTCTAAGAGATCACAATAAGTCATATAAGTACCTTGAAAGCTCCTGAAACAAAACTAGAAACATCAGGCATGCGCCCCTCTTTCGCAAGAACTGAACCAAGAATACCTAAAATCCAGAAGACAACTAATTAAGTAAGAAAATTATTTCTACAAAGCATGGCTTTGATTTAGATAAAAGGAAACATCTGAAGGTACAAAGGAGAGAAATTTGCTTATCAAGACTAGGATCACACATGGACATTCCTGTACCAGTCTGGTTAAGATACACTAGACAGAAGCATTAGACATGCATAACAGAGATGAAGTTATTGACTATCAGCAAGGGGGTCAATAAGGTGGTTGGAATAATGGCGAGATGTGGGTAAATAGGCTTCCTATGAAAGCTTGATCAGGACCTCGGTGATGGGTTTAGGGGTACAGAACAATCTAGAAAGAATGAAAGTGATGCCTAGTCTATTAATAATCCCCAACCACTAAAGTACCCTAAGTGAGTGTTCCCCAGCATTCCGCCTATTCTGGACTCATATTTCTCCAACTAAATAAGATATGGCCCAGCTAATATAATTATTAGATTTTAGACACTGGAAGTTGTTGCCCCTCACGAGCACATATTGTCACTTTTTTTCCTTTTTGCCTACAAAATTGAAGGCACTTATTATTCCACTTCAAGGTACTACATTTGTCTAATTAAATACCCGATTGCTAACTAGCCCAGCATTCTAGAATTATCCCATCATCTAATTCAACTACCAGTGGCAAGATAAGGGATTCAAGTTCATTTTTTTCTGGTATCATATAAAGCCAAATGATTACATTCACTTCAAACACAATAATACTCGTTAGTATTAACAAGAAGCAGAATCACTTTTAATAACTGTAAAAACACACACACACATAGAGAGAGAGAGAATTCTAGCTAATGTGAGAGCTGCACAGTAATTTCACAGCAAAACCCCTTGACCAGACAAACTAGCCCAGAATCTCACCAACTCAGTGTTGCAATTAACTATAGAGCAAAAGAAAGCAAACACACCAAAAAGAAAAAAAAATCCCAACTTTATATCAAGTGCCTAAGGTCCCTAACACTAACAAAACCCCTCCCTAATACAATCGCACATAAACAGGCACATACTTCGTTTCAAATTTAGAGCTAACGAACAAAATGTTCACACACTAAAAAACAATCGAATCAAGGGTTCACCTCCGAAAACCCTAAAACTCACTCACTGCTCCACACATCCCAAATTAAAAAGAAATACAATCAAATCAATTTGCGACTAAAATAAAGTAGTTAAAAAGATTATAGGAAAATTAGAAACATAAAATCAAACAAATTTAACGGACCTGCACCGACGAGAATAGTTAGCTTGCCGAGAGGAATAGCCATGGATGGATAGCCACTGATAACAGTAATAATAATGTAATAAATAGATGGTTTTTTTTTTAAGTTTGATTTTGAATTAAAAGAGTGCGAGCAAGAACAGAGAGCATGATTTTTTTGGGGAGTGAAAAAGCTAGTATTTAAGATTGGAGAACAAGAAATATATATTTGTGTTTATGCTTGTGTTGTTGGGCTTTGTAGAATCGGGCTTTTGTCTGGTGCTGGCTGCTGTCCAGCAACTGTCCGTTTTAAATTTATATCATAAAGTATTTTTTATTTAAAATAATATTTTTTTTTATTTTTTAAAATTTTTTTAATATCTAAATACAATAAAAATTCAAAATATAAAAAAAATTAAATTAGAAAAAAAAAAACAATACCACCACCACAAAAACAGATACAACTCATAAACAGACAGAAAGTGAATTAGCTACCCATATTTGTTGATGTGTTGCGTAATCCATCTTTAATTTTGGTTTTGTTTTACAACGTTACCCCTGCAACATGTAATATGCAAAAATACCCCTCCCTTTTTCATTTTATTACGAGAATACACATTGTTGTGAGCATGATTTATTAATTTTAACTGTTTGAGGGTTGATTTAGCATAATTCTGAGAGCTGAAGAGGTAAACATTCAACTCCCAATATATTATAATTATAATCACATGTTTTTTAAACTCCAAGCAGTGTGTGTTTGTCATCGTAAAAAGGCAAACTTTCAATCCTTAGGCAAATCAGGCGGGGCGGGGCAACAAACAGCCAAATGAAGGAAAGAAATCATAAGTCCTTTGACTGACTATGTTTGCTTGTGCTGTTTGGACGCAAATCCTAGACGTATATAGACAAATTCAAAACATAAGAGTCTGAACTCGACTGCGCTGAGAAAATATCTTTTCCTTCTAATACGAGGTACGAGGAATACGAGGTATGCTTCAACTTGTTAAACTTTAAATTTATTTTTTAAAGGTTATTAATTCAAGTTTTATAAATTTTAAGGTCATTGGAAACTTACATGATTATTAACTTCAGGCACGTAAAATTAGTCGAAATGCGCGCAAACTGACCCGAACATCTACATTAAAAAAAAAAATCATTTCCTTCTGCTATGCTTTTTCGAATTTCATGGCGTGCGTGCGCGCTTGCATTTTATTTTGGAATGAAAGGAGCTCCAGATGGCATGGCATTCTAATTTTGCTCTCCAGATTGCTTTGTACAATCTATAATCTTCCTGATCAATATCTATAAATCTGTAGTTAAATGCCTTAATTTGTTTTGATAAGTGTCACGAGTGGGGTTTAGTTTGATCAAATAACTATTAAATATAGCTTTATTGTATTTTTATAGTATTTGAACTTTGGATTATTTTTTATTTGAAAATATATTAAATAATATTATTTTATTTTAAAAAATTATTTTTAATTTTAATATAGCATATCAAAACGATTTTAAAAAAATAATAATTTAAAAGTATATATATAGCACGTTTTTATATTGAGGTTTAATTTTTTACCTTCTGGTTTCGTGTAAACTGACATATATGATATATGGAGTGTATAATTACATAGCGAGGTTATTATTCTAGAACAAAAAAATATAAAAAAAATAAAGATAAAAAAAATATTTAGTTGAAGAGATAAAACTATAAAAATAAATATGTTTCTGAAATAATTTTAGAGTAAATTCATGTACTTTCAAAACAGAAGATGCAAAGGGAACTTGTCTCGAGAGATAATATTTATTATTTATTATTTCTAAAATATCGTTGTAAAAAACTCTCAACTTCAAAATTATTAAATTAAAACATGTAAAGATAAAAATTATTATTATCATAATTTTAAAACCTAAATAACAGGTCGATCTGGTGCAAAGCCTCGGTCACGGGTCGGACTGACCCGAGTTGACTAGAGTTAGCATAAGAATAAAAGTGATTATTATTATTATAGTTTTAAAACCCGATTCAGGTATCGACTCGGGGCAAGACCCAAGTAACAAGTGGGGTTGATTGTTGACCCAGGTCAATGTACAAACAAAAATAATTATTATTATAATTTTAAAACTCGACTCGGTAGTTAACCTGAGGTAAGGACTAAGTAATGTGTCAAGAGGGTCAACATAAATATAAAAATTATTCTTGTCATAGTTGTAAAACTTGATTCAAGGGTCAATCCAAAGCAAGGTCCAAGTCATGGATCGAGAGGGTCAATATAAGGTTAAAAAATTATTATTATTATAGTTTTAAAACCCGACTCGGGAGTCAATCCGAGGCAACGTTTAGGTTATGGACAGGAAGGGTCAACCTGTTTAACCTAAAAAAAATTTTAAAAATAATCAAAGCAACCTTAATATTTTGATCTATTTTTTTTTTTAAATGTCAACAGGTTTTTGACCCAGATTTTATCCTGAGTTGACTTGGTTATTTTACTGAGTCAGATCGAGTTGATCCTTTTTTTTCTATTTTTTCTTAAACTCGAGTATCTCAAGCCTAGGATTGACCTGATTTCAGGTCAACCTGCCAGGTCAATTTTGGTTTTATAACCAAGGTTATTATAATATTATTAATTTCAAAACTCAATATAACTAAAGTAAGAAAAATAATATCTAATTATTTTTAAAAATATATAAGTTTGATAACAATACATATTAAAGATAAAATAATTTTTTATATATATTTTATTCTATTTTGTTTATCATATAACCAAATAGGATATAGAAACCATCACTTTCTCTTGTACACTACCACCAAACACAATTTTATCCCCATCTCCTTCTCTATTTTATATTTTCTATCTTCATTGTTTATATTTCTTCTATCCCATAATAACCAAACACCAGCTTAATATACAAGTCTAAGCGATTGATCTACTGCTATAATGTCATCTATCTAACTTAATGTAGGGACTTGGTTACAAGGGTTTCAGGAGTAGATTTGCATCTGCCTCAAGATTTGCTCAAAGTTATCTGTAGACTTTTCAATCTGATGAGAATGCGTTCCTTCATAGGTTGTCACCACGATTCCTTCATCTTTAGTTAATCTTTGAACTTGCTTTTTCACATTACACCCTTGATGTGTGCACCGATAGTAGCTTCTGCTGACAGAAAACAAAGAAATAATTAGTTACATAAACTTTATGATTAAGGTCAATTAAGCTATGTTAATTTAACAAAACATGACTACTTTCGATATTTGCAAGTCAAGGGGATCATGCAATGATTTTCTTTCACCACATGCGCATATATATAATACTGGGTCCAAGTTCTTCCACCTCAAGGAAGCCTACCTATTAATTAATAAATAATTCTTCAATGTAATTAAAATCTTTCATGTATCCATCATCCAAATTATATATTCACTATATATTCCAAAGCATATCGTAATCACAGAATACGAATTATTTTCCTATCGTTGGCTACTTCAACCGAGGCAAGTAAAGCGATCGAGGAATATAACGTTTACGTGCTAACAATTCACTAAATTGCATTAAAAATTAATATTCGACACGTAACTATTGGAAAGATGTTGAAGGAGCACTAGTGGACCTTGCGAACAATATTTTTCCTCTACTACAGGATCGAGTTCCGGACACTTTGAATTAGCATCCTCGTCAGCAACTTGAAGCCACCGATGAGACAATGTGCCATTCTGCTGTAGATTCATTTAGGTATTGAGCTTGGATCACGAGAAACATCAAAGGAGAAACTGCGAAACCGATGAGACAGAAGGAGAGGAGTCATAATATCTTCGGGCCCTGCCAACAATTCCCCAGTATTGATGGTTTCTGGCTCTCCAGGTCGTGTGATAATCGGAGTTTTTGGAACAATATTTGGGATTTTTTCTTGGATCATAGTAGACTAGCGCACAAGAGATGAACACCATCTCTAGTCCAAAAGTTTAGACTAGTCATGGATCTATATATATATATATATATATATATATACCTTTTTTTTTCAATGGGATAGTTGCCACTCATGTCTACCTAACAAATATCCCCCTCTCGTATGTGAGTATGATCCATTCAAACACAAATTCTCTTTTAGCAGTCTGACCATAATCATCACTCGTCTCAAAGAGTTGTTGTTTGTGTTCAAGAGAATGTATGACCTTTGCATTATCTATGCACACAAAGATAATATCATCTTCAATTTAAAAACTTAAACTATTGGCTCATGGATCTAACTTATAAGCATTTCTCATTTTCTCATTTATTTATATGATAATTATTAGTCATATGTGCAATCTAACGGTTCCTAATGTTACAGCTTCCAATTTCTTATTTCACCCTCTGCTATATGAATTCGCCTCGACTGAAATGATAAAACCACAGTAAGAAAAGGTCAATCTCCGTCCAAAATGTTGCACAACTAAGATTATGATACAGAAATAAATAGTAATTACATTTTAACTAGTACTTAATATAAAAAAAAACAATTTTTAATAGGTAAAAGAATATATTAAAAATAATGAGACATTGTCCGGTATTGAAAAAAGCTAGACGGAATTGTATAAAAGTGCAATATATATATACACATACACACACACACCAAATTGATCAATCATACCATCTCAATTTATTTTCTATATATATATATACACACACACTAGATTTTTTTTTTCATGGTACACTGCAGGTTAGATTATTTTTTTATAACCTTAAAAACAATTCTAAAAATATTAAGAAGTAAAAAATTGAATGCATCCTAAATGAAACACTTTTAAAATATTAAAATGGTAATATATTGGATGACATATTTTAAAAACAAATATTTGAAATGGTGACATGAAAGTGTGATAATCTAATACAATCCAAATCAAAACAAAATAAAAAGTTCAATTCTAATCAACCAAATATTGAAGGCCGAGAATGAACAAAAAAACATTTAATTAAAAGAAAAGACCCAAAAAAAAGCAATATTTAAGCCAAAAAAATATTATGAAGTAAGCATAACATGCTTATATTTAAGTAATTGAATTAATTTAATTAAAAAGAAACTTTCTTTTAAAAAAAAAACTAAATTTAACTTATAGAAATCAAATGTTGAAGGATGAAATTAGTGAAAAAATAAAAAATCCTATAGAAATCAAATAAAAAAAAATAGATGTTGAATAATGAAATTGATAAAAAAAAAATATGAGTTGAAAAAGGAGAAAAAAAAACAATAGAGTCGGACAAATCTTTTAAACCTAGGGAAATTTCTAAAATCTGTAACCCGTTAAATCGTAGATCAAGCTTAATCAAGAAACCAAATTTAATGTCAAATGATGAAATTAGAAAAATTATTAATTTTTAAAAAATTATTGAAGCAAACAAAATAGCAATAAGAAATGAAGGAGAATGAAATCGTAAAAAAAATAAAAAATTATATAAAATAAGATAAATTAAAATCAAAAAAATAAGGACTGAATTTGATATATTAAGAAATTAAAAAATGATAAAATTGAAAACAAATTTTAATTCTATAAAATAACTCAAATACAAAAACATCAATTGAAAACAATCAAAAGAAAAAAGATCAAATTTAACAGATTAAAAAATTAAAAGATAATGAAATTAAAAATAAATTTAAATATATAAAATAATTCAAATAAAAATATATCAATTGAAAGAACATAGACCAAATCCAAAAAAAAAAAATTGAAAGGTTCCTGTGAAATTTTGGAGAACAAACCTGAAAATTAATAAGAGATAAAAGAAAGAAAAGAAGCAAACCGACATCAAACTGGAGGGAATAATATCACAAGCGTCGTCTAGGAAGATAGGCCCTGCCATGAGTAATCAAAAAACACCAAAAAAAGACTGTATTGAGCTGTCATAAGCTATCAGACGGGTCGTTGGAGCATGCTTTGGTGCCTTACTCGTTGGTGGGTTTTAAGCACGTGCTATTAATTTTTTTTTTATTTACTAAAAATATAAAATTTCTCCTAAAACTAAATGATAATCACAAAAAACCAAAATGAAATTACAAATAAACTCTTAAGCAAGGCAAGAAAAATATAATTTTAAAAAAAATCATTTTATTGTGCTAATACAGAAAGAGCCCCTAAACCAAAATTAAATATTTATTTTTCTTTTAAAAGAAATTAAATAATTTTATAACATACAAATTTTTTAAAAAATATCAAACTATCCAAGATCAAATCTAAAATTACCAATGAATCTTTTATATATATATATATATATTAAAAGTAAAATAATAATAATTTTACTGTCTCAATTCATAATAAACCAAGATATTTTTACTGTGTTTTTGTGACTTCCTTAAAGTTTTGTTTTTTAATATATGGAATCATATTCCCTCCTCACCACCACCGTTTGATTGAATCTCTTTCGTTGTCTCTATTTCCAAAATATATCTCTTTTATTTTCAAAACTCTGAAAAGAAAAGGATTTCTGTAATTTATCGTCATAACCCACATCTTTCACATTTTCAATTCCAAAATATATTTACTCCGCGTTCAGTTTTATATGTGTGAACGATGGATCATTCTGATACAGTATTTTTTAGCCCTCCAAGAAAAACTTTTTTAATATATATATATATATATATATATTGGCAAAAGAAGAGCTTATTACATGAATAATTCTGCTAAACTGCATGGACCGACATGTAGACAGAAAATCATTGCTGAAACTAGCTCCTCCTTTTCAAATATATAAAATTGTAAAAAACATATATAATTAGAAAATACATGGTTTTAATACCCCCTGTTTGTAGTAACCTAATTCGTGTATATATACTAAAACAATAGTGGCCCTTAATATTTTCTATAATACTGTAATCGATCCAATCAGAAAATTCCATGTTTTTATTTATATCCTTCTTCCTCCATAATTCTACACTCAGGCACTTTAGATTAAACTGGCTATTTTCCTGTAACATTATTCTCTTAACTAAGAAATGAAAATATAATATTTAAGCTACATGAAATAAATTATAAAATATATCAACTAATAAATTGAAAAAGAATTGCTAGTGTAAATAAAATTTTAAAATGTTGAGATAATGGGGACCAAAAAGTCATAATTTAAAAAGTAGGACCAAAGTGAAAGTGTATCCTCATTGTTTTACACTTGGAGCCCTTTTATTTCAATTATGACCCTTCTTAACATTTTTTATAAATTGGTGATGAATTTGCGTATAAAATAATAAAATTAAAAAAAAAATTAAAAACTAAATAGTAAAACACATTATTGTAAATTGCTATCATAAAAAACTCACATATTTTAAAGTTTTTGTTAATATATTTATATATAAGTGCTTGAAAGACAAGATTTTAAGTATGAAAATCATTTCAATCTCATGAATAGAAATAAACAGAGGATACAAGCAATTCACCTAAGTAGCTTGCAAAATTGCAAGTTGCAACTAAAACTTAATTGAATAAATTATAGTTAGCAATTTTATTTTGAAAAGTGATTTTTATAAAAAATAAATTATTTTTTGATGTTTTGGTAATATCATGTAAAATAAGTTGAAAAATATTTTTCATATTTGGCTATGTAAAGAAAAATAAACTAGAAAATAACTTGTTTTTATTTTTTAAAAATTTATTAAAAAAATAATGGCCATATTATACAGATAAAACAATTTTTGGATGATGAAATTGAAAAACAAATATAATTTTATAAATTATTTTAGAATAAATAAATAATAATCAAAATAATAAAAATCAAATATAACAGATAAAAAAGTTAAAAGAAGATGAAATTTAAAAAGAAGTCATAAATTATTTTAAATAATATAAATTGTAATAAAAAACTATAGATCAAATCTGATAAAAAAAATTTTATTTAAAATAATAAGGATCAAAGTTGATATAAAAATAAAATTTAATTAAATTTTAAGAGATAAAATTTTAAAAAATAATTAAAAACAAAATATATAAAAATCAAGAAATTTAGAAATCAATTTGATATAATTCACAAATAACAAGACATTTCTGATTTTTTTATAACTTCTAAAAAATATTTTTCACCTAAAATAAAAATAAAAATATTTTTTTATAAACTAAGCTAAATTTTTTTTAATTGAAAAATAATTTTTTTGTTGATTAACTTTTTTTAATAGTAAATAAATATAAAAAAAATTAAAAAGGGATCACTTTCTATGAAATAAATGTTGCCTAAAGTTCTATGTTTGAGCATGGGTGTTTAGAATATTTTGGGGAAGTCATCCTTAATAGTTAATTCTCTCGGATTCAGAAACTCTTATAACCAAACAAGAGTTTTTTCTGCGGAACGTTTTGCTTAAGAAAAAAAGTATTTAAAAGAGTATGAATTATGCCATATAAAATACTGAATTTGTTGTCTTAATTATACATGTGAGGATTTTGTAATAAATAAATGTTGAATACTTTAAATATGTTGTATTGAAACAAATTAAAGATCAGTATAGTTAGTTATAAAAAAGAAAAAAATTAAGGAGTGTATATAGTACTTAGTTACCTGGGGAATTTGTTGTTCTTCACTGCCTTTTGACCATACTTTCTCCATCTATAGCCATCATCAAGTATATCAACCTGGCTCCTTGTTTGAAAAGCATACTTAGGCTTTCTTATCTTCTTCTCTCCCCTTTTCTTCTCCAATCTCCCTTCACTAGTTATAGACCCAACAAAGCCTCTGTTTTGAGAGATGTTGTCGACATTTAAACTGGCTGCAGGAGCTTCCATCTCTTGCATCAATCCCAAAAATCCATTTCCCTTGGCGCCTTCCAGGTCAGTTGAAGCATAAGAATTGGGCACCATGTTCAAAGACATGGAGGAAGCCGGTGTGGTTGTTGAAGATGAAGATGAAGATGAAGATGGAAGAAATAACGTGTAGAAGGAGCTGAATGCAGGAGCTATGTGGCTAGGTATATATAAAGGTTGGATTAACAAGGCGGCGTACTTAACCTTGGCCCCCAGTTTTCTTTATCCCACGTTAGGTGGCGTAAACGAGACGTAAAAGATTAATTGGGATTAAAAGTAAAAATGCAATGATTATTGGTAATATACTTAATAATTTCTTACAAATATTATATGTAGTTTTTAAACGTTTAAAACAAAGATTCCAACCCATGAGGATTGATAAATAAGAAAAAAAAAAAAAAAAAGAGGAAGTGGTTAAGTCTTATAGATAGGATGCATGAAAATCTTAGATTAATTTCTAATCCTTATAGCCTTGGGGTTTCTTTCCAAACAAACAAAGGATCGATAGTTTTCCAGGAATTAATCATCCTAATTATAAGAAAAATATTAGTTATGATTATATAAAAAATACACCGATAGAAAAAATAAATCTAATATCACATTATAATGATATCTGAAATGTTTGAGAATGTAATAATGATTGCAGTTCAAAATATTTTTCACTTGAAAATACTTTAAAATAATAATTTTTTAAAAAAATTTATTTTTAATATCAACATATTAAAACGATATAAAAATATAAAAAAATTAAAAAATATATAATTTAAATCGCGTTTTCAAATACCGATGTAATATCTAATAATTCAACATTAAAGAATTCTATAGTATAAGAGGATCATTTTAAGGAATAATTAAAGAAATTAAAATATTAATATAGCAGTCCTTTTAGTAATGTTTCAACGAACATTATGTACGATATTGTATGTTGGTTGGATTTGACTAAATTTTGATTTCGTAGGAGAGTACTTGATGGTTTAATAGTAAGAAGCTTCATATAGGTGAGCATAATTCAAAAGAAACCTGTATTACCAAGATCCCATTCGATTAAAAAAAAATCATTAGAAGCATTTAGGTGATGGTCCAGTGGTAAGAGTTTAAAATCAAGAGATTTGTTTTCTCTGTGGTCTCAGGTTCGAGCCCTATGGTTGCTCATATGATAGTCACTGGAGGCTTACATGGTCGTTAATTTCAGGGCCCGTGGAATTAGTCGAGGTGCGCGCAAGCTGGCCCGGACACCCACGTTAAACTAAAAAAAAAATCATAAGTTTTAGAGAATCGAAGATTATTTTTGGGTAATTATTAAAAAAATCAAGAAATTCAAGTAATATTAAAAAAAATTGGATTACTCGGATTATATATATATATATTTTTAAATTCTTAAACTAGTGAGCTTATAACTTTTCCGGGACCTAATTTTTTTTTTTCTAATCAAAACTTTCCTAAGGCATGATTTCAGTTAGTTAATTGTAATTTATTTATTTTTAGTATTTTAGATAATAAAATCAAGTTACTTGAATTACCTGAATCATTTAATCAAATAGAATAAGTTTCGGATAAAAGGAAAAAAAATTGAGTTAGATAAAGAAAACAATTTCTCATAATTATCCAAAACGACAATACTTCCCCTAAATAGCAATAAGCCGCGGAGCATCAACAATTTACCACTCAGTAAAAAAACAACAACAAAAGATAAGGTTGCCTGTCATTATGGCAGTTGATCCGCCATGGAGAAGTAAGATGTGGCTATTTTTTATGGCAAGGAATTTATGGCATTTGAGTTTATAGACACACACATGAAATAGTGGTGAGAAAAAAACTGGAAAATCGATTAAACTGAGAAAATTAGAAAAAAAATAACTGAAAAAATCGAACTGAAAAAAAAACCGATTAATTTTTTTAAAAAACCAGCCGGTTCGGTTCGGTTTCGATTTTATAAACAAAAAACCGAAAAAAACCAAACCGAACCGAAACTGACAAAAAACCAGAAAAAAAAATCGAGCCAAAACCGAGCCAAACCGGAAAAACCGAGCCAAACCAAAAAAAACCGAGCCAAAACTGAAAAAAACCGAGCCAAAACCGGAAAAACCGAGCCAAACCAATTTGAACCGGTTTTTCCCTAAAAAACCGAACTGAACCGAAACCGGTCGGTTTGACCCGGTTTCGGTTCGATTTCGGTTTTTTTTTCAAAAAAAAATAATTTCGATTTGGTTACTTTTTTTTGATAAAAACCGAACCGAACCGAAAATGATCACCCCTAACATGAAACAATACAATATAAGAAAAATAGCAATAATTTTATAGAATAAGGTCAATATACAAAATCTTAATTCAAAATTTTATTATTAAATATTTTTTTATGTAATTTATCTTTTTAAAGGCTTATAACTACTCAAATAAACCAAAAAAACTAATCTAAACCAGCTAAGAAATCTAAAAATACAAGAAAAATAATAAAAGTCCTAAATAAACTAGAAAATTTAAAAATAAAGAGGATAAATTAACAAAATTAGCCTGAACATTTCCTATCAGGTCTAATTTGAAGTTCTTTTGAACCTCAGCTAATTACAATGAGCCGATCCTTTTTATTAAAATAAACTTGTCTTAACAAAAATTTGACAACGGTTTAATATTACCAAACATTAGAGCTTTTAAGAGATAACTTAGGTATGACCTAGTTTGGGTTGATGAATGACTGATAACTAGAGCTTTTAACTATCATAATTGGTGTATGTGGAGGTAGCGGTGGCGCAGAGGGAGAAAAAGACAGTGGTTGGCGGCTGGTGATTGTGATTGGCGACTGTGAGTATGGGAGGGAGAAGATGAAGAGGATGTGGCTAATGTTTTGTTTTTATTTTTGTTGTTTTTATTTTGTTTTTTTTTTATATGTTTAGTAATATTATAAAAAATAAGTTGGAAAATACTTTCTAATGTTTGACTATGTTATAGAAAATGAGTTGGCAAATAAATTATTAATATTTTTTTTCAAGTTTATTAAAATAATAAGGAATAATTTTACAAATTAAAAAGTTAAATGATAATAAAATTGAAAAAAAAATCTAATTTTATAAATTATCTCAAATAAAATAAATAACAATCAAAATAATAAAGATTAAATCTAGCAGATAAAAAAATTAAAAGATGATGAAATAAAAAAATATAATTTTATAAATTATTTCAAATAAAATAAATAACAATAAAAAAAATGAGGACCAAATCTGATAGATAAAAAAATTCAATTAAAAAAATGATAAGAGAAAAGTAAATAAAAATCATAAAAATAAGGACCAAAGTTGATATAAAAATCAAATTAAATCAAATTCTAAGAGATGAAATTGAAAAAAAAATCAAATCAAAAGTTTGAGGATCAAATTTAATATAATCAGCAAATAACATGACATTTCTAAATTTTTTACAACTTCTGAAAAAATGTTTTCCGCCCAAAATAAAAAGAAAACACTTTCTTGAAAATCAAACTAAATTTTCTTTTCATTGAAAAATGTTTTCTATTGACTAACTTTTGTAATGACAAACAAATACATGAAAGTTTGAAAAGTAATTTCCAGAAAATCACTTTCCGTGAAACAAATTGTGACTTAGTGTTTTTTTTGTGGTTGTAGGTTGAATTTTTTTTTAAAAAAGCTATAAATTATAGTTTCTTTTTTAATTATTGTTTCAAGAAGAATTTTAAGTGAGATTTGTGCAAAAATATTGTATTTTAATTAATCGAATATTTTTAAAATTTTAGTTGGGACAAACATATTTTCAACCACGCCGCAATATACTCCCCAGTGAAACTTGACTGCAAAAATGAAAATTGCTTTTCTTTTCTTTGTTTTTTTGCCTTTTGCACTAGAAAAACCCAAAAACTGTTAAATAATAATTATTTTGCTTTTAGAAATATGGAATCAAGTAAGAATATCTTTAATGATAAAGCTATTTAGAACAGTCAAATTATTAATATAATTTTTAAAATGGTGAAAAAACCATTTGTATTCTAATATATTTAACATCAATATTTTTCATTTTTATTTTTATAAAAACGCTGAGAAAAGTTGTAGAGATAAAAAAAAATGAATCTTTAAATAATATATTTCAATGCTCTTGACTCTTTTGATACATATTGAAAAATGATTTTTCTTTGGAAAAAAAAATATTTTATCTCTTTATTTAGCTTAAGAGTGGAGAAATTTTTGAACAAAGTGTACATCAACCATAAATTCCTCGTCGTCTCCGGAATCAGTCGCTTTTCAGGACGGCGATGTGTCGTTGTTGGCAGAGAGAACAATGCAAGACATCCTATTTGTTCTTCTAGAAGACATTAAATTTTTTAGTATATAAAAATTGACAAATATTTAACAAGAAAGATTGTACTTTCTATATTTACGCATATTTGGAGGGATTTCGCTAAAACGATATCATATTATATGTTAGGGCTAATATTTACTATATTAATATTTAACGGGTCAAGGGTCACTGGTTTTGAAAAGGCAACACTGCCACTATTGTTAATCCAGGCATGTTTTGACTATATGCCGGTCAGATATTAATTAATTAAGTTGCACATACAACTACTTATACATGTACGAGCCCACGTAAAAGATTAATTAATAATAATCATACAGGATTAATTAATAATTATGATACGGAAGCATGTGTACTTCATTAATTAGCACATAAATTTATATTAATTTGTTTTCTTTTGAAACGAAGCACATATATGATAGTGGCCGAGCCGGTCATTTTAAGGGTAACTAGTTTTATCACCCTGTATAATTTCAGAAGTGTGTCAGTATTATAAATATGTTTTATTGTATTATGATTTTTTTAATTGAAAAATATAAAATATCATTTATATTTAATAAAATAAATTTATATATATAAATTGATAAATTGTGAAAAATTATTAATCCTAATTTGAATTTATACATTTTTTTATTTTTTATCTTGGAGGTTATTTTTTATTTCTAGGAATAAATAATTTTTATTTTTATAAATACACCAATTGATATACTAGCTAGAAAATCGGGTGGAGGGAGTGACCTAAAAGTCCAAATCTTCACCTAATTTTATCTAATAATACCTTAAAAATACCATAAACCCTCTTATACCACTTACTAGCCCTAACATACCCTAAAATTATTAAAAATAATGAAAATCAATTGAATTAAAAAATACAAATGGATCCCAATTTATTTTTTTAGGCATGTTTATATGAAACAACCATTATTATCAAACTTCTCTCGTCTAATAAAATCTTTTGACACTAAGATTACTATTCTTGTTGTCAAAATATGACAAATTAACAACTTTCTCTCAGTGAATTTTTGTATTTTTAAAATAGAAAGTACATGGAAAAGATGTCTTTAGAGATAATATTTTTTATTTTTTATTTCTAAAATATCATTATAAAAACTTTCAATTCTAAAATTATTTAACTAAGACATGTAAGGATAAAAATGATTATTATCATATTTTTAAAATCCAACTCGGGGGTTGATCCAGGACAAATTCCGAGTCAACTAGACTCATTTGTTCACTTTGTCTTATACATCACTATTAGTGGCAGAGCCAGAATTTTTTAAGTGAGGGGGCAAATTACTAACAAATTCTTGATATTATGTAGACATGTGTTATATAGAAAAATCAATTTGAAACATATGTATTGACTCATATCAAGCAAAATTAATTTAAGAATATTTTTTAAATGAGAAAACTTACATTATAATTGTTCTCTTCAAGTTTTTATATTTTAAAATCGCTTCACGACGACCTCATTACCAATATAATCGAAGATACCTTTCTTAATGTATACAAACCAAACTGTCATTTATCCGTTTATCTCTCAACCTATTCCGTAATCTACTTTTTATAACATGCATAACAGGGAAAAAAAAAACTCTCCACTGTAATAGTTGCAACTGGTAATAGTAATAATAATTTGATAAGCATATATACCAATTTGAAAAACTCTTCCTAGACTGTCATTCTTTGTTTTTACTACTTTCTTTGCAAGACCAACAATACCTTCATACTAGATAACTCCTCATTATTGTGTAGATCAATAATATACATATCGAGTTAGTCACCAAGTATCACAAGGTCATTATAGAGAACTTATTGGGATAAAAATGAGTAAGGTGAATAAGTTTTTCTTTGTTGAAAGTAAAGAAAGAGTTACTTGGGTTTAAACATGTCATACGAAGAACTGCTAACAGAACTGCACAATAATCTAATGTTAAACAAAAATCAATTGAGTTACACAATAATCATTGGGACATTACATGGATTTGGTTTGACTATCACACAATCTCAATTATATTTAATCTTAAAGTACCAAATACTCATTACATGTGCTAAGCATGAAGTTGTTTTCATCTAATATGGTGAAATATATTGCATGAAGTGTTTATTCATATAGAAAAATTATGATAATTAAAATTTTACTCCAATATTTTCACACCAAATTTCCTATTCAAATGCATTTTTTTAAAAAAAAATTAGTAGCAATGTAAACTAAAATATGCAACTAATAATTTCTAGATTATTAATTATGTTTTTGAGGTTATATTTTTAAATTAATAGCTTTTTTTTTTATAAATAATTGGTAGCGATAATATGCAAAAAGTAGAGATTAATAATTTTTTTTTTTTTTTTGCAGATCTAAGTTATTGAATTCTGTTTATAAACTTGATAATTACTTTTTGAGTCCTTGACTAATGAATAATGAAATAGCAAGTGATTAAGTAATCTTAGAATTGCTAACAGAACATATTAAAGCACTTTACGTCTGCATCTTAAAAATAACAAGTGATCCATATAATTTTTGTTTAAATATAAGCCCAAACAATTTGATTTTATTAGCTACCTATTAAAACTTAGATCCAAAATTCTCAAACTTTCTTGAAAGAGAAGGAAAAAAAAATGAAATAACCCCAACTAAATTTATTATTTAGAGAACGAAAAAGAAACTAACACTAACAATTCAAGAATCATAGCAATCTTGAAATTTTTAAAAGTGGAAATGATATATATATCTAGTCAATACAAATAAATAAAGACAAAAAAAAAAAGAAGAAACTAACCTACTTGAAAGAAGATGCAAATAAATTGACGAGAAAAAAATAACAAAAAAATAGAAATTATTGAGATATAAACCCAGAAGTTGTGGTCTTTCTCTAGCAATGTCATTTTCTGCTTTCTTTTCCTTTTTATTTAATTTTTTTTTTGTAAGATATAGGTTGTTATATTAATATTTTAATATAAAAAATATTTTGAAAAAAATATTACTTGCCTAGGTGGCTCTGCCCTAGTTATTACCGAATATAATTTTTTTTTAATCTTTGTTTTCTTTATCGTTTCTGGTTTTTTTCCCTTGAAATAGTATTCAAATACTATCTACATCTACGAAAGATGGTGAGGATTTTTCTTTATTTTTTTTTGAATTAAAATTATTTTTCTTATGCAGTGGGAAACATACACACCGTGATGACGACGTGGGTTTTGAATATTCTCATGTACACGAACCAAAACAGAAGGCTTACATATTTCCAAATGCACGTTATCGCCACGTGGTTTGAAATATTGCCGGCTGAGATAGGCTCAAAACCAAATTGTGTGATGCTAATAAAGCATGGCATGTCATTTTCCATCCATGACCATGATTCCCTTTTTTTTATTGCATCGTTAAAATTTTCTATGTGCGACGTGTCGTTGGCTGATATGAACTAATGGATGAATCAAACCACAAGCACCTCAATTTCTTAAATTGAAATTAATAGAGTTTTTTTTTTTAAAAAAAAATCCAAAATTGATACAACATTAATCTTCAATATCACCAAGCTATTTAATATAATATCATACGTTTATATATGTTGGGCGGATAAAAACTTTTCACACAATTATATATATATATATATATGAGCTAGATGTCGCAATTGCTTATATAATGTACCAGCTGTTAAAATCACTTTCAATGAAATACAGCTGGTACATTTATAAGCAATTGCGACATCTAGCTCCTCCATGTGTTTTTTTTTTTTGTTTTTTTGTCCTTTGTCATGAACCCTAATGGCCATTATTGTACATGTTGGATGACTTTCATTCCAATTTTGAGTGGCAAAAATGCGCGTAGAATTTCATGGACATGGAATGTATATATTAGTAATTAATTAAATTACACCCAATACGGACGATACATGTCCATATTTCCCGTACGTGCATGTGTAGACTTTGTCTCCTTCAAAGATTTGAATAGACTTTTGATTAATTTCTTGGAAGCCAATTTCTATGAGATGTTGAAGAGAATATGGGGGACAGATTAAACGCGGGATTGAACGAGACATGAGCCGAGCTAGATCTTGACATGTTCAAGCTTTGTTAATTTAGAGTTAATTAGATAATTTAGTGTTTTTAGATATTTTAATGTGTTGATCTCCCTGTAAATCTCTGCACTCCAATAGAACCTGCGTTGAAGTTTCTTCAAGAAAGACTATTCCAGTTCAAATTGCTTGTGATCATAATTTCTTGAAGATTTACGAGATAGCTGATGCATGTAATATTCTTAATATTACATCATAATTTCTTAATATTCTTGGCCATGGGCCGTGATTCATGACTTTCATTGCTTGTGATCATTGCGGCCACTTTTTTTGTTTTTTGGGCAATCTTGGACTTCATAGCTTTGCTGTATAAATTATTGTAATTGCATTACTGCGTGCTTTTATGAACAATATATATATATACCTGGTTCTCTGGAATTTAAGAATATATCTGAGCAGTTGATGAAGATTAAATCCAAGTTAACAGTACTTGGGTTGGTACCTCAAGATAGTATCGGATTTGCAGATGTGTTTGTATTTGGTGCGGTGATGCATATTGTTTTTTTAAGATATTTTTTATTTTTTTAAAAAATAATAATAGCAATAATAATTAGTTATAATATATGCATATTTTTTATTTTTTAAAAAAAAAACATTCATAAAGCAAATCCTAGTTCTGCCCCTGTCCGTGTTCTGGTTGCTAATTCATTATCAAGATCTCAGGAACAATTTACTTCATCCTGGACAAGACTTCACCGAGCAAATATCTTGCTCAGACCGGATCTTGAACAAAATAAGAGACGCATAACAAACAAATAAAAATAAAATTGAAGCTTGCTGTACTTGGCAAAAAAATCAACAACACACGGTATTGAGAGAAGTTGAGAATAAGTTTCTATTCCTGGTGTGTAGTGTTGGCTAAAACAGGGAAGAAAAAGAAGTCCATGTATCTGATCTTTACACAAATTATCATGCAGAAACGAAGCAGAGGAACCTTAGTATCATGATTCAACTTCTGCACTATGTTCTATGACTTCAAATTCCCTTTCAAATAATCTATGCAAGCTCTCTCCATGAGAGCAAGAGTCTTTGAATTGATCCCCCCCTCCCCCCCTACTTTTTACAAGAAGAAAGAGTACAAAAGACTTCACTTCCCGTGGAAGGTAATCATAATGAAGAAGGCAGCAACACGACTAGCTATACCAGTTAAAACAAGAAAGATTAAACAACGATACCAATGGCCTAGATCATACCCACTTTCCATGAGTGAACCACACCTTGTTATCAGCCAAACTCCGTAGTACCTGAAAGACAGAATAATCAGAAGGTAAGTTGGTACATTACATGCAAAACATTAATTAATCACCACATGTGGAGGAGGAATATCAAAGTCAGACACAAACCTTTTAGCATTTGATATCACAAATGCTTCCAGTGCCCACTTGGTATAGCACAAGTCAGATATATAATCCACAACAACGCCGTTTTCACTTTGGGTTGCTATCAGGGTTAGAACAACCGGAAGCAACACTGACCACTGCACAGCACAAAAAATTGCCTCGTTAGCGCGAGTGAAAATGTTAGCAATAATCGTATGTGGATATGGATTGCATGTCTGTTTATTATACGAGGGCGATGGATTCATGATTTACCAACTTAATTTATGGAACTAACAAGTTCTCAATGCAAATGGTACTTCAAATGCTCACCAGTTGGGCTGGACCAGGTTCAAAGAAGATGGCCATCGCGTAAGCAATTCCCGTCACACAATACACCAGACAGATTAAGACTACGTAGTTATCTATGACTGTTGATCTTGGATTGTTGAAGTAGTAGAACATTGACAGATAGACAAGTGGCTTGACAATTGTGCTGAAATGGTCTATTGTATCCTTCGCAAGAAAGTTTGCTAGGCTGCTCATACCAGAAGATCTCTCTCTCCAGTAATGTAGCTTATCCAGGGAAAATGATCTCAAAGCCGCAATCTTACAGAGCAGTGCTGAAAGTCCGAAAAACATTTAGACTAGTGGGAATGAACCTTGTACAAAAAAGCACTTCATAAAGGCCCATAGGGAAGATAATTTACAGTGAAAAAGGCAGATTGGCATGCAAAACAACAAGCACCCAATAGAGTGTAAATTTGATCACAAGTTACCCTACATTTTAAACATCAAAAGCCTACATCTAAGCAAGAATATTCTAATGGAGCCTTGCATATACAAGAACTTCAAGAGGTTTTGATCACTTACAAACTGCAATGACAGTGTATGTGTAACCAAGCACCCCAAAAGTTTCATCGCTCACTTTAGCTAGTGTTCCTAAGCAGATTCCAGCTAGCAATAAAATCAAATAATCGACAGCTTGTGCCCTTGCTTCTCGTAGCCGCTGCTTTCCAACCCTACAAACAAGCCATTCAAGAAGAATATGTTAATTTTTTATGATGAACGCAAACTCAATGAAACTGATCATCCCAAAATAGAGTAATTTCGCGTGAGAGATGCAAGAGCCTAATATTGCACAGTACTTCAATTAGCATAGCGCTATTATCATGATAATAATGGAGGGTTACACTTTACATGCACCCGCATTAGAGAGATGGGATCTCCCTTACCTCCCAAGGAAGTACCTATACTGCTGATATACTCCAGGGCTTCTCCGTCCGGATAAGTCGCCTGATTTTGATAAATCGTGCAGCAACTTTTCTTTCTCTGACTCAACATTAGCTTTCAGATCCTGCCAAAAACCTCCAGCAAAAGACTCTGTTTCAGATCCAGCTTCACTTGCTCCATGAGCAGAATTTTCACCGGAGGGTAGTCCCAGCCCATCTGTATTCTGCAGCATATCCATAGGAACTGGGTAGCCATTATGAAGCATCCATCTAACTGGAAGTTGCTTATAGTTCACCCCTGATTTTGGTTTTGCAATGCCCTCCAAAACGTCAATGAAGTAATCTGGAGGATTCACACGCTCAGGTACAGTAATCCCAAGGCCAGCAAAGTACTCCTCAACTTTCTTTGCTGATCCGTGATATGCTGTCAAGCCACCTTTAGCTAGAAGTATCAAATCATCAAACATCCTGAATAATGTATAGCTGAAGCAACCAAGAAAAGCGAAGGAAAAAAAAGGAAAGTTAATGTTCTCTTATGGCCACTATATCACATAATCTAAAAAGACAACTCTCTATCATAATAGAAAGGGTAAATTACCTAGGTTGGTGTACAACCATGCATATGTTTACTCCTTCAAGAGCTTCACGTCGAAGAGCTCTAAGTAGCAACTGGGAGGATGAACTGTCCAAGCCAGATGTGGGTTCATCTAATATCAGAAGTGAAGGTTCCATAACCATTTCAAGACCAACATTGACACGTTTTCTTTGACCTCCAGAAATTCCTCGCTTTTCCACTGTCCCAACCAGAGAATCTCGCACTGCCTGCAGGCCCAAGGCCTCAATAACTCTTTCAACAACTAGAACCTTTTCTGGTTTTGGTAGATCAGCGGAGAGTCTACAATAACAGAAATCCAGTAAATATATATGCTAAAAAAAGCAAGTACTGTTAAACAGCCACAGCATTTGTGACTGTGGGTGTAAGAAAGAGAGGGAGAGGGTAATATCTAAGAAGGCAGAGAAAATTAATACATAAAGGGTGTGTCTGTATGAGAGAGGGGGGAGATATAAGCAGCCAGAGCAAATAAATGAATAACAAAGGAGGAACAGAGAAGAGAGAACAATTGGACATTCTTGTTGTGTTGATGCAATATGTGTACATATAAATATATGAATGATGCCAAGCAGACTGATAGAAGAAATAGAAGGAAAAAAAAGGTTTTCTTTTACGAGAAAAAAATCTTTGGCACACCATGACGAAATTCCAAATTTTCAGGAAGCTCCAATGCCATCAATTACAATAACAGAAATATTCAGAAAATTTTAGCTTCCCTTGTTTGGTAGAAAAAGTATATATAAATGTGTACAATCAAAATTAACCACCTAATGCATGTAAAATTTCTATCAATGTTCATAAGTTTAGATGTTTTCCAACTCAATTTCCTAGTCTGAAATGCGTTAACATAAAAATCATTTTATAGTTTCTGTTGTTCAACAACCCAGAAAAGCCAGGTTCTACTTCCACCATTTAGGGGGCCTGTGTCAGTCAATGTTGGTTAAACACAAGAAGGACGAACACCAGATGCATGCATTTTGTTTGATGCATGAAAACTTGTTGGATGTCAACATTGATGTCATCACTATGATGGCAATGTGAATTGAGACTAACAAAAATGTGGTTAGTAATGAATTGTGAATTTATAGTTTTATACCTGCATCTTGCACTGAACCAGAGATTTTCCTCCACTGTCAGGTTCCCATGCACAATATCATCTTGAGGCACATAACCAATGATTTTCTTGTATGCTTGGATCGGGTCCGTCTTACCATTCACAAGAACCATACCAGACATGGCGCAACCAGTTGCCTTTCCTGTCAAAGCAGAAAGAAATGTTGTTTTTCCAGCCCCAGATGGACCCATTACAGCGGAAACTCGGCCAGGCGATAATTTCCCAGTCACACATCTTAGCAGATGTTTGCGTTTACTCTTCAAAGTGAGGGTTAAATCTTTAAAAGCAATCTCCAAAGTTGGCCTTTTCCTGATTTCAATATCGTTAGCCATTGAAATTACCCCAGAGAAGGTCAAATTATTGTTCTGCTCCTGCATAGCTTTCTCTCTCTCAATCTGTCCATATGCATACCTGAACATTTGACTCTGAGTATGCAACTTCTTACCCCTTGGTGCATTCTTTCTTGTGTTTTTATCTCCAATCTTAAAATCGAAGCCTTCATGACCCTCGGGATTGTTCTCAATGTCATCCAGCATCTGTGTGAGGTTGCTCTTTTCCTTTTTCTTCCCTTTTGCAGATGATTGATAAGATGAACTACCTCCAGGCATAGGTGGTAGAGCAGCATCTGTTCCAGGTTTAGCTTGACCTAAACCTTTTAGCTGTTCTGCTGGCTTTTTAGACTTTGTACGAGAAAATGTGCGTGACAACTGAGTTTGCAGTCCAATGGCACCCTTCTTGGCAATGTCTCTTGCAGATTTCCATTTTTCACGTGCTTGTGCAGTTTCTCTTACACTTTGAACTGCCTTCTCCCTTGTCTGTGCCTGTCTTTTCTCTCGAGTCGCAAGAACTTGATCAGAACAGTTGTACATAATGATGAGCAGAAAGCTTAATCCAGCCTACATTGACAAGTGAAGCGATTAGATCTGATGGTTGTGCACACAGGATCATATATAAGAATATTGCGATTTTGAAGTATGTCGTAAATATTTTGTGTGCATTCTGACACTTATTTTTCTGCCATTCTTCTCATAATAGTATACCGTAATGGAAACTCAAATCCATCGCCAGACAATGATTAAAAGGTAAACTGATCACTCACGAAAAATAAAATGCCGTATGCAGTGATGTTCTGATTTGTTGAGCGTGGTTCACAAGTTGCCAGCTTAAAACACCCTGCAAGTTCATTGTTAAAGATTATACATGCTGCTAAAATTGAAAGAAAATAAATCATATTTCTAAACCAAAAGGCATAGATTGTTAACAAGCAGAAACATAGCAGATGAAAAAAGTACGCCCCGGCAACAGAATAACAAAGTAGCACAGACTAATACAACAAACACAATGTCCTCTCAATAAACTAGTAAAAGAATGCCCACCTGTTTGAGACGTTGAACCAGTCCTGCAGTAATGTCTGAAACAAAACGCAGCTTAGTTTCATAAGTAACAGGAAAGGCAAAACAGGTGGCTGTGATATGAGGAAAGGGGAAAAATGCAATTCAATAGATAACTGCTGGAAGTTCAGGGATAATTATCAATACCCACGACTGCAAGGAATTTTTTGGATATTGGACGGACAGTATGATCCTGCTGAACAGAATATCTCGCCGCTACTTAAAATATCGGCCCAAACATCTGCTCCACCACATGTATGGTTTGGGTTTCCAGGAGGCAATTGGTAATGGTATCTGCAAAACATTTCTGCTAATAAATATTAATGTATGTATGATAAAACAGGAAAAAAAAAAAAAAAACTTGAAATGAAAAGGAACGAAACAAGAATGAACTTACGGGTCGCATATGCCAGTGGTTTTGTTCAGTTTCGCTAGTGGGCAGTAAGCACCCAATGGACAAGCTTCAGAGACAAGATAGAAAATGTCAGAATATAAAGAATGTTAGATGTGGCTCAATTAGGAACGTATGACACAATGAATCCAATAAACTAACTTACCAGAAAGAAACTAATATAAACAACAATTTAAAATTCAGAAATGAAAAACAGAATACAATAACTCCACGTAAGCCAGAAACATTGTTAAAACAATTCCACATAGAACCAAATTCAGGTGAAATGGTAACTTCTTTTACGGGACTCTGATACAATCATTGTTTTCCAAGGAGCACTCTTTTAAGTGTCTTGATCATCTCAGCATCATCTATCAGACAAATTCTTGGATGTTTCAAAAGGTCCATCTCCTAGAAATAGGAGCAATACTAAAGAGATTCATTGACTTGATACAGACAAAAGGGGATGTACAGAAGCACTTCCCTTGGCTTGTCTGGACAAACTGTCTGGTTTCATGCTATTTTCATTAGAGCCCAAAACTGAAAAAGGAATCTTCAAGGCAGCTTGGAAAGTAAAACGATTTTTCATACTTCAAATATAAAATGGAAACTCTAAATTTCTCTGTCTGTTCAATTATCTTCTTTTCTCTGCTAATACACGGACAGAAATTGAAAATGAGTGGTAGACTTTCTTCATGCCCCCTTTCCCTGGAAGAAGTTTATGAAATTGCAATAAGAGGCTCAGACTTGGGAAGGTCACTTCACCAATTTTCCTCCGTTAAGGATCAAAATGCTTTAATACTTCCTTCTTGCCAACATATAAATTTGTTGCTAGTTTGCTCTTCAGAAAAATGGGACATACAGGGGGAGCTAATGAGTGTTCGGATGGAGAAAAGAGTTTTGGATTGAAAGCATAAAGTATGGCCTTTGAGTCATCTAGATTCTGGAGTGGAGATGTGAAAACCACACTCCCAACACTTTTTAAGGCCTTGACATTAACATTCGACTTTATAACTTGAATGGTCATGATCTGAGGTCACTGAGAATGAATATATAGAGAAAGAAGTAGTGGTCATAAGTCCAATGTATGCAGATTTCGGGGAAGATCTCTACCCATGCTAATCAAAAACTGGTAATTAGCCCAAGGAATGCAACAATAATACCAGGAGCGCATAACATATGCAATTCTTAACTATTGCCATGGCTCCAGACCAAAAAAAAGAAGAAACTATTGCCATGATTGATGGTGGGTTTCGGAATACTTACGTATCATGCAAGTAATACCATGAGGGCAGAAGAAACCCTCACAACAAGTTGCACAGTTTGTAGTTCTATCAGGAATGTCCTTTGAATCTCTGAGGTCAACCTTTTGACCTTGGCCAACTCCACAAGCCCATCCTGGCTCACATCCAGAAACCCATGAACTCAAATTACAGTTCTTGTTAGGTTTCAAATAGTTTGCTTTCTTTGTGCCTTTTTCAAAGAAACTGTTGAAGTAGAATTTTATTTCTGCTGCTGTGCATATACGTGCTGTTATATCTCCTGATGCACAACATGAGAAATGTCAGAAAGATTTACCACAGAAAGAAAATGGATTAATAAACTAAGGGGAGTAGCTAAATGTTTCGATAATATAAACTAAGGGGAGTAACAAAGTGCATCCGATTAAGAATAGCATAACTGAAACTAGAATTAGAATGATAACTACAAAAACACTCCACAAGTTTG
>Ga0307518_10000383_pt1 | contig 33969 bp, 33 predicted proteins | sample 25_EM_MG_FD_203889 | JGI IMG/M metagenome (GOLD analysis project Ga0307518, IMG submission 203889) | Populus trichocarpa ectomycorrhiza microbial communities from riparian zone in the Pacific Northwest, United States - 25_EM | ecosystem: Host-associated > Plants > Roots > Unclassified | place... | reverse complement strand
ACACAAAGTGTGTCAACGAGTTTAACTACTGTAAGGGGTCGAGTCAGTAGATCACATCACTGTACTTTTTGCTTACAATCCAAACCAAGGCAAGGGTCAGTCATTCTCGAATCACTCAATTGGAACCGGCACATCTTGAGCTCTCATGGGCCGCAGGGCTCAATATCTCAACCTTGCTGAAAGGGAAGCGGCAGAGCGTGCACGGAAAGCGCGCTATGCAGAATCTCGGTGAATTATCAATATTTTCCTACTGGCAGACATTCTCATCCAATTCCTAGGGGTAGAGCAAAGCGGCAGAGCCAGAACTCTAGGGCATATCAAAAGAAACATGGACGACACGTCAGCAAGTCGTCACTACAATCCAACCAACCCATGCACGAGTCCCTGTCGGTACCTCCACTATCATCACGTCTGATAGCGTTTGCAACAATCCCGCTACCTACATCCAATCTGTTTCACGAAGCATCGTGCAGTGCGGATGCCCTGGATGAATCCGATCTCTACCTCTGGGAACGGGACCCTCCATACAATTACCCAGAGCCTTTTATGACAGCGGATGAGGTGTGTTACACTCAGAACATGGTGGATGTTCTGATTGGTCGGCGCTGGAGGTTAGCTAAAGTAGCGAGAGACGAGCGTGCACTGTGCTTTGCAAATGGAAAGGTACAAGATCTCCTGGATGACATGGTTAAGGGGCTCGTTGGGCGTATTGACAGGTGGATTACTGTTGCTTCGCGCATCACAATGATGGAGGAGAGCGGCAGAAACAGAGTGATGGCAGATTGCTGGCTGCATTGGCAAGCTCGAGATATATTCACCGACAGTGAGGAAGTAAAGGCGCTCAAAAACAGGGAGAATCCTTATTGTACCGAATTAGTGGGCAGGAACAGGGATACGGGCTATCAGGACTTGTGGATAGTAGCGAAACATAGGCATATTATTTTCGTGCAAGCCGGTAATGTCAAACCCTCTTAGAATGGCCGCCATCTGCGCTAGAACCCAAAGCCCACAGTCATGACCGTTGCTTTGAATGGGTTCAGTCTTAGTGTAGTATACATACTCAGTGCTAACGTGCTTGAACAGAGGGTGCATAACTTACAACAACTGGGTGTGCGGTCCATGCTTCCAGGTCTCTTGCCGGGGCCATAACCCTCTCTGAAGCAATGTGCGACAAGCAGCTGATAAGCTGTTGGATCTCCTAGTTGTACTTTAGTAATTTCCCAGAAAAGCCAATTGTAATCATACCTGAATGTCGTTCTTCCAGGGCTTCCGCTCAGCAAAGCTGTCAAAGAGGAACAATCGTTTGAATGTAAAGTCAATGGTGCAGAGCACCCAATGGCCGACACACGATGGCCGATGGATTGGGAGAATCCATATATCTTTCTCCCAGTATCAAGTCCACGAGGTATTTCGCCAAATAGCGTCATCTGTAGTGTTGTGACGAACACGCGGTAAGTCGTGGGTCGAGAGGACAGCGCAACGCTGAGCATCAGTGGAAAAGAAAGTAGAATAGAGCAGGGCTCCGCAACCGTTGATACACATGTCATTTAGGCGTGCATCTGCTGTAGAAAATATGTCAATATCATCCGGTTCAAATGTTTGTCGGGGGAATCCGTCGCAAGGTTCGCGAACACGTCGGGTCCTGGTAGCACATGGATAGAACGTATCGGTGGTGGTGATGTTGATGTCAGAATTGATCCGAAGGAGCTAGGGGAGTATAGTTAGTAGCTGACGCCGGGTGTATACATCATAACCCTCACAGATGGATTCTGCCAGTTCAACAAAATTCGCATGGGCTCCTCATCCTCGTCTTTGTTGACGGATCCTTCGATATCATTACTTACTTGGTCGAGAAGATGATCTGTCAGCGCGATCTGGCCCGGGTCTTCATGTTCCACATCCATTATTGTCTCAGGGTCTTCCGCCTCCAAAACTTCGCCATCAGCGGGCAATTCACACAGGATAGGGCTAAGCCACTGTAGTATATCTATATTGGAGGATCCAGAGAGGGACGCTGCGAGCTTGGATGCGGAATGGGCCTCACTGGCATAGCGGGTGGCGGAAACAAGGGGACTGGGCCATCGTTCTTGCAAAGTACGGATATTCTCATGCCGTTGTTTAAGAATGAAGTGAAATATAGAATCTGATAAGAAGTTCATGTTAACAACTGGAGCAACGGAGCAACAGCACTTACGTTGTGGCTGTCGCAAAGCAAACTCAACCGCGCAAAGTTCACGCCCAAACCATCGGCACAAGTTGTCGGCTTCCATCCCGAGTCGGAGTTGCTCTTCATGGCAACAATCTAACTTAAGCATTGCTCGAATTGCAGATCTAACATCGGAATCCTTCAGCCATAGAGGGACCTCTCCGTGAGAACGTGTGATCCAAACATCTTCAAGAAGAGATTGGTCATTGCGGAGCTCCGCAAGTTTGGTTGGGAGCGGTGTTGGTAACGGTATGGCGTATGACGGATCGTAGAGTTCTTCGAGGAGCGCACAGTAGTTGTTGAATTTACGTATCGCAGACATTAATGCTGGCTGTCGTTTTGCAATGGCCTTCCGTGTCTGCTGATGGAGCTTCGTACCTACGGCATACTGTCAAGGAGATCAATCTAACTCAAAAGAGACTTACCCAATGCCTTCTGTCTACCACCGACAGCGCGGTCAAGTTTGTCCCACTCAAAAAAGCTCCCGATCGCCCGCTTACGGATATTCATCTTCAGATCTCGCGTGAGAAGAAGGTTTTGTATGAACTTGAAGTTCACGCCCTCTAATTCCGGAAATCTATCATGAATGTTCAGTGAAGAATAAAGAACATCAACTTTGCTTAACAGTCTCTCGTGACCGCGTTCGAGGTTTGCGAGAGCGTCGCGCGTCTCTTGAGAAACTGGACCCTTTTCGATAATGGTCCGGACACCTTGTAATGTTCTCTCGGAACTGTCAAGGTCTGCCTGGAGGGTAAGAACAGTATCAAGTTCTTTCTTCAAGCGAGCAGGCGCATCTATAGCATAGATTTAGTATATAAACTTGCAGTGAACTCATGACCTACGTGCTCTGATGGATAGCTGGGCTGAATGTTGATCAGACCACTGTTTCCGTAGTTCCGATACATTAAGGTCGCACTTGTCCAGAACCTCTCGTGCAACAGAACTTTGCTCTTGAATGCCCTTTTTGAGCCGGCGCCTAAGCCAGTCACCAAGGTCAGTAACCATGTCATTGGCTACAGCGGCAGCATGACGGTCAATTAACCATATGCGGCGTTGACGCTGGGAAAAGAGTGTGACAGGTATTAATGTGTAGTGATATATAAAGTATAATAATGATGCAGAACCTACCGAAGATGCTCGTTGGATACCAATAAGCTTAATAAAGCGGGACCACAGCCGCTCTGTGCCCTCACCGTCTGACAAGCCCAAACCTTGTATGAGTCGGGGGTTGTAAATGAGCTGGCATGCCCACTCGTGCCCATAAGCATGCATCGCTGTTGTAGCAAAGCATATGCGAGAGGTTATATTCGGATTAAGAATATCGTGCTAGGGGTGGTTAATATAAATCAAATACAAAGGTTATTGACACATACCTTCATCAACGATCGTGCCAGCACACACCCTATGTCATACAGGACGACCACAGTGCCTTCAAGCGGGATCAGTGAGAAAAAGTGCTCGATTAACGCGACGGGATATTTTTGTTGTTCGCCTGGAGTGTCGATATTCGCGAAGAAAAGTGGGATGTCATGGCGACAAATAAGCGCCATAACACCGGTGTCATCGAAGCTGTCAATCGCTGCCTTCTGCTTCTTGCCATCAGCTGCTTCGTACAATGTTTCACATTGGTCAACTGCTTCATCAGGCACGGCCAAGTGATATTGTCGCGGGGATCGCTTCCGTGCAGTAGCAATCCGTTGCCCAATATTGTCAACCTGTGACTTGGGAAGAAAATAGACAGGATCATAAAACGGCGGGCAATCGCCTGCGGAACGTCGGTGGCGATGGTGGAAGTTGCCATCCATGGCAACATGTATATCTCCACCATCGTCCAAGGACCGCCCGAAAGTTTGACCGCCAAAACATGCAGGACATCGCTGTACTAGGATGGATGCACAGGTACCTTGTGAAAGGTGTTGGGTGCGCTTGGTCGGTGACGGTGATGGCGAAGAGGGAGACGAGGGTTGCGTACGCATTTTGGTAGCAAGGGTATCATTATGACACTCCTGTAGTATGTTGTCTACGTCCTTTGCAATTTCAACCTGTAGGATGTCATACCATTGAACGGCATGGCCAAGACTCCGACGAAATGGTTCAAGGACGGTGCCACCCTGTAAGGTTACTGTTAGGTATGACTAAATGGAAAATTGGACACATGCCTCCCTATTCGTTACACAGAATCCTCGTCGATTATAATGCGTGTGGAGTGCGCAAGCGAGTGCGTTGATCGCATCGCAGGAACGCTCGAAGAGGGCATGATAAAAAGCTAGAAGTTCAACGGAGACCGCGACGCGAGGTTGTAATGGAGCAGCAGGGAAGAGACCGTTACGAACGAGTAGCTGTGGAAGGGTGACACACTGACAGTGCCATACAGTGATGGAGGAGAACGCTGAGGAATGTTTAGTATCATATCACCGCATACAGTGAATAGAATAGTAAGGACTCACAATCAAAATATAAACAGGTAATATTGGTGGATCGTTTATCACTGCAAACCCGCGAGCAGGCGGAAAGTGGGGAAACGGGTCGGGTGACGGGCTTGCCAACTGTCTCACTAAGGTATTCTAAATAAGGACAAACGATGGTCGGAATAACGGACTTCCAGTTACTGAAGAAATGGTCGAGGCGGACCCATTGCACGAATGGAGGATAGTCTGGTTGTTCGTGGTCGCTGGCCTCTCCCACATCAAAAATGCCCATCACCTCCATCTCAGTATCGGGGGGGCCTTCCTGAATCGTTTCGGATGCGGGGGGTCGACATTGCGCCTTGTGATGAAGGAGATCGTTGAGCTGAGTGAGAAGGCGCTGGCGCCTGCTGCTTTGACCTGGAAAAGAAATGAATGTTTTAGTCTTTCGAGGGTTTTTGACCTTTCGAGGGGAGGTAAATTGGCGGCCAATCCCCTTTGTAGTACTGGGGAGGGCCGCTCGCGTTCCAGGCGGTGGTTTTGGGACCATGGCAAAGAGGGAGTAAGGGAAAAAAACAAACGCACCGCATATTTATTAGACGTTAAACATGGTGGAGGTAAAGGGCCGCTAACTGCATCGTGGATGCTCTCCAGAGGAGAGCAGAGTTGGATGGGGTCCAGTCAGAGGGCGCACAGATGGTCGACGGATGGTGGAGAGCATGCGGAGAGCATGCGGAGAGGTAGGGAGAAGGGTATTGATAAGGGTATCGATACGTATGAACGTGTGATAAATATTGGTGCTAATCTTAGTAATGATCCGGAACTTACCGGTGCGGATGGTTGCTCTTGGAGACCGGTTCTTCACGCCAAATAAACCCGGTCTAAATGACCTCTATTGCCACCGAGAAGTAGTGCCTGAGGTGTATCCCCTCCCGCGGCCCGGCCTTCAATGTTCCCCAATGCCACGATATCAGCACAAGAAGAGTGAGTAAACCTTGAGTTGTCTTGGTACACGCCTACTAAAGTGTCATTTCTTTTCAGAAAGCTCCTCTGAGCTGCCTCTGGAAGGTACTAGTTCGAGCACCACCGCTACGGAAGCACTACAAGAGCATGTCATTCGCTATGAAACCAGACTAGCAAAGAGAGTCAAATTCACACGAACCCAGGGGTCCCTGCCCAACGAGCTTTTGTGCCAGATACTGAAAATCACTATCGAAACAACGCCTGCCCAATCTGACCCGCACCGCGTTCAAAAATACGAGCTGGCAACTGTATGTCGTCGTTGGAGGGACATTATTTTCAACACCCCTTTGTTTTGGACGCTCATACGGGTGGCGCCCACATGGCGAAAAGCCTTGGTGAAGGTACATTTAGAGAGAAGCCGTCAATGTCCCCTTGATCTCGTATTTGCTGGCTTTCGTTCAGAAACCGAATTCAATACGTTTCTGAACATAGTGATGCCCACCACGCATCGTTGGCGTAGCCTCGCCATCTTTTCCCAGGGCACTATCAACACCTTGTTTATCCTGCAAAGATTTGACTGCGCCGCGTTTCCTTTACTCACACTTCTTTCCATTCCAAATCTTCCGCCGACCGTCTGGGGGGATCGATATTGGATTCCTTACTATCCTAAAATCCTTTACCCAGAAAATGTACCTGGACTTAAAAGCCTGGAAATCCGGCATGACTTTTCCCCCCCTGACGACCTCCGATTTCCTCCCACTCTTGAGAGACTCTCTGTTCACATTGCATTCTACCGAATTTATACCGATAAGGCCACTAGGTGGCTGCAGTCTTCCTCGCTTCAAGGACTGAAAGCACTCTCACTTCGAGGATACATTGCGCATTTGCAAATGCAACCCAATAGTATTCATTTACCTCGCCTCGTATACTTCTCATGTGAAGTCATCGAAGCTAGAGATCTCTTGGAAGGCCTTGTAGCCCCAAACCTTACTCATGTCAACTATATCCAATCCCACTTTGAATCCTTATGCGAGGCACTCGGAGGTATCCAATCGAAATGGGCAAGTGTCCGTGAGCTTAGCTTTCGGTTTGAACGGATAGGATACCCCCGTGCTTATACTCTGAGGGACCTTTGCCTTGCAGCTCCCAATCTGCGGGGCTTGGAAGTAATGGAACAAAACCTGGGGTCCTTCCTTGGACCCGAGGATGGCTTACGTCCTATAGACCGGTGGGAACACCTCGAAAGGTTCGTTATCATCAGTGATGTTCAGAAGCTCGGATCCATGCGCAGACGCTTAGTGCCATGGCTCAAGGAGCGAATGAAGTTTGGAAGACCGGCGCTAGAAGTTTTCTTTGCCTTTACAGACCCCCGTCAAGTCAAGTTAGACCGGGGTGCCTTGGATAAGGTTGGTAAATATTGTAGGGGGATTGGTTTTTGTATGGAAGAGGAAATAGGCCACACATTATGGCCTGATGATATGTGATATTTATCTCAGTTGAAGGCTACAGATAGGTTTGGGGCGAGTCTATCAGCCAGTCGGATGTCGCAGGTGACACTATGTAGTATTTTGATGCTCTTCTCCCTCGGAGCTCACTGTCATGGAAAATACCCAGTCCCCTAGAAAAGTATCCAATTAGGCTCCCGATTCTTTGCGGGCTCAACGTCACCCACGCAGTGGCGGTGGAACATCTTGTGCCCGTCCCATCTGGCATTGTTGCACTATGCCGATGATCTTTCGATATGCGGCCGAATTGTATTAGTATTATCGACACCATCGTGGAGATACATAGAATGATGAAAATATTGCGTGAAGATCTAGTCGACCAGGCATGCGAAAATATCGCGCATGTGATAGGATCAAACAACATCAGTCCCTCATCTATGGGCACATTCCCAATCTCCATGTGCAAATCCTGGCTTCGAACAGTACTACAGCAATGCATAAGGGGACGGTCTTTCCCCAAGCCTTGGAAAGGCATTTGTGCTAGCCAAGACTACCATCTGCTTTTCATGCGAGATATATCCTCTCATGTACCCCTTGAAAATCATATTTGCCACAAAACACTCCGCCTCTTCCACCGACACATCATTACCCAATAATTCAAGCGAGCAATGAAACATTGACACCGGAATTCGTGTGCTCTTTTCAGTGGCGACCCACCTATGCCCACAGGTTTAAGCGATGTGCATGCGAGATCGAGTTTGATGGATACGTACACACGTCTAAACAGCCCTCTGATGCAGAGCTCACGAGCCTTCTCAATTGTAATCCAGAGGTTGAGTTCGACAAGGCGGTGCTCCCATCGTTCCAGAGCGGCGTCGTACGCTGAGATGTCCCCTGTACGGATTGCTACTACAAAAGGTGAAAACAATTCATCCAGTACTGGGAAGCGCTGCATAAGCTCGTTTGAAGGTAAATGGCCACGCAGGATCCGTAGAGGAACCAAACATGTAAGTATTCGCCTTTGGACAGGATAAGGGCAGTGAATCGCACATGAACAACGAGCTCACTCCTGATTGCGGTGCGCCTCAATGTGGCAGTGGTAAAACGCAAGTGTAAGCTCCTGTTCAGCCTAACAACGCGTGAGTACAGACGAGGGCAGAGCATTAGCGTGGGATGCTACCTTTGCGTAGTCTTCGTTGAGAAAACTAAGCATGCCCAAGTAGTATCGATAAGTGACCTTAAATTAGAAATCCACAACAACAAAGGCTCAACGTCTTATCCCATGGACCATCGAAATTGAACAGACCTGATGGGAGCGAGGGTAAGCGGACAGAGGAGGTAGATCAGTATTCGCGTCCAACGCTCGCAATATATTTTTCGATAGGTTTATTCGTTTTACCTGACTTCCGTTAATTATTGCATGAACATAACACCACATAGAACTCACACGGAAGTAGCATTTCATGACGAGGCCAACCACATAATACACTCCCCATTTGCGAGACTGATCTGGAGGCGACGTTCTTAATAGGTATTTTAATCAGCAAGAGTGGCGCACGCGAAGCGGACATAAATACCTATCCGTCAAGCACGCACTGAAAGCCTTCGCCACTACACCAGCAGCACCCTCCATGCACTCATTATTATACCTTGCATTGAAATCTGCCTAAAATACCGACCATTTATTAAGACTGGATCTCCAGCACGTTGGCAATCTCACATCGTGTGCGAGGTCCCTCAAGTCACGCAACATGGAAAACAGGGCCGGCAGTGTCCACCCAGTATTTTGGGAGAAAAAGCGGAAGAATAACCTAAATCATGCCTTACATTCCCGGCCGCAAGATGTGGAGTGATGTCAACGTACGAGATGAGCTGCGATTGTTCGGTGAATGCTTCGCTTGGCCGTTTTCGGGCCACATGGGTTGTAACCATGACGTATCGTACAGCAATTTCATCCCACGGACTCTCGATAGCTCCACCGTATTGCGATGTTAAAGTGTCGCGCTTGATCACGATGAATGGGTCTGATACAGGTGACAAGTCAAACTCACTGATGGATTCCTAAACTCCTTTACTAAATCCTTTCCGTGCGGGCTAGTGGGTCGAAATAGATATGCCACACGCTGACCATCCTCTGCTCCAACAGCTTCCGAGAGTTGCAATAGGAACGTGGAGAAAGAGACAGTCATCTGTGTAAACTTTGACAACGGACCCAATCCAATTCCGCTTCAAGTTTTGGTACAACTAGGATGGATTCCTCACCTATCCTTCACTTTATTGCAATGTATATTGATGTTGCCTATAGAACTTTGAGTATGTTGTGAGCAGGCCAACACATCGAAGCCGTATGTTGGATGCCTCCGTGACTGACCAGCGCTTGTGAAACTGATCGTCGGAACTCGGAAGATGCAAAGGAGTTTCTGAAGAGTACAAGGTAACGTCAGTTATCCTAGTGTGTAGAACAAGAACTGGTGCCTATCCAAGAATCCATACACACAGACGATGTATTCCAGTCGAGACAGAGGAGAAAGTAACCAAGAAAATACCAAGTCAAAACGTTTGAAAGCGCAGATTACGTAAGTAAGACGTCTCTCTTTATCTCATGCCGTGCCATGTAATATCACAAATATGAGGGAATGTACGACCAGTGATGGGTAGTAAGAGATGCTACAGGATAACTTGTTCTCAACACTGACTATGATGAACGTCGTCTGCCAGGAATGCTGAGGCAAGGTCACTTGCGAACCCTGAAGTTAACTCCGGAAAATGCTAGGAGAAAGATGAGCTTTGCTGCAGTTGGAAAGATACAAGTACTCACCATCCCAAATGAGGCATCTGCAACCCTAGACAGATTTATCTTCTTTTTTATTGGGATGTCGCCGTCTAGACTGCAATAATATCCCAAGCAATCATGCAGGCGCTCGAAATGATTCTCCAGAAAAACGCTGGACTCGGAGTGGTGGCCAAAATCAACTAGTTTGATACGAAACAGAGGCAAGCCTAACTTCTGTCGTCGCATAAGCCACTCAGAGAGGTAATCAATCTCTTTCACCCATACGGAACTCGGTCCACGAAGAGTCAAACTCTGCAGGTCCTTCCACAGGTCAACGGGATACCGAATATGCGTGCATGAGTGATCCGGGAAGAGGTCGCCCAGTTCCTGCAGATTAAGTTCTGCATGGCGCACATTAGGGAATGTCTTGCAAATTGACAAAACATCATGGTTGTGGTCGGGGAAACGATTGAATCTGGTGGTACGGGGGAAAGCGATGTGATTAACACTGTTAAATCTATGTCCGAGACCGTCGAAGACGACGGAAAATCTATGATCCTCATAGTATCCAGGGTCATAATTGAAGTATTCCAGATTTGGCGCAATGATTGCCAGGAGCAACTGGTTCGTTTGGCTGACAGAGAGTGTGAGGGTGTTAAGAACTGGAAAATGGATACTGTTTGGTCGAAGGATCCAGTCGGCGATGTCGCCCGAGAGTGAGAGCGTTGTCAACCTTTGCGTTGGGATGAGATAAGCAAAGAATGGATAGTGTACCTCATCAAGAAATTCATCGGCCATGAGTCTGAGAGTCTTTAACGTTGGAGGTGGTGCAAAGCTTTGATACGGCAGCATCCCTTCGAGCTCCAGATGTTCCAATGCAGGTGCACACGTCGGGGAAAGAAAGTCAGAATATTCATTGCCACCAACATGCTGGATGATAACATGTTTTAGAGCGGGAAACTGCAAATGATTGATGGCCTCGATAATGAATCCCCCAATAGGTGTGATAGTTGACCCAACAATGAATTCCGATTCGTCGACATTGAGCACATGAAGGCTGCACCAACGATGCGCGTAGGGCATAACAATGTCCAGGTATGGGGTAAGTTTGTCGGAGTCCAATTGGCCTTGTTCATTAACTGTAATGACAATATTAAGAAGCGATTCACCACTTCTCTTCAGATGGGCATTTATGCCAGATGCATTCAGCCTGGGTATATTGATGATGGTCCAAAGGATTGGACTATTCAGGATGACATCCCTCCAGCGACGTGATACCCCGGCTAGTTCTTGTTTGCGTTCGCAATCAGGATGAGCACTGATGTCAAGTTCCAAGATGGACAATAGTAACTCGGTTGGAAGGCGATGGATAGGTGGTGGCGTCTGTCTGAGAAGTTGGCTGATTCTGGACCGCTGCACTGACACCGCAGCACGGACGTATAGAAGTTGTTTGACAAGTTCTTGCGCTTTTGCTTCTAGTCGCGCCAATTCAACTCGAGCCTGTGTGAGGTCGTCCATCGTGAACGTTTGAACGTTGACACTACAGATGGCCGTATAAGCCAAGGCCGCAAGATTTAGCTCGCAATCTCAGCCTGAGAACCCCTTTACCCTTTGTTCTTGGCCAAATCAATGGTCCTCCTTTGAAGGAATGACGATCTTCCTCCGATTCTCGAGGGTTGTCGAAGGAAGATAGAAGTCTCTCGGTGACTTGGAAGATAAAAAATCGGGGAGACCAATAATGGTCCAAGGGGAGTTGTTAGTACTTGTTTTCAATCCACTCAGCGACCCCGCAGACCACTTCGCACAACCAAATATTGTTCTACCCTATTCTGGTATCCAGACTGGCTTTACGCACACTGGCGGGTTTCACAATTGCACGCATCGGCAAATCTCTGTATGTATTGATAGCTTGTGGTCTCGTGCATGCGTTCCCGGCCATTGACACCTATTGCAAGTAGCAAATTCCCCTCCTATCAGCTGGTGACTTGACTCTGGGTCTAGGCCTGGCCGAACACAGGTAATAATTTTAGTTCTGTTGACGCCTGACGCCGTGGCGATGTATGCTGGATTCTCCACAGCAAGCACACTCGTTTCCCACCTCTCCTACACATCCATGTAGTAGAGGATTGTTGTTTCTTGAACGCGTTGGTGGTGCGGAGAATTCCACGAGAGTCCTATTGGAGACTTGCAGTGTCGGCATTGTTCACCGTTCACTGTTCTCTGCATCTTTGGGCAGAAGCAATCACGCTAAATATAAAAAAGCCGTATAAGAATCATCCTACTAGGTTCCTCTGTAGTCCCCGAATGCTATTGAATTGGCGTCTGGACTCTGGAGTCCCCTCAAGGTCACCACAACATTGACTATTCAAGTACGTACAGAAACCAGATTTCAATGAACCGAAGAACTGATCATACGGCCGACTGTGCTATTTCAAAGCTCGCGCTCAGGTCCCTTTTGATCAAAGAAGACCTCGACCATATGGACAATGACGTATGAAGTCACGTGAAGATGACATCAAAGATAGTGGTGGCGTCACTTCGCTGTGTAGCATCCCCACCTTTCGACAAGTCCCAGCACTAATATCTGTTCTATGGCCTTGCAACCTACCTTACATCCTATGGTTGTTGGGGGACGCTATGGCGCACCCCACACTTTGGATATTTTCCGTGAGTGATCCTTGCACCACTGAAAGGCGGCTGCCCAGTAACTTTGACGTTTGTGTAGTCGATTATGTCTGCCCTTTCAGGTCTGCTGAAGCGCACTAGTATGTCATGTTCGATTGATAATCCACACATCATACAGTGCGAAGATGTCACGGGCCATTGATACGGTGCTCAAACCCTTGGTGGATAACGGCGGAAAGTACGATGGTAAAGTCAAAGTCATCATGAGGCTTCAGGTTCAGCCTTGGCACGCCTCTTCGACTTACACACACGAGGCTGGACTCGCTGTATGCACTGACTTGTTATTTGCATTGTATTTGTGTTCGGCTAATTGAAATGCTCCAGGTGGTTCGCGTTGCTCCCGAGCATTTCTGGCGATTCTCCCGCAAAGTAAGCGCTTCTTCTTTGGCTTTTTGGATATCTGTGAGACCTTACCTCGTTCAGCTATTCGATAATCAGAATGAATTCTTCGACGTCCCAGTCTCCACCTTGACTCCTTTGCAAGTTCGGGAGAAACTCGCTGACATAGCTGCTTTGGTCATTCCAGAGGACAAAATAAATGATTTCAAGGAGCAGCTTCAGCATCCGTCGCAGGGGAACCCCAATGGCGGTGTCGCCGTTACCAATGACTTGAAATACACAAGTACGTTTGGTGTTTTTCATATACACTTTTTTAACCGTTGACTCCGTGATGGTTACCAGTTAAGTTTTCTCGACAGAATGGGATCCATGTGTCACCCACAGTTTTGTGGGACGGCATTGTTGCTAATGAGATTTCGAGTTCCTGGGGGGAGAAAGAGTGGTCTGAGTTCCTGGCTAAGAATGTGACTGAGTAGATCCTGGAGAATGGATCATACATTTGACGTATCCCAGTTTGTGAACATCGGCCCAATAACCGTTGCTGTACGCTTCCCAACCTCCGTTCCATTGCCCGCTTTGTGATGTCTTCCTTTGTACGCCCCAATTCCGTTCAATTCAATCTCACAACCTGCTGACAGTCGAGTGCCATTTTCATGGAGCCACAAAATCAGAAATGTGTGGTTACGGCCATTTTGTGATTACGGATGGTATGACAGCTTGCACAGCCTAGAACATGGTCTGAACATCAATGCATCATCACCGGCCAACCGTGGCCGCTCAGTGGTGCATATAAGAGCGCACGTCTGTCTCTATAGCGTTCCAAGCCACCTTTCAACATGAAATTCGTCGCTTTTATTGTCGCCCTTGCTTCAGCAGTTGCCCCTGTCTTTGGCCAGACGATTGAGTTAGGAAGTCCCCAGAATGGCGACGTCCTGAAGACTGGTCAGAACTTTACTGTCCAAGTCATTCAACCGGTAAGCCGACAGAGACAGCTACACATGCACGCCCAAACCACTTTGTCGCAGGAATCCATGGCCTCTGTCATTCAGGTCGGCATTGCCCTCTCGATTGCCAACTGCAACAACGGCGTCTGCCCCCAGCCTACCCAGCAACTTGGCGATGTCCTCTATGCTGGCCCTTGGACGCCAACGGCTCATGCGCAGGGCGGTTTTTACCAGAACTTCACTTTCCCAATCACTTCGGACTTCGTTAAAGGACCTGCTGTCTTCACATTGTCACATTTCTGCCTCATTGGGGTATGGCATACCACGTTGATCAAGGAGCTGTTGCGGATGCTAACTTGATCGGTAAACAGGCGGCTCCAGTACCATTCACAGAATTCAGGAACGCTTCCGTTACTATCAAGTAATGATTGTGGGGGTGCCTTGCAGATCGAACAGCCATGTGATTGTGGACTAGGTTTTATTATGCTTACCCTGGGACGTTGTTGTATATAGTACTTTTGCGGCACGGACTTCGAATCGTCAGTAGTATGTAGTCTGGAAACAAACGGCCAGGACTCCCCGTCCCTGTCAAATGCTAATATTAACCTCCGGAACTTCGCACAACTGATACACCAGCTCACATTAGATGGCAGTCCGTGCAGTGCAGTGTCATGCATTGGCAACAAGTTGGTCACATCAATCTGCATAGCACCAAACCTGGACGGCGCACCAAGTGAGAAACTATAAATAAGAGCTCACCATCTTCTGCACCTCAACAAAATCATTTCCTCAGACCCAGTTTCATAATGAAGCTCTTTACGTTTGCCCTCGTACTTGCTGCGGCAACTGCTTCTGTCCTCGGACAATTGATAGAACTGGGGTATCCCACAAATGGGGCTGTCCTTCAAGCTGGTCAGAACTTCACGGTGCAAGTCATCCAACCTGTATGCCGAAAGCCACTGTCTACTACGCGATGAATTGACCCACCGACTGTCCTTGCAGGGTTCAATAGCGTCCGTTATCCAAATCGGCATTGCCCTCGCCGTGGATAACTGCAACAATGGGGTCTGCCCGCAACCCACTGACCAGCTTGGAGACGTACTGTATGCTGGACAATGGACGCCGACTGGGCACGCTCAGGGAGGATTCTACCAGAACTTCACTGTTCAAATTAGCGAATACATGACCAAAGGACCAGCCATATTCACTCTCACTCATTTCTGCTTGCTCGGGGTATGTAGCATACATCCAGAGGCTATGAATAGAGCACTAACCTGTTTTGTGATAGGGTGGTCCAGCCCCATTCACGGAGTTCAGGAACGCGACTGTGACCATTGGATAAATATGAAGCGCAGTTGGACATCAGGTGTACCTGCTGTAACGGACAATTCATTGGGACTTTTTCGGACTCGTGTTGCGGTCAAATTTATGATAAGATGGACAATCAGGTTACTTACAAATTCTTTGCGATTGCCGTTAGGACACTGTGACAACATTTAATCATAGTCAGATTGTCTATCCACTTAACCATTATGCCGAAATATTGAGTAGTTGCTACTCAGCACCACAGACAGTACATAAGTTGATAATCCGGACAGAGGTAAGCCAGCATGCTTACACGTGCGCCATCCTGAGTTCTTCACGATATCAAATATTTCCAGTTGCACAGCACTGTAAATGAGGTCAAATTCCATCCCACGCACCAGAAGAAGACAATGCAATTCAAACGAGAACAGCATGTCAATACACGATCATACAAGCCCATTGGTCCCTGAAGCTAGAAAACGCGTCCATGCGGTATGATAGTCACAATTAGTACAAGGCGACGGGACTCACTGCCCGGACTCACCTGGAATAGGCGAGACGTGGCAGGAATGCACTTGAGCCCGAAGGTGCTGTGGCTGTGGGTTCTGACTCCTGTCATCTATCGGATGTATTATACCCCACGTATCTGTCATTCGTGGAGTCATTGATGACAACACCGCATGGTCGCCGATCGACTCTTCTGACTTTCGGTGTAAACCTGCAGTCCGCCGCGACAAAGGAAAGCCCAGTGAAAATGTAAGCCATTGGAGATTTGGGCGATCAGCGGACAATATTGTCACCAATAAAATAAGCTTCTAGCTGAGGTCTGTCACGTAAACATGAAGCTGTTCTCATTTCTTCTCAGAACGTCTGCGATTGTGGCTTGCGCGCACGGTTGAGCTGGGTTACCCAACAGATGGCGCAGTTCTTCAGACGGGGACAAACTTCTCCGTCCAAGTAATCCTACCTGTGGAAGTGTCAAACAAGGGCCCATTTCCACTCTACTCACCAAGCGTTAGTATTCCCTGGCTTCCTGTATCGATGTTGGAATTGCACTGGCCATTGATGGCTGCTCCGGAGTCCAATGGAATCTGCCCGAAACCATCTTCTCAGCTTGGCGACGTTCTGTATGCAAGGCCATGGGACCCGATGATTCTGGCACCTGACAAGGGATTCTATCAGAACTTTACTGTACAGATTGCGGATTACATTGCCAAAGGGGACCTATGATATTAACACTGACCCACCTATGTTTGCTTGGGGTAAGCATTGACAAATCTATAGATCGAAAAAAAAAACCTATCGAAACGCCACCTGCAGGCCGGGTTTGCACCATTCCACGAGTACAGAAATGGCCCAATCAGTGATTATAGCATAGCTCACAGCAGACGCAGTCTAGCTGGAGGCGGACGCTGGCAGATTCAACAAAAGGACCGACGAAGAACCTCCAGGTGGGCCGTGGCTGCGCGGAACCCAAAAAGGAAAGATAACTACACAGGCGTAAGGGATAAACTTTTTTGCTAATGTTATATATTTACTTTACAACTAGTATTGCTGATCATGCCACAATGAACCCCAGCCACAAGCAGTCAGAGTCTCAGTGTTGTCATTGACTATGGTCAGATTGGTCAGGCCTTGTTTTCATTGACTAGTGGTCAGTATGAAAACTTGACTACAAATGGCGTGTAAAATATGCTAAGTACATAGCAGAAAAGAAAATGTGAAAATTAACAAACTAAAAAAGGTAATGAGCATAATTATATACAAAGTTAACCCCTTAACATTAACGACATCTAGCTGTTAAGGGGATAGGCTGGAAGGAAGGGCCGATGGAATTGCCGAGCTGCCAATCAGCAAAATATGTAGTCGAATTACACTGTACATTGCTGCCAAGTTTTTGAATACCCAGGAAGCACTCTGATTGGATGCGGGATGAAGTTTCTGACAAAGCTTAACCAAACGGGGACTAGTACACTCGGTTACCAGGTTCGGAAAGACCACGGGTGCGGACAGTCACAAATGTCACACGAAAGTAACGTGCGAGTCACGCAGGTAATATTATCCAAAGACGCATCAGCGTGACGCTGGGTGTGTCACGCTCAAATGTGTATCTTCACCATTTCTCCACCGATTTCAAAGGTTGAACTTCTGAGCACTTTAGTTTACTTATATACATTGTTGTGATGCAATGTAAGTACAGAATTTGTGCGTTACAAAGATGTGTCCGAACCTGTCCGAACCCTGTGGTAACCGAGTGTATTTTTGTTCAGCTTCGTTTTGTAGAGGCGCGGCCTGTATATGTACGAGCCGATTATTCGCCAAGCGGAGGCAACACTTTACTTAAAATAAGAGCTCACCATCTTCTGTGTTTCAACAGAATCATTCCTCAGACCCAGTTCCAAGATGAAGCTCTTTTCGTTTGCCCTCGTACTTGCCGCAGCAACTACTCCTGTCCTCGGCCAAACGATCGAAATTGGATATCCCACAGAAGGGGATGTCCTTTACCCTGGGAACCATTTCACGGCGCAAATCATCAAACCTGTATGCCGAAAGCCACTGTCTGCTACGCGATGAATTGACCCACTGACTGTCCTTGCAGGATTCAGCGACGCCCGCTACCGAAGTCGGCATTGCCCTTGCCATGGCTAGCTGCGACAATGGGGTCTGCCCGGAACCCACTGACCGGCTTGGAAGCGTGCTGTATGCTGGACCATGGACACCGACTCACCCCACTGTGGGAGGATCCTACCAGAACTTCAGCGTTCAAGTTCCCGACAACATGCCCATCGGACCAGCCATATTCACCCTTACTCATTTGTGCTTGCTCGGGGTATGCAACATAGCCTATCCGCGAATCCGAAGAATACAGAACACTAACCTGTTTTGTAATAGGCTGGTCCAGTTCCATTACTGGAGTTCAGGAACGTATCACTGTCCATTGAAGAGTATTAGTTGGAGACCAGATGTGCCTGCTGTAATATGGACTGTTCATTGGGACTTTTTCGGACTTCTCAAGGCGTTCATGTTGCGGTCAAAATTATGATATGATGGACAGTCAGGTTACTTGCAAATTCTTTGTGATTGAGGGAGGACGTGCGTCATTCAATCGTGCTGCCAGAATGTATGGATTAGGTGTAATGGGGGAAACGGCTGCTTACTGCAGTCTTCAGAGCAGTATCTTTGCTAAGGGATCCCAATAAACCCTGAGTGCGCCATAACGCTACGTTGGAAGGAAACGGAGACATGTAGAGCAAAGATTGTGAGCCTGAGACGTCAGTCGTTCGTTCGTTCGTATTTATCTATTTGTTACCCTTTGTACATTACATAAGGAGGGGAAATATTGCTGCTTGTGCTGGCCTCGCCAACCGTATCCGAATGGTGAACATGTTCCCCTCTGTCTGCGAGTCCTGAATTTACTGACACCAACTGTGGAACCATCCCACAGGCGATATGCCAGTATTTTTTACGTGGGGCATGCAAGTTCGGAGATGCTTGTAAGAATGAACATCCTCAAGAATTCCAAAGGCGACAGTTTGGAAGTGAGTCCGAATGGATGGATTTTCTTCAGGTTACTGAGTAGCCCACTACCTGTTAGACCAGTCTTGGACAGCTAACTCCAATAAAGCATTACTCTTTACGTGAGCCAGCTCTCTTCCAGGTGCCGGTCGCTTACTCAAGAATGGAACAGGACGGAGTCCTTGACGAACGATGTTACACTTTCGAAGGAGAAGCCTCTGTGGCCCCTGTCCTCATATGGAGCTGCAAAACACGAAAAAGTACTGGTTGGTGGATTAGATGAATCACCTGAGGAGCTTCGCGTGAAAGCTGTAGCCGCTGTAAAGGATGGAACTATCAATGACTATGTGAGTATATTTTCCATAGATTGTGCCAACATTGACATGGCGGTGCAGATGAAATATGAAGCAGAAAAAATCGCTGCCGCGGATCAAATTTACACTAACGCGCGGAATAATATCTCCCAATTCCATGATCAGGCCATCAAGTTGAGCCATGGCATATCATCAAGTATTATTGGTTCTGCATTCGGTGGATCCGTATTTGGTTCATCGTCAGACACGTCCTCAGCGACGGCCAATCCGAATCCCACCGCATTTGGTGGGACGGCAACCTCCACTTTCGGGCAAACGGCGTTTGGTCAGAGTGGTTTTGGTACGGTAGCAACAAGCAGCGTAGACTTTGGCCAAGGCACTTCGGCCTTTGGCGCAGCGCAGCCTGTATCGGTATTTGGACAACCCACTCAGATGCCCTCAGCACTCGCTCAGCCTCAGACGACCTCTGCCTTTGGCCAGACGCCTGCGTTCGGGCAGCAGTCCCAGCCTACATCGGCGTTCGGACAATCGTCTCAGGCCACGATAGGCTTTGGCCAGCCATCCAACCCAACGTCAGCATTTGGTCAATCGCCCCAACCCTCATCGGCCTTTGGTCAAGCTCCACAAACGACATCGCTTTTTGGGCAGTCATCCCTCATCAAACCTGCATCGAGCCCATTCGGTTCGACCACACCCAACACCAGTGTCTTTGGGAATACCAACAGTGGAGGCTTTTTTGCATTTGCTTCGCAGCCGTCTGGTTTTTCTGCTGCTGCCTCCACAAGTGTTCCCTCCGCAGCTGCTTCGGGGTCGGTGTTTGGTCAGCCTACATTTTCAGCTGCTGCGCCCGCGCAACCCGCGCAAGCCCAGTCGGTGTTCCCTTCGGTGATCCAACCCACTTTTGGACCGAGCTTGACCCCAACCTCGACGCTGGCCGCTTCTTCTCCTATGTCTGCATTTCCTACTGGAAGTCCGTTCGGGGGCACGCGCAAACCTTCTTCGACCGGTCCGGATTTCGCACTAGCGAAGTCTAGGGTTCGCCCAAAGCTCGACGGGGATCGGTTTACTTCGCTGCTACCTCCCAATTACTCTGACATACTACCTGCTGACGTGAAGGCGGCATTTATGAGTGAAAAGTTTGAATGGGGAAAGATACCTGAGTGGATACCTCCAAAGGAAGTTCGGTATTGAACATCTTACCGCATCTTTACATACTGTACACTTGTAATTGTATGTATTCAGCCGTTCGTGTAACACTTTTGCAACAGAACACAGTAACTACCATTCACGGTAACAAGATTTTAAAGTTGCAAGTGATACAAGTTTACATGTACAGCTCAGCTGTTCACGTCACGCTGAATACGTCCATGTTAAAACTAAGATGTCAGACACTGAGGCGATGGTCCCAATGGCCCAGATCATCCCGATTAGTAGCAAGTCATTGGTATTCGAAAAAGCTCCTCACGTCCCGAAATGGCTGGAGAGAGAATTCAGTATCGGATATTCCATCGATCCCCTTTGATATCGACCCTGCTCCAGTTGACTGATATTTCATGGCTAGTTCAGTGCCCACAGCCGCGCACACGCCCTCTGTGACGGGGTCGGCGCAGGTCGAACTAGAGCTCCCTTTTATCAGGTTTCCACCTTTCCCAAATCCTCCCGAAGGCGTGACAATTATGCCGTTCAGAGATTTCAAGCCACGCGGGATTCAGCTTTTCGCTCAGCTGAAGAGATCGGGTAATGGAGATGAGGACGAGGATGTTGAGCTGGATGGGCTGGGCATCCCTACCATCGAACTTCGCGTCAAGCACTCTACGGACGAGTGTAAGAGTAACAAACGCAAGAAACGAAAGAAGAAGCACACAACCGCTTCAGCACCAGGTGCGCTCGTCAAAAAATCGCCGTGGTACGAAGAATGGGAGGAAGGTGAAGATCTGCGAGTCATCATGGGTAACTACAACACGTTAGTTCCGTTTTCTTGTTCTGCTGCTGGCTAGATGATGAGCCATATTTCCAGGGACATTCGAGCTTCAGATAGGCTCTTTCAAGCTGGGGAGGACTTCCGCAATGGGCGGCCTTGGCCACCAGTCGCTTCTGGATTAAACAACATTTGGGATCAGGTATGTTACTTGTCTGCATACACTGCGATCAGCTGATTAGCCGCTCTGAAGTTCCGTATATATATCGGGCTGCTCGTTAATCCTACTGTCTACCGTAAAGTTCAGGCTAAGTCGGGCGGAAAAGGCCCCTCTCCCGATTCCGACTCGGAAGATGATGAAGATGATCTCATTGACTCTCCTATCGATCCGGAATCGCAGGGTTCCTCTAGAGTCTCGAAGAACCGTCCTCGTCCCTGTGATCCCTCTGCGGCGGAGAAGGGTGATGAGGACGAGGACGAGCTATTCGATCAGCAAAAATTCGATGAGGAAATCAAGGAAGAAAAGCTCATGATATTTTTGAAAGATCCAGAAAAATCTGTCCGCATCTTCCTCTCCTCCCACATGCGCGAAAAGGGCCTTATCTGGTGAGGTTGCAATGGCCTTTTGCCCAGACGTGGTTCTGACTATCCCGCTAACCGCCACCCTCGATATAGGTCTGAGCGTAATCTGACGTATGCGCCTCATTTACTGTCATTCTTCATCGGATTCCTTCTTCGCAATCGGGTCTTCCCAGAACAGACGTACCAGCGCGGATTGAAACGAGCGCTCGAGACCATCCAACAGGCGAAGAAAGAGCTGCCAATGACATATAAAATTGGTCGTATTATCCCGGACCAATTCAGCGAAGCGTGCAAAGAAATATTCGGACGGATGGGGAGTGTCAACTGGACTACTGTTACCATCACAGAAGACCAACTACGAGGTATGTGCTAAATGATTCAGCCAACCTAGTGTTAAAATTCCTTAGGTCCTTCCGTGGAAGAACCAAAGCTGACTGTCACGGATACTTTGACTGGGGAGCAGAAGGACATCACCTTGCCTTCCGAGGAACAAACCGCTGTTAAGGAAGCGATCGAAGACAACATTGATACCGACGTAAACATGGTGCAGGTGAACGAATCGTCACCCGAAACCGGATGGGGAAGTTGGGGCGCTGCAACAGCAACAGATGAGCCCAATGGATCGGGGTGGGGTAGTTGGACCTCTACTGATGGACAACCTTCTGCCTGGGATACCTCCATTGACAACGAGCCCGTCGATGGTACCGATACTAATGTTCCTCTCGCCCCCTGGACGGATTCTGCACCATCATGGGGTCGTGAGATGCCCTCGCTCATGACATTCCTTGGTCCGACTGTATTTCCATTGACTCATACCACAGGAATCGTGGAGTTCTCCACACGCCGTGTGCGTGAGGTACACCCTCCCGCGTTATCTTCTAAGGCCTCCTCCGGAAAACGTAGTGCCAAACGCAAGCGAGGCAATGCGGAAGAGCAATGGATGCCCTCTGCTTCTGGTGTGGAAGCCGAGCTTAATGCGCAATTTGCGAAAGTCGTCCTCGCACCTTGGGGTTTCGAAGGCGGTGACATCTCTAAGCCAGAAATATGGGCGACGTCACGCGGGGCCGTCATTGATCCCAATTTAAGCACTGACTCAGGTGCACCGGACGCCACGGGAGGTGAAGGGAAGCAAAAACCACACAATCCGTTAACGGACGACATTGTGCTACTTGTCCAACCCCATTTGCTTGACACCTTGAGCCTTGTTCCTGGTTTTGGGCTTGCTGCGATGTGGGTACAGCTGGTGCGGTCGGAAGACACGGAAAGAGAGGGTGCAAAAGGGGATCGTGGGTCCGGGTGCACGAAGACCTATTGGTACCATGAGGATCTTACTGGTATATTCCCTAGCTTCTATACCCCTGGAACGTAGAGCATGGTATGCAGCCCGATCACACATCCTGTCTATGCACTTACATTTGATTTCAGGTCATTGCCTTCATGGTCGGTCATCATCAATCATTTCCATTTCTCAAGCCTCGTCCTTGTCAATCTGAACTACGATCTAAACTGTTGTTGACCTGTGCTAGAGTTACTTCTGTTCTGCGTTTTCGATGTTCTCTCACCGTTGCCTGAATACATCGTCGTGAAGTTTCCAAATTGTGAAAGCGGTTACACCTTCTGACCTTAAGTATGGCATCATTTTGCTAACGAATTCATGTTCATCTCGTGCTCGAGTCCGTTACAGGGCAATTTGATTGCTACGATGATAATGCAAAAATAGGGGTTATTTTTCCTTATATAATCCATTTGAGTCCTAGCGTGCATACACGAAAGTCCCTCTGTCACCACAGTGTGCTCACGTCTATTTCAAGTGCTGAACACCTTGCACGAGGAATGACTCCTCTGTACGGGGTACTGTCACCATTGAAACCCGTCCTGGTGCATCGTACGCTCCGTTCACTTGGCTGTCGCATGCAATGCGCCCGGTGGTTGCACCACGTTGGTCCAATCCGACATCCTTCTACGCAGGCAGACGATGAATACGAACATTTTGGGAGCTACGAGGTAATCCTACCTAAAGAGCCCTTCGTATGGGGCGTCTCGCATATCAAAGCGCGTCATGTTCCTGTTGCCATCCCTCGACCACTTTACGGCCAGAAACACAGAGACATGGCTCAGGACCACGCAGAGCCGGATGTCCCGGAGCCATACGAAGGCGATGGACGTATCCACCTCAGTTCCATAGAAGAAACAAAGCTGAGGGAATCTGCCAAGCTTGCCAGCAAAGTTCGTCAATATGCCAGCGGCCTTGTCAAGGTGAGAGGATTTTCGCGTTTTGCTGGAATGTGACTCACTAATCGCTGTCGCCTCCGACGTTCGTTGTGGTCATTAGCCAGGTATAACAACAAACTCGATAGATGAAGCAATACACGAGTTCATACTTGCGCATAATGCCTATCCGTCCCCGCTACTCTATGCGGGCTTCCCTAGATCTTGCTGTACCAGTGTCAACAACATCGTCGTACATGGGATTCCAGACGAGTATGTCTATCTATTTGTCGCTCCCCCATCAACTGATGACCAGAGTTGAGTCGACCGCTTGCGGATGGTGATATTGTGAATATCGATGTCACCGTTTACCTGAACGGTTATCACGGCGACACCTCACAAACCTTTTTAGTCGGCGAAGTCGTGAGCTAATTATGCACTGAAACCTGCAGAGCTTTACCATCACATTGATTGATCGAACACGCACAGGATGAACCTGGCCGTGACCTTGTCAAAATCACCAATGCAGCACTGGAAACTGGAATCAGTGTCTGTGGTCCCGGACGTCCCTTCCGGGATATTGGTCTGGCAATTCACAAACTCATCCAGGAGATTCCAGGGTATTCCGTGTGTACCTCTTTCTCTGGGCACGGGATTGGCACGGTGTTCCATCGACCACCGTGGATATACCATACCGGTATGTGCAATCAGCTCGTTTTGGGGTCTGAACAACTGAGCCTCTTAACAGTGAATGACGAGCCTGGGATGATGCTCCCGGGACACTGTTTCACCATCGAGGTATGTCATGTTCGAGCATGCTACTAATTGACCAATGCGTTGCCAGCCCTCCATCATACAGGGATCCAACCCCCGTGTTTGGGTATTTCCTGATGGCTGGACAGCATCTACGGAGGTACGTACCCAACTACCAGGTATGCCCAAGCCATGAATCTGTCATGCAGAATTGTGCTCGCAGTGCACAGGCTGAACATATGGTCCTCATCACGGAGTCCGGCGCAGATGTCCTTACGCGATAAAGCATCGAGCATGCGCTAGGAATTAAATACTACATACATGCAAAGAGAATTCGGAATAAAAAGCAAGGCATTTGCACTACTTTTCTGGTCATCAATATCATACCCTCTTACACTACGCTGCCAGGACAACAACCCGTTCATTGAGAAATTTTGACAGGACAAGTGTGAAATCTCCTGTTGTCTCCGACTTGCCGAGCACCTCATCGCTCTTCGCAAGCACCGGTTTCGAGCGCGCTAATAGTGCCTGTAGATCAGTGGCCATCTCTCCCGTCATCCCCCGTCGCAATCGCTCCGCCAGTGTAAGTGACGGTCTTGGCGCTCGGCCTTTACTCGTTGACTCTCTGACTTCCAAAGCCTGAGCACTGTGCTCGTCTGTCTCCATGTCCGTCCCAGCTGGGTCGAAGTCGGGTTTAGAGAGCCACATGGCAAGTTGTGTGACTGCATAAACCAAGAGGGCTTCCAGGTTCCGCCGGACAGTGAATGTCGCCTGACGAACGTCCAATGAAACGTCCTTGAGTGAGGTAGCAGGAACTATGGCTTGTCCCGCAGGCCGGTTCACAAGATTCCGCAGGACATCGAGCGAGCAATTTGCTAGTTCAAGCAGAGTGCCAAGCGATGCGGGTTCACCAAGGACGACTTTTGAATGCTACAAAATAAGTGTTAGTCGAAGGCAAGATTTTGAGAACTGGCAGCCTTACTGGGACAATAAGGGCTTCGTGGACTGGCCAATCTTCTTGCTCCCCAAGCAGGACGCCATAGGCGTGACTAGTACTCACAAGCGTCGATACCGTCAAACCGGACAGTCTGAACACGTGGTGGACCAGACGCGCGGTCAATGGATGCTTCCGCGGATCGATCATGTCAACGGAAGATAACGACGTTGCCACGGGTTCCTTCTCAATCGCAGCCCGCTCATCCGCCGTGACAGGCTCCAGTAAGCTGGCCAGGTGGTTGGGATGTGTAAGGGCGTAGTTCAGCTGCTGAAGGAGTATCAATGCATGTGTCGCAAAGATGCGGAGCACTTTGGTGATGACCGGGTTCGAACTAGTCCTAGGCGGGGCGCTTTCGGCGATGACATAGAATAGGTTCACAACCTGCTCCATCTCCTCCAATAATGGTAGAGTAACTGGGTCGCCAATACTCCATGAAAGCGCACGGGCAATTTGCTTGCCATACAACAGAACAATGCCACATGCCTCAGCGGTAAAGTATTGGTGCTGACGATCGAGGGAAGAAATCACACCAGCAATGATTGCAAGCATAGAACAATAGGCCTTGTGTGCTGGACTGCGTTCGCCGGGAAGCTCGGGTAGCATGACATCGACTTGGCCGGCGCTGATAGCAGGAGTAAGACCGTTGTTGCTGAACGCCGAAATGACACCTGCGCTTGCGAACCTCTCTGCACCAGAAGGGATACTCACGAGCGCCATGTGAAACAGAAGAATGTGTGGCGCATATAATGGCAGTCTGCGAGCACGAAGTAGGGGGAGGTCTGAAAGGCCAGTGATGTCCGTGCGGATTAGGAGTTCCAAGCTCGAATTAATGGCATCCGTCTCATGGCACTTCGTCAGCCATGAGAGGGACGAGGAACAGACATCCGGACGTGTACATTGCTCGAATACAGCGACTAGAAGCTCCATGTCTCGATCGAGGTCGAGATCCAGACGGCTGCGCGCCGAGTCAAAGGTAAGACGAAGCGCATCGATGACAAGTGTCAGTGTGGCATCCACCAGTTCGGACACGGTTAGGCGTTTGCTCGCGTTCAGCGCTTTGGGTCTTCGGGCCATATTACGGCTCTGGCGTACGACAAAATACAGTATCTGCAGTAGCGTGCGGTGGAAAGGCACAGGATGTTCTCCAAGGAACGACTGAGAAGGTGGCTGTGCTTCGTTCAACAGCAGCATATGAATATTGGACACGAGAGAAATGAAGGAGTCAATTTCAGCCATCGTGTCTGTGGTAGAAAACCATGCCACCTCGAGAATCGAAAGGAGTACGTTTAGCCGTGTCCCGTGTATAGTCGCCGCCATATTGCCCTGCCTTTTCTCACGAGCGAGGTCGCCAGAAATGGTCGATGCCAGGGAGAGAAGGTGTGGTCGGATTCCAGTTTCAGCTCGTATAAAGGGCAACAGCTGCTTGAACAAAAACTGCCACGCCTCAGCAAGTGCGATTTGAGAATGGGACAGAGACAAATTGAGATTAATCGAGGACACTTGCTTCTCTATTTCAAGCGCGTCATCAGCTCTCTCTTCGTCCGTCGCATATAGCTGTAGCCTGCTTCGCAATAATTGAGGGGAGAACACAAAGTCATCGCCAAACTCGCGATTGACAAGAACATCTTGTGATCGGATTTGTTCCAGGGACAAATTTCGTAGGTTTTCCGACAGGTGTTCAGCGAGCTTGTCATAAAGGGAAGGGTCATATGAGCTCGAAACGACCTCCAGTATCAGCTCATTTAATTGATCTTCCGCCTTGAACATGGGCGCGAACTTGATGTAGCTCAGCGGTTTCGGTATGGAAGAACAAGATGAAGTTGACCGCAGCTGGAGGAACATATCCTGGCCTATGATACGCACAGCATATGACTTCGCCATACCGCGGTATGCTTGCACGAATACCGCCTCATGGAGGTCAGAGTGCCTCTCGTCGTCAAGGACCACGAACGTATTCGTCGCATAGTCGGGATTTGGACCAAGCTCTTCCCTCGCAATCGCCGCCATCCGACTCCAAAACTCCTCGTTCTGACGAGTAACATCAATCAGAGGTTTATGTTCAAGACCATGCTGCCAGACGACATGAAGAAAATGTAAGACCGAGGCCAGCAGCTGCGGATTGGACTCCCAGAGATCCTTCCAGTGAGCAAGGGTATTGCTCGCAACTTCCAATGCACTAGTCTGCTTCTTCTTGTCCCCGTTGTCTTGCTGAACTTTATCCTTGCCCTTGATGCTCGGTATACGGAAATCCCCCGCAACAAATAGGTTAGACAGCGCCGGTTCCTTGTCCACAGCCAGGGTGATAAAATTCCATACAGCAATGCGGAGAGCGAGCTCATCATACGGATGCTGAATGATGCGTACGAGGAACGCCACAGTGGCCTCAGGGTTAGCTAGGTGCCCCACAATTGTCGAAGGAGAAGGTACGGCCATCGAAAGCGAAGCACACAGTGCATGCAAAACCTTCATCGCCTCGAGAGGCACAATGGGGCCAACGTCCCTCTCTTTCACGAAGTTCGCCAACACATCCACCGGATCCACTCGGGGCCTAGTCGAGTCAGAAAAGCCAGCCCCACTAGCGGTCCTGGAACAAAGCGCTTGTTCCAGAAGAGAGGGCTTCGTATTTTGTGGTGACATTTGTTGCTTGTAAATGAGCACCAGCCGTATAAGCTGCAGATGGGACTCAAGCAGAAAAATCAAGCGCCTAGCGTCTCCGAAACGCCGCGAGGAATAAAGATGGCTGAGAACATGCGGACTTGCAGCGACAGCCGACACGAGGGGATGGATCGTGGAGGACGCGGCTTTGTGTAGCAGAGTGTCGATGATGGCCTGGCTCAGGGCAGGAAACGGGCGGCTGCTGATGGCCGGGGGAGACTGCACGAGAATGTACGAATAGAGCGACGAGACCCGTCTGCCGATTTCAAATCGGTCTCCCAACTGTGCATACTTCCATCCTAGCTGCTCTACCCAAATCTCGCTGTGAACGAAGCTTGCTGCACGTAACAAGACTTCCTCCTTCACTTGTCTCAAACGCTGGTTATCCGCAAAAATAGTGAGTACCGACGCGAAGGCTTCCTGGAAAAGTTGTTGAACGAGGTGCAGCAGGGCAAGTGTCATGGTGTATTGACCAGATATACGCTCAGCAGAAAGCGCCACAGAGGCGAATGCCGATGTCTGACTGGAGCTAAATAGCGTCGATGTGGATCGAATATATAGCCAGACTCGCAGGGAGTACTTAGGAAGAGTGAGGAGTGCTGAGAGTACACTCATGGCAGACGTGACGAGCTGCGTGCGCGAAAAGTTGCGAGATTGAGAGCGGCTCAGAGCTTCTTCGAGGATCATGGTAGTCAACTGCACCAGGTCGGGTGGTTGTGAGTCGTTGTCGTTTGAGGTGACATTGGTTTCGAGCGATTCGAGAAGCTCCTCGGCCAATGCGGGTTTGTCCTGGATAACGCTGCGTATGAGATCCAAAGCATCCGTTGCCAGTGCCTCGTCGCTGCCCTCGTCGATCTCCATGCCCACGTCCTCTAGCCTCAGTGTCAACGGTACAGATCCAGGCCCCATTCTCCCGAAGGTTACGTCCTGGTATAAGTCAGCGGTGCCTGAGTATATCCTGCGTCGCGTAACGTATTCGGTGAGGACATCGATCACGACTTTCCATCCATTATATTCGTGCTCCCAACAGACGGCAACGAAGTCTCCTCCGTCACTACTCAGAAGTCTACCCGTAGACCGGGGGGGAATAATCGAACCGCCCGGTAAACGGATCGCTCGAATATTGGTGTATGTCAGGCCAGGCCCAGCAGCCGAGGAACCGTACTGGACCCTCTCGTATACTGCATTCGGACCAGAACAAGACGAAAGTGGTATGACGAGAGAGAAAGTCGGGAGCTTGTCCATATAATAGAAAACATGCTGGCTACAGATCTCCCGGTCGGCGGCATCACCATTTGCGTCTGAGACTCGTGAATCCACTGCGGAGGCTGTGGTTGACAGTGGGTCCGTGTCTAGGAATCCACATCCTGTCATTGCACGGAGGAGGCGGACAAGAGGTCGAAAATGGATTGGGAATCTTGACCGCGCGACATCGAAGATCGCACGTCTCGTTGTGCCTTGATGCCAGTCATACTGCCAGAATTGTTTGCAGATTCCTGCGACGGATCGACTTTCACTGCGACCGAATAGCGCTATCCACACCTCCACCAATGAATCGAAGTCAGGAATAAGTTCAACAGGTACGAGTTCGACCATGGCCATAACAAAACCTTCAAAGAAAGGAAACTCAGTGAATCATGGCATCTGCCACCTAGGAACGCCCACCTTTGATCACTGAGCGAAAGGCAATGGCATTCGGGTCAGTTACCGTTGAACCTGTTCTCCAAGCCACAGCGGTCACGAATACCGGGGAACTCGTGAGGAGATTCAAGAGTAACTTGAACAACCCTACATCATTGCTGAGCGCTGTTCGTGCCATCAACGTATGCGTAGGTTCGCGGTCCTTTCCACGTCCGGGGTGCGCAAGTGTAGACTGCAGAAACGAGCGGTAAGATTCCGGGATATCCTTTACCTCCTGTGCTTTCGAATGGAGGCGAGAGAGCACAAATGCCCAAGCAAGATATGCACACGCGTGTTGAGAATCGGAATGAGACATCACAAGGGTATGGATTTGTTTCAGGAACTCAGGTGAGGAGATGTAGAATGACTTGTCCTTGGGTGAGGATGATATTTCCACCCCGTCCGGTTCGGCTATTCTCTCCAGCTCCAGGACCTCCATAGTGATGAGTATCCAGAGCGCTGCGCTGTCCTGCAATATCTGCGCCCCCTCGTCATCCAGAAGTAACGTAGTGTTCTGCTGGGAAGAGCCGAGATTCGTGTCGGACGCGGTTTCGTATAGCTTCACGACAAGTGGACCCTCACAAGCGACATATCCCCACATGGCCCAAAAGACCACTTCAAGCATGACCAGCTGTTCCTTACAATTTTGCTTTGCCCAACGTGAAGCTGCTCTTGGGTCTCCGCTGAAGTTATGTGGAATGCCCTCTGAAGTTTTGCGCAGGTATTCATCGATGAGTTCCTCCGCGAACGCACGACCATCAGGGATAATCTTAGGCAAATTTTCGGATGCGATAGGGTGGATGAGGTCCGCGGAGTTTTGTTGCGCGCGAAAGAGTGGGATAAGCGTGCGGAGGACAAAAAGTCGCTCTGAATAGTAAAAAGGCGTGATAGCCGCAATGAGTTCCTCCAGCAAGCTTTTGTCTGAGCTTGACCCGTTCAAGAAAAGACCCTCATTATAAAGGAAGGAGCGAAGTAGTATCACGGCCTGGATTTCGTCGATGTCAAAGTGCGTGCTGAGAGCGATGGTGAACTCCTTGGCAACATCATCCACCTGCACCTTGACGCCATCCGAGAACGTGACTGTGCCACTTTCGATGGCCTTGCGTGACACGCTGTTTGGTTTCCCATATGGTCTGGAGACATTACGGAGTTGCTCGATGCGAGGCTTTATGATTTGAGTAATCTGGTCGGGAGACGCACCCTCCAGTCGACCGGAAAGCAAAGAATGTAGTTGTTGATATGTCCTATAGGAAAAGTTCAGTAGAAGGAGTGTTGACAAAGTTGAGGTACATACACATCAATCAAAGTCGACCGTTGTGAAGGTTCCCCCGACATATTCTGACGAACACCGTCGAGGTGCGTGCTCACAAGTACTGCCGTGCACCAAATAAAGGCCTGCTAAATAAACACAAACACTAACTGAATTACTTCATCCATCCATAGGTGCTCTTCACGTTCAACGACGTTAACATTAGCAAATTCAAAGCCTTAGCACCAGTTTTTTTCCGCAGGAGGCAGTGCGTGCGTGCATGTGCACTTCCATGCGCGATGTGGACTGTAGGTCCAGACGAGGGTTAGGAAATGGTCAGGAGGAGGGAAGTGCACCAAAAATGGTGCGGTGGGTCTGTTATCGCTGCCAACGACTGGCGCCAAAGGTGTATGTCCATTCATTTCCTATATGCTCAGTCTTTTGATCCCGCTTCTAGATTGTGCTTGGATTGATGTTTGGAACATATCCATATCGACAGCCTCACCTGATGCACGATGGATCGTCGCAGTATAGAAAGAGAAAATGGAAACTTCTTTGCGCCTGTGGGCGTATCTCATAAATACCCCAGCACCCAGATCCTGTGTACCAATAGCACATTAACCACGGTCTTTGAAGTGCCCTCAAGGCAGCCAGTTGCATTTGAGGCTGAAACTTTGACCTCGAAGGTATCGTCCGCCCTCATGCGATGCTCAAAAACCGTGATAACACTACTATCTACACAGTTTACGTTCGCTCACCGTTGCAGCGATGGGCAACTTTTGCTCCAAACTTTTTGGGTTCAACAGCGGCCCGAAAAACAACGAGCCTGATGCAGTAGAACAATTACGACGCACGCAGGAGCGGACCAAGGCTGCTGAAAAGCAAGCTAAGGCTGCCGAAGAACATGCGAGGGCAGCGGAACAAGAGGCAAAAAAGGCATCCATCCTGGTACGCAACTTGATGGCGGAGCTGCGGAAGCTGAGGGAGGAGTTCGCTGCAAATGGAAAAAATGCCAGAGAGTCAGGCGAAAAGATTAAGCGCATGGAGGTCGCTATTAGGGATGCTGTTGGAAAAGAGCAGAAGGCTCGCAAAAGGATGGAAGCAGCTAAAGAAGAAGCCGAATGGTCCTTGATAGTGAGCAATTCGAAACCCACAGACGTGCCATCTCTCGATGAAATAGAGGCGATGAAGAAGCGCATTCAATACGATGAACAGCTTTTCCACATCGCTGTGGCGGGCGTTGCAGGAAGCGGCAAGTCCTCCCTGATCAACGCTCTCCGTGGATTGCGCAACAACAGCCCCGGCTCTGCTCCCACCGATGTCACAGAGACGACAATGGAGGTGAAGAGATACCCCTCTGTAAACTCTCAGCCCATCGCCTGGTATGACATGCCTGGGGCGGGCACGCCTTCGGTTACTAGTTGGCAGTACTTCCACACCCAGGGCCTGTACGTCTTCGACTGCGTCATCGTCCTGATGAGCGACCGCTTCACGGAGACGGACGTCGCAATCCTTGACAGCTGCAGACAATTTAAGATCCCGGCCTACATCGTACGGTCGAAGGCAGACCAACATATCCGCAATATCACAGATGTTGAAATGAAGCACGGCAGCGATAACGAAAACGAAGACTGTCATATTCGCAATCGGGGACGTTACACAGTGGCGCGAAAGCAATTTATTGAACGGACGAAGCAGAGCGTCAAATCCAACCTGCAAACAACCAATCTTCCGGACCAACGGGTCTATATCGTATCCGCCAACGTGCTTTATAGCGCCGTCCGGGGTAAGAAACTGCAGGAGATCATTGACGAAGTAGATCTCCTTAAGGACCTCTACATCGATGCCCAAGAAGGCCGAGGATTGGATGCACGAGACTCGGAGTTGGCGGACCTTGCTAAGTGGGTCGAGTCGTTCCACAGGGACGAGCCTTCCCAGATCTCAAGTTCGTTGTCCGCACCGTTTAGGTTGGGTTGGAAACCCATCTCCTATGAGTAGTTCCGACAGTTGAGTGTTGGCGTTGAACATCGAGAGTTGATTTCATGCGTTGCTCGTGCCATTGTCTGTGATTCTTGTACATGTACATATAGTATATTGTCTCGTTAACAATATGATGCCTTCTAGGTCAGTGAATAACATACTACGTAGTAGTCGATACGCACGCAAATACGAACTTGATGTTGAGACTACCAAGATGCTCTCGTGAACGAAAAGTTACTGGATCACCTGTACTGTTAGGCAATCTGGACCTGAGGCCTGATGCTCATACCGGACACTGTTGGATTGAACACCGCACTGAGGTAGTATGGAAAGTCATACCACTCGGTTTGGAGAAGATTCTCGGCTTCTGCGCACCGCGTTGGACGATTGGGGCACTATGTAGTTGAACATTGGGCGATGACCTTGGACATTGCCAACGACCAATATAGTCGGGGAAAATGGTGAATATATCTGATAGTCACTGGGCAAATGGCGAATAGCTGGGCGAATGTTGAACATACAGCCAAGCATAATGAGAATCGCGGATGGTTAGTCACCCATGGGCTAGGTATGTGACCCGACCGACTGACGCTTGTAGTGGGGAATCATTGATTCGTCGTCGACGTCAGTGGGATCTATATTGCTCGCTCGTTTGCAAAGTTTGCGACGCGTCCGAGTCATAATCAGTACATCACAACCAACCAGAAATCAGCTACAGTGCGTACTATCCTCCCCTCCGTATGGTCTATCCCCAAAAACAACTGTACTTAGAACAATTGTACTCGAGTCTGGCGGTCTGGCCGCCTCTCGAATTGACAGCACAAGACGGCAGCCAACCAGAATCGTGACTGGTGCTCTAAAGAGGAGCGTGTCGGCAAACCATTGTACCTCGAGACTGACGGAGTGTTTCACAAGTAAGACGAGTGACGCTTCTTGACTCCGCTCCAGTTGGCACCCCGGCAAGGACCCCGAAAATCCAAGCCAGAGAACGAGCCCCAACTCAACGCAGAGCCTGACGAGCACCACTTCTCGTCATTAAAAGTAGCGTACCA
>Ga0307518_10000382_pt1 | contig 33984 bp, 39 predicted proteins | sample 25_EM_MG_FD_203889 | JGI IMG/M metagenome (GOLD analysis project Ga0307518, IMG submission 203889) | Populus trichocarpa ectomycorrhiza microbial communities from riparian zone in the Pacific Northwest, United States - 25_EM | ecosystem: Host-associated > Plants > Roots > Unclassified | place... | reverse complement strand
TACCAATCATCCTTCAAATCATGCTTATTATGCTGCTTATCAATTCATGACTCATGCCCCTATGATTCATATGCATTATGTCATCGCATATGCTCATTTAGCTTCGATCTACTCATCCCATGCTTTCTCCCCCTCTCTTTTGGGCCCCATGCAATGATTTTTCCATATTCTTGGTTATACACCCCTTTTTACCTATGTTTTTGCTCTTTCCCTTGGCTCAGCAGCTTGTTCAGGCTCTCCCCATCGATGACTCAGCCTGATTACACTGCTTATCAATCGCTTACCAATTTCTTACCAATCTCTTACCAAGCACTTAGTCATTTGTGCTTACAGGGCCACAGCCCCTCCTGTATATAAACCAGCAGCCAAAGGCTGCAAGGAAGTGTCTGCTTCCCCCTCAATAAAGCGACCACATTCACTCTCCCTCACTGTCTATAAGCTCCTTCTTTGTCTTTGGACTTGTAGGTCACCCAGTGCTGGCCTAAAGCTCCTATATTGCTGTTTATCAGATATATCTTGTATCTGATCATTTCTCTAGGCTGAAGCGCAGTCTAGCATCACTGTCCACTCTATCCCATCACTGTCCATCGCATTCTTGAAGCAGGAACTGTCCCCTTGCTTCCCTGTTGCTCCATCACTGCTGTTACACCCCTGTCATCAATCTATCATCGCTTTTCAATCCCAGGACTCTTCCTAACCACTGTGGTAGGCTGAAGAGGAGTCAATACCATCCCAAGTCGCATTCCATCCCCATCAGAAGCTCTTCCCTTCCCTCCTGCATCCTGCCTGAAGGCGTGCAGCACATCCCCCTGAGGAGATTAAATACCAGAAACGCAAAGGAAGACCACCACTCGCATATTGCTGTCATTTGGTGTTGGTTGTTGGTTGTTCTGACCTCTTCCCTCACTTAGGCGCACAGCGCCTCAATGGCCCCATGGATGAGTTGAACAGCGCCAGAAATTCAATGGATCGGTTCAGCAAGCACAGGAATGGTCATGAAAATGGCTGAAAACATGGCAATAAACATCAGAATTCATGAATGAAGCTAAAGAACAAAACTCACCTATAGAGATTGAGCTGCCCGAATGATGGAGGAGTCAGCATTGGAGACGCCAACATTTTCCTACTGCAGAGGTGGTTGTAGGCCTGGTCGACGCTAGTGGTCTCCGTCATTGCATTGGTGGCGGCAGTAGCGGTCTATTGATGGTGTGAGTGAGCAGATGCATGTGGGAGATGTGAGATGTCAATGCCAATGATGGGATTGATTGATGAGACTTGGGCAAAGTTTTGGGGAATGAATGATTACATCAGCATGTTGAATTTTTTTCTCAACCCTCACGGGTGCACCACCCAACTTTGTCTCGATGGTGTAGAGACTGTCCTGTCTCTAGGTGTGTAGAGTTGCTGATAGTAGTACTGACACTGGACTCTCTACCTTAGCTTATGTAGGCTTGTATTAGCTTACTAAGCAATCTCCCTCTTTCCTGTGTATATGTTTGATCTCAGTCCTGGAGTGACTGAACACCTCTACTCTCCCTATTTCCTCTAGCCTCCCCAGCCCTTGGGAGCCTTGCCAGACCTCCAGAAGCTCCTGGGTCGAATGCACCTCATCTGAGGGAGCAGCCACCCAAACACTTTGTTGTCTTTTCAACGGGGCACCTGGTGCTAGTCACACTACCAACCTCAAGCTTACTTAGCTGTAGCAACATGGTATGTGGTTTCTGCAACAACATAGAACCAACGCTGACACCAATACACATCTCACATCCCGTGCAAGGCAATGAATAGTGTTTTCAAGTCCCTGTGCAGCCACCTCACCGATGAAGACCACACGAGCAGGTAAGTAACGAACCTCCACGATGATTACTAAGACAACAACAACAACGAAGTAGCCACAAAGTCATTAATATGCACTGCTGCAATGCGTGTCGTGGTAAGTTTCGACCTTAGCTGCAGAAGACCCTCTTTTGACACCCTGCATTGCAAGGCCTCTGCATTCAGCCTGTATCAGCTGTCACTCAAGCTAAGCAGATTGCTGCAGATTATTGCAAGGTAATCTCCATCTATCAATGCTGTGCTACATCTCATCAACGACCCATCACCATCAATGCAATGATGGAGATTGCTACCATCACCAATGTGGTGATGACCATGCTCATCAAACCTCAATGTTGAGTGCATGCCACCATTGTGTGGCTAGTTGTACGACAGTGATGACAGCCCACTTTGACCTCCCACATCCAGCAGTGTCCACACTGACAGCCATTTTGCAGTGCAAGCATGTTCTGTATGTTTTTTATTTTATTTTCATTGTTATCTGTTCTTATGGGTCCTTTACACACACACCCTGCAGTGTGCACCTATGGGTGCGTACTTTCCTTTCTCACTATGTTCCACATCCATTACTTGAACCCTCTCCATCCCCTTATCCCTGAATTCACTCAGTCACACCGTAGTGCGCTCTCCGACACTTGTCCACACTCTCACCACCTTTTCCAATGCACCTCTCACCCCCATTCACACGGCTTCTTCAAATGCCTCCACTGAAGTCACTCTCTATCCTGTGCTGCAGATTGTGTGAGTGTATATTGATCCATGTTGACACCTCATCATGTAGTTTGGCAGAAGACACCACTCATGTGAACTCCCCTCGACTGGCATGCTCTCAGCAGTGTATTCAATGTTGTGGACAGGAACAGGGAGCATGCCACATTTGTGGCAAGGAAGGCTGATCTCCCATGTCATATGTGGACACACGCAGCTAACAAGGATGAGCTGTATGGATCTTCCTCATTACCCTTCAGAGTCAAGAGAAACTTACACAAAAGTTATCAGGATGTTCGGTTGTCCCTATGAAGGGTGCGGTTATAAGACCCTCCAGTGTTTGAACTTGGCGACATACTTGCATACACAGTAAGTTAATTTGGATTCATCAAAGAATGGAGTGTCAGTTTATCCCATCCTCATTAGCACTGGTGAACGCCCCAACAAATGCTGCCATCCCAGTTGCACCTACCTGACTTCTGATCCTGGCTCCCTTATGCATCATCACAGAAGTATCCATGGGTACAAGCCCAAGGCCAAGAGATCAGTCCACTCTGAGGATACTTGATCATCCCTGCGATGGTCACCCAGTAAGTCCCCCCCCACTTTCAACATCACCACTGACGACTATGACTACCACCACAGTGGCGTCTGTCGGTCATCTGCTGAGTCCCCCCCCCACCGTCACTGTCACCACCAATGACCATGACTACAACCTCCACATGGACACAACACAATGTTTGCGGCAAACTCCACCACCACTGTTGTCAACTGCATGCCCTGTTCACCACATGCTATCACTGTTGATGATGGAATTCGTCATTGGTGCTGCTCCCATGATGCACTGTTCATGACCACATCCACTGCAAATACAATGATGTTCATTACCACCTGGTGGACCGACAATGGAGAATGGATTGGATTGGTTCATAGTAGCTAGTTTTGTCAAGTACTGTTGATTCAATTCTATTCTGGTGGATGGTACTGTGTATTGCCTGTTGGACTGAGAAATGTAGTCTATGTTGTGCTATACTGAAGTTACAGCAGGGATACCAATTTCATGATAGAAGGTGAGGGGTCTATATCACAATATATAGTTTTGGTAGCCTCCATAGTGGCCTTGCTACATTGGATACATATTTACATGTCAGACTATGGCTACTATGGAGTACTATAGATTTTATGCATGGTGCTATATTGCCTTTATATTGGGTACTTGTCAATGGAGCTTTGACTGCTATAGAGGCTATATAGTACTATATTGCCAAGTAATTTTTTCCTGATGTAGTACCCATACCTTTGCTGCTTGTACCTTTTGGTCACTTTGATTCATACAATGTTTGTGTCAATCAATTTATATTAATTCTGTACAGTACAAAGAATAAGTACTATATACAAATCAGGTCATTGTCATGTTGGTGGTGGCTTGTCCAGACATGGTCACATCATTGAGACAGGTGATGGGGTGACTATTGTCATCATCACTGGTGGCCACATCATTGGCACAAAGGTGGTGGGGTGGTCATCATCTTCATGGCTGGTGAGGTGGTCATCATCACTGGTGGTGGCCATGTCATTGACACTGGTGGGTCATCGTCGCTAGTGGGTGGTGGTTGTGTCATCATTGATGTTGGTGGTGGTAGCCACATTATCATTGATGGTGGTGGTGAGGTGGTGGTGGTGGTGGCTGCATTGTTGTCACAGTGGTGGTCATGTTGCTGTCAACACAGGGTAAGGTGGTGGTGGTGGCTGTTGGGTGGTGGTTGATGCATGGTGTGGTGATGGAGAGAATAAGGATGAAAGACTTGGAGAAATTTTTGAAGTGTTTGTGTGTGTATGTGTTTGTGTACATGATTATATCAACATATTCAACTACCAATATTGCCTAATTGTATTTAGTATTTACTACACACCTCCCCATCACCACTAGTGTCATTGATGCAACCACCACCATCAGCAACAAGAATGACGACCCCACCATGGATGACAGACAATGCAGCCACCACCACTGGCATCAACAACAACCCCACCAGCCACCACCTGCATCAACGATGTGACCACCACCACTACCAGTGATGACAACCATCCCATCAGCCACCACCACCAGTGTCAATGCAACCACCACCCACCAGCATCAACAGCATGGGCACCAGTGATGACACCCACCAATGCAACAGGTGTTGATGATGACAATGACATCAAATTTATTATTTAGTTATTTAGTACTTGTATGATTTGACTTAATAAAACTTATTCATCTTATTAGTTTTGTGTGATCTTGAGTTTTTTTATTGGTGTTATTGCTACTATACTCTACTGAATTTAATTGCACTTGTACTGGATTGACTGGAGTACCTGTCATTATTGTGGAAGCCTGGGCCAGTCTGTCATTGCTGTGTAAGCCTGGGCCAGACTTGCCAAACTAGGTGCTTGGCTAAGCAAAAGGGCTGGTTTGCTGATGTAATGATCAAGATTTGTGAGCTTGTCTCAGAGAGAAGTTACCATTGAGGTGCTCTGGGGTGATCCCCAGCTCATCCTCTAGCTCATCTAGTGGATTATACTCATCATCTATTGGCTGAGGGTCATTGAAAGGGTCCATGGTGATCTGGTAGTGCAATGACAAGGTGTGGAAACAGGAGGAGCATGCTGGAGGCAGGGTATCCTGTGACATTCCCAATTTGGAAGCATGCAACTTGTGAGTCAAAAAGATTCATGCAATCTCATTATACTTGGGAACGACTGTAATATGCAGCACAATCTTTTCAGGGCTTGTTCATATGATTCCATGACAATATTTAATTTGATGTATCTACCCTCCCCTTAATTGGCACCCTAGCCCATCATCATACATTGCAATAATATCCTAGTAGCTAGTGAACCCTATCAACTGATGACAACTCATCTGGGGCCCTCTGTCTGCTGGCCCATGATACTTGGCTGATTTTCACCCTTGAGTGGCCATGTAAGACAGCCTAAGTGGGTGCATGGGCTTCAAAAAGAGTAGTGCAAGAGTAGTGACAGCATAGCAAAAAAGTGTAGTTCTAGTCTAGCAAAACAATGTAGGAAAAGTTTAATGTTGATTGGGAAAAATGAGTATGCATCAGCAAATCCCTTGTTTTGGGACAGCGCTTACAGTAATTACCTTAATAGTACAGTATGTGACAGCAATTACAGCATACATTACTACAGGGTCCCAGTTCCATGGGAATGCAGCACTGACACAGCATGTCACAGTATGTTGATTTTTTCGCAAATTTCACTAAGTCCCGTCCCATCACTTACCCCACCCCCACTCTCCCCCACTCCACCACATAATCAATTTGCACTGTTTGTGCACAATGCTGTCCACCACAGCACAATTGCACCTCCAGGTATGGTTTTTGTGTTTTGTTTCATATACTAACTATTGTTACAGGTCCTCTCTGTGCACCTATGCCCATACAGCACAATTTCCCCCCCTCATATGTTTTTTTTTTTTGTTTACTAACTTTTATTACCAGCCCATTGCATGGACAGTGATGGTGACCAACTCTGAGACTGTCACCACAACACGATGATGACAACACCACAACCAAAACACTGACCACAACTACAACCACCACAATGCGACGATGATGACCATACCACAACCACACGATGATGACCATTGCTACCACCACCAACACAATGCCAACTACCACCCTCTTTACCACACCAAATGATGGTGACAACAGCCACCACACTCAACAGCAACATCTACCACCACCACCACCACCACCACCACCACCACCACCACACCAACACCGTGTGTTGATCGCCAACACCACTTGTCAACAGCCACCACCCCATCATCAGCATCAATGATGATGATGGCGATGGCTGCAACAACCACAGCACCAGCACACACGCACACGGCGACGTGACCACCACCACCACCACCACTGGTCTCGATGACCCCAGCGCCAGCACGCACATTGCAACGCGACTGCGATTGCAACCATGACCACGACTGACAATGACGAGACAACCCCAGTCACGCACGCAGTGGCACGACCACGACTAGCAATGATGATGGCCCCACATCAGCAAACCAACCCTCCCCTGGACAGCTATCCCAGAACCCCAGCTCTCCCAACAAGGTACCTAACTAGGTGACTTAGCACAGACTGTCCCAGCACTGTCCCAGGCTGTTCTAGAGTGCTCACAGTAGTACCCATAGTACCTTTGCTACTTGTACTTTTTGATCACCTTAATTCATTCAATGTTTGTGTCAATCAATTTATATTAATTCCCTACAGTACAAAGAGTTGGTCATCGCATTGTTGACCATAGTTGATGCTGGTGGGGACGTTGTTGTTGTTGTTGGCGTCGGTGGGGATGACGTCATTGTCAGTAGCCGCATTGACAACGGTGGTGGTGGGTCATTGTCATCGTTGCGGACACAGGTGGTGGTGGTCGTCGTGTCATTGTCGACGGTGGTGGGGTGGTGGTGGTTGCATTGAGGGTGGTGGTGGCCACGTCTTCATTGGCGTTGGTGGTGGTGGTCATGTCGTCGTCGATGGTGGTGGGGTGGTGGTGGTCGACGAATGAAGAGAATGAAAATGAGAGACTTAGAGAAATTTCAAGTATGTGTGTGTGCATGTGTTTGTCTAATGATTATATCAGCATATTGCACTATCAACATTTCCTAATAGTGTTTACCACGTCACTACATGCCTCGCCCACAGCCACCATCCCCACCAGCATCGTTGATGTGACCATCATCAGCGATGACGATGATGGCTAAGCCACCACCACCACTCCACCACCAGCGTCGACAGCCACCACCAATGCAAGGGAAATGATGGCCCCACCACCAATGTTGTCGACATGGCCACTGACAACGACGACCCCCACCATCAATGTCATCAATGTGGCCATCAATGCTGGCAATGATGACAACGACAATGACCCCGCTGCCATCCCCAGCATCAACGGCAGCAACGCAACCACCCACATCCCCAGCGTTGACAGCAACAACAGGATGACTCCCATCCCAGCATCATCCGACAATGATGCCCCTCCAACGCCCACCAACCTCCCAGCCACCACACCAGCGCAGTGTCAAAGATCGCCCCCCTGTGTTCAACAACCACCCCGATCATATAAATATATTTAGTTATCTACTCCATAGTTTTAGTCCTAATACATTTTTTTTTCTCTACTGAATATTTGAATTGAGTGACAACCAGACTGGCACGGAGTCTGACAGACTGGCACAGAGTCCGACAGGCTGGGTGGTCGGCTAAGCGCTGTCAAGTGCTGTCAGCTCGGCTAATTGGAAGGGCTGGTTTGCTGATGCCAGCGCCAGCACGGATGCAATGCAACCACCACCACCACCACTGGTGTCAACAACCCAGTGCCCACCCCATGCCTGCACACTGCGACACAACCACAATCACAACCACAATTTATGACCCACCACCACCCACCACTAACATTGACAACCCAGTGCCCGCCCCCATGGATGTTGTGACACAACCACCACCACCACTACTGACGGCGATGACCCCAGTGCCACCACACATGCACGTTGCGACACGACCACCACCACCACTAGTGTCAACAACCCAGCACACACACTGTGGCGTGACCACCACCACAATGACAAGGCAGCATTGATGACGATGATGACGACAATGAGTGCATGGCCAGTGCCACAGTGGTACAACGGCGACTATGGCAAGGAGGAATGATGATTGCAACAAAGAATGGGGACAACAACAATGCTACAGCGGATGGTGTAGAAGGAACCAATTAGTATTTAGTAGATTACAATGTAGTAGCTACAATTGAATACAGGGTTATGCAGTTTGACTACAGAATGACACAGTGTGTTGCAAAGTGTAACAGTGCTATACAGTGGATACAGTATGAATCTACATACAGCGTGTGAGATTCTGTGTCACAGTGTTGTACAAATGGGGACCTATCTGTACCACTGTGGGAACTGTAGCTGACTGTACAGCTTTGCACAGCTCAGCACAGCAACTTAGGGTTTTGCTGATGTGTGTTTGATCTGATTTTGTGCAAATCATGGATACCTTGCAAAACATACCATCTGATCTGCATAAATGACACATAGCAGGAAACCATGATTTGTACAAATCAGTGGGTATGTGATTTGCGCAAATCAGTGAGTATGGTGTGCGCAAGTCAGATGAATGGTTTTGCGCAAATGAATGGGTATGTGGTTTGCGCAAAACCATACCCTCTGACTTGCACACACCATACTCACTGATTTGTGCAAATCACATACACATTGAGTTGTGCAAAACATACCCTCTGATTTGCACACACCATACCCTCTGACTTGCGCACACCATACACACTGATTTGCACACACCATACCCTCTGACTTGCGACACCATACACACTGATTTGCACAAATCACATACACATTGATTTGCGCAAACCATACACACTGAATTGCCCAAATCATACAAACCATGATTTGCGCAAAACCATACCATCTGACTTGAGATACCCACTGATTTGTGCAAAAATCAGTGGGTATGTGATTTGCGCAAATTAGTGGGTATGGTTGTGCAAATCAGATGGTATGGTTTTGCGCAAATCAATGGGTATGTGATTTGCGCAAATCAGTGGGTATGGTGTGAGCGACTCAGAGGGTATGGTTTTGCGCAAATCAGTGGGTATGGTGTGAGCGACTCAGAGGGTATGGTTTTGCGCAAATCAATGGGTATGTGATTTGCGCAAATCAGTGGGTATGGTGTGAGCGACTCAGAGGGTATGGTTTGGCGCAAATCAATGGGTATGTGATTTGCGCAAATCAGTGGGTATGGCATCAGGAAAATGGGGAAGAAAAGATAATTCATTATAATCTCTGGCAGATGTTTTTTGTAGGGTGATAATCAATTACCTGGTCATATCTGATCATATCTAGCATTATCCATTGCATGCTAGGGTTATAATGGATTATCTTTTCTTCTTCAATTTCCTGATGGGTGTGAGCGACTCAGAGGGTATGGTTTGGCGCAAATCAATGGGTATGTGATTTGCGCAAATCAGTGGGTATGGTTTTGCACAAATCAGTGTGTATAGTTTGTGCAAACCCCATACCCATTCATTTGCGCAAATCATACAAACCATGATTTGCGCAAACTATACACACTGATTTGTGCAAGTTTCTTGTAAAAATCTCTTATTTTGCGCTAAATAGTGGATCAAATGTTGGGATAACCCTGTCCAACCCTAACCAACTTAACAAATAGATATAGAATACAAGGACACAGGTATTGCAAGGGTGCAGCACATATGCTGAAGCCAAGTCCTCATCACCTCCACCTGTCATTGACAACCCTTTGGACTTAACTCCGCTCACATTGGAGTTTGTCAGAGCAACTGGTTCTGACAAATATACCACTTAAAACCTATATAGAATGTAAATGGTGGTTAATCAATGACATCGACCTATTCTGCACAAATCATGACACCCCATGATTTGCACAAGATACAAAAACATACATTCTGCACAATCATGTCACCCCATGATTTGCATGATTTGAAGGGTTTTTTTAATGAACTAACCTGGTCCAACCCCAACCCACTTACAAAAAACCTATAGAATGGTCCTAAGCCTTGCAGAATATTTCCTAATAAGTACTCAGGCACAGGTCAAATTAGCTTGACTGGAAGAAAAAGCACAAGGAGGACTCTGCACCACCTTCAACAGTAAAGACTCTTAAGCTCACTTGCTTGAGGTAACTTATTCTGTGCAAATCATGGTGGTACCTCCATGATTTGTGCATTTTGAAAGTTTTTTCAATGAACTAACCTGGTCCAACCCCAACACACTTACAAAAAACATATAGAATAACATGTACTTAAAAAGGATGTCACAACATAGGTGTGTGATATAAAACATAGAAAAAATTTCAGACAAAAAGAACTCATGGTAAGAGAAAACCTTTGAGTATGGTTGGGGTTAAAGGAGCTTTTTTGCTGACAGACATCTTTAGCAGACACTTTGTGTAGTCCTGGAAAGAGTCACTTACACATACAGTTGTTTACAATAATATCAATAGTGACCTGCATTAAGGCATCATAATTATCATTGCTATGTTCCTTAATGACATGCTGAAGAGCATTGAGAACAATGGCTTGGGTTCCAGAGGTTTGATATTCCTTCACAGCAAGATCCAGGGTATTGTTGGCATGTCCATTTTGCTGGAAAAGAAAGTAGGCATATTCAAAAATAAGAATACATCCTTTAAAGTGTTTAGGGGGTACATATGAAAAAATATATTTCCTCACCAGCTCCATGAATGATTGACTTGTGCATTGGGGAAACCATTGATAAAGGACACATTACGGGTAATGCACCAGATTCAATATCAACAGCAGACTCTTTCTGTTAGATTACAAGACACCTCAGTTAAATTCTAATGAAAGGAATGGTGGCTCACAAACTGATGAGCAATAGCATTGGCACAATTCAAATAAATAAATGTAAATGATATACCAAGTTCTGGGAACATTAAAGGAAACATGAATAAGTGAAAAATTGAATGACTTACTTTCTAAGTGTTCAAAATTTATGAAAAGTGCAAGTAAGGAAGAGTGGGTGGGAAGAAATGAATATGCTAACATCCTTGGATATGTTTCAGTATCATTACACTGTATACAAATTCAGAGAACTGTATTGATGATAAACTCACTTGCTAGAAACAAAAACAAAAAATGTGGCATGGAAATGTAAGGCATCAAATCACTTACTTGCTGTAAAGCCAATAGGATCAGAGCAGGTGTGGCAACAGTGAGAAGGGACCCAGATCAACCTGGTACCCAATCACTCACCAACTGTCATGCCAACAAGACCAGAGTGGGAGTAGAGACAGTGAGAAGAAACCTAACTAGACCTGGCATCAAACAACTGACCAACTGTCAAGCCAACATGACCAGAGTGGGAGTGGGGACAGTGAGAAAAGACCCAGCTGGACCTGGCATCAAATGACTCACTTCCTGTCAAGCCAACAGGACCAGAGTTGGCATGGGGACAGTGAGAAGGGACCCACATGGACCTGGTATCAAATCACTCACTTGCTGTCATGCCAACAGGACCATAGTGCAAGTGGGGACAGTGAGAGGGGACCCAGCTGCACCTGCCATCAAATCACTTACTTCCTGTCAAGTCAACAGGACCAGAGTAACAATGTGCCAGTGAGAAGGGTCCCTGATGGTCCTGGTATCAAATCACCCACCATCTGTCAAGCCAACAGGATCAGAATGGAAGTGGGAACATTGAGGGGACCCAGCTGCACCCAACATCAAACCACTCACCCTCTGTCAAGCCAACAGGACCAGAGTGGGAGCAGGGACAGTGAGAATGGACCCAGATGGACATCATGGCATCATATCACTCACTTGCTGTCAAGCCAACAGGCCCAGAGTGGGAGTGGGGACAGTGAGAAGGGACCCAGATGGACATAGCATCATATCACTCACTTCCTGTCAAGCCCACAGGCCCAGAGTTGGAGTGGGGACAATGAGAAGGGACCCAGATGGACCTGGCATCAAATCACTCACTTGCTGTCAAGGCAACAGGACCAGAGTTGGAGTGGGGAAAGTGAGAATGGACCCAGCTGCACCTAGCATCAAGTTACTCACTCGCTGTGAAGCCAATAGGACCAGAGTGGGAGTGGGGACAGTGAGAAGTGACCCAGCTGCACTTGGCATGACATTACTCACATACTAGTATCATGCCAACCCAACAATAATAATAGTGAGAGTCCATTCATTACTATCATGGACTTGGAAACTTAATCACCTATCACCAATAATTTTATCATGTTAAACAAAAGGTAAATGCTTCCCCAACCTTAGATGGCATCCAGCTCATTATTTCTGTTTCCAATGCTTTCTTTTCAAATTTGTTTTCCACCACAAAGCATTTCAGTGCCCTGCCCAAAAGTCAAGTTTCATCATAATATGATATATCAATGCTACTCTCCTACCTTTTAACTGAATATTCAATGTTCACAACCATATTGGCTCTCTGGGTTGAAACCACCAGCTTTTGCAGTTCCACCTCATCAAGAGCCTCTGTTGTACATCTTAGGAGTGAACTACAATCTGCATCCTCTTGGTTCATACCTACATTGGTATGTCCACATTAGTACCACCATAACACAAATTCAATTCATAACTCACTGGCCATTGACAAATAGGCCTTTGGAGGATACTTGCAGCCATTCAACTTGCTTTCAATTTTTTCCCTTAGCTTGCTTAACATCTCTGCTGCAAACTCTCCAACCCTTGGCTTTGCTTCTCTCATTGTTAAACCTCTTTCTCTCATGAGTTGGTTGAGAGCAGGAAACTTTAAAGTGTCAGCTTTGGTCAACACAGCAATTACAGGCACTCCCCAACAATCATATCAGAATCATAATGATACCACTCCGAATGAGGTAACTTACCATTTCCTGTATTGCATTCATTGAAAAACTTTTCTTCTGCAGCCAATATTGGCCTCTCATAATCAGCCAATGAGATGCAAAACCTAGGTCATCATCGAGTTTATATGATCTATCCCTTAACTGTAGTTGCGATCCTACCAGATGGCATGGATACGCTTTTCCAGCTTCAATGCATGTGCTCGATCAGCGACAAAGTCCTTCATCAGGTTCAGCTCCTTGACAGAGCCAGTCTCGAATCCTCGTGAGTCATGAAATATAAAACCTGGGTTGCTCCGAAAAATTAATTCATCTTCAATGTTATGATACCCCCTCTGAATAGAGTTAGTCTAGTTCATGTCACCGAACAAGCTCTAGAAGGCTAACTCACCTCCAACGAACCCTGCACGATCGCAGGATCAATCTGCGAAATGCCATGCATCAGGGACTCGAAGGGACATATGATATGGCAGGATGGGGTACTTGACCTTTTCGCCTTTGGAATTGAAGATTTCCGGGAGCTCTGTTGTGTTGCAAACACGCTGCAAGAGGGTCGTTTTACCTGCATTTGACCTGCCGAGGACGAGGATTCTGAAGTGACCGATGCGATCGAAGTGACCTTTGACTTCCGCAGGATCCATCCTCATGCCTGCCGCCATATCATTGAACAACCATGGTGACTAGACCCAACTACTCACTCGGCACTTCGTCGGAACCTGAAGCATGCTGCGCAGTGTTCCTGAATGGCAGAGCCGACAAAAACTTGTTCAAGCGTCCAGGGGCCATTTATCGCAGAGATTGGTTTGGTGTGAAATGAGAAAGTTGTGTGACGAGTCGAACGGAAAGTGGTGGTCAAAGGACAAGTGAGTCGCAGGGCGGGCGTAATTGATATCGGGGCGCTTATCGCTCATTCCACGAGGTGTTCAGCGAAATCAGCAAGTCGACGCGCATCCATTGTATGATACTCAACCATTCTGGTCCTGGTGACGCACAAGTGAGTTCTCTCTTCCAGGCTCATCTAGTCGGGAACGGTTTCTGGAAAGATCCTCTTGGTTTGTTTGCCATCGTCCTGGCTCCATAGCGTCCGAGTGTATTCTGACAGTTTACCACAGAGGTCGCCTTTGGTTCGAAAATTGCTTGGAAGAACATGGGTTATTAGGGTGGCGGGTTACTCCACTCTCATCCAGACCTTTCCCGCTGGTTCCAGTCAACAACAAGTGTCGTGCTACCATTATAATAACACTGGCTTGTGCTACCGCCCTCGGACAATCCCAAGTATAATCCCAACGACGAACCAAGTTCCTCAAGAACGGCGACGTGATTCGTCTTCAACCTCCTCCAATAGTACGCGAAACCTCCACTCCCACGTTATCCCTGCGTCCATTACCAAGCTCAACTACGAAGTATCTTGCTACGGAAACTTGACCATCGGAGATATCCACGATCACTGGGTTGTTGAGGTCGTGGACGATGTACGGCAGGGCAAGGGAGAGAAAGTAAACAGGATCCCAGGCATCAGGTCCTTGGATGCTATCTCTCAGCTGCCAATGCCGTTTTGCCGCAGTGGGGTTTCAAGCAAATAGAGGTTAGCCGTATCAAGGATAACGATCCTTCCGACTCTCATACATATTGGAACGTGGAGAGCCACTGGAACGATCGACGTACTTGCAATAAACTCGCCCATTACTTGTTTTCTTGTGCACTGGCACGCATGGAGTTCCCCCTGCTGACGTCAAATACTAGTCCCCGTTCTTGCGCGACTCTATGTGGCTATGATGACCTCGAACAATGCGCTCGTTCCTGATCCAGACAAGTATGACATTGTGTTCAACGATGGACTGGCCTTGGCTGAGATTAAGCATGTGCATGTGCAGCTGGGGTGATCAGCAGCAAAAATATTACCTCCTCGGTACGCCGATCGTTTGGTGGGGTGGTACTTACACTCAGCCTGTTCGCGTTTGCCGCGCTGCTCGGCATTTACCTTCTTCGCCAACAGCTACACCGATATGGATTCCAATACGTAGCTCTTTCGTGATTTTGGTCTGCATCGCCTACTTAGCGAGCTAGATGGCTGGGCACATTTTCTATATATTGGGAAGATTGCTTTCTACGGGTGGTGCAGCTATCGTGAAGGTGTCCTACTATATAGCACTAAATACTATGGACCTCTCCAAGTGGAATTTCCCGTATCTGCGTTATAAGGTCTGCCGCGGAGGCAAACAATGGTAAGCCCAGTAGAATTTCTCCGCACAATAGAATTGTTGTTAGTTAGAGGTATCAACTTAGATGGTGAGTTGTGTAGGTCGCTTACCTCGTACTTTCACTTGGACAGCAAATATATGAAGAATTTAGGATGGTGGTTATCCTAAAGCAGCAAATGTGGTGTACCAATCCTGAGGGACGGCCAGACAGGCAAAGCTGGGCAGGACAAGACAGACTGTCGAATTTGTGAGCGAGCCGCTCAAAACAGACATGACAGTCCTGAAGGAATTGATCTTGCCGAACGCAGTTTGATAGGAAAATGCGCGTACCAACGGTCGCTGTACCAGGGCACCCGACCCATCATGTATGTCTCACCCAATGCACTGTCTGGTTTCCAAGCGACAAACCCATCATTGACAAATGCGATCGTGCTCTGGCATGCTGATGTACCTGATGTAGAGGGCTCGTTATTGACTGTGGAATGGGAGAGGTGAATGAGAATCGGAAGGTTCCTGACGTGGTTCAAACGAATCGGTGTGTATATGTAGTGTATTGATACTGGTTCACTACGTACCATGTATGTATCCGCGAAGGATAGAGAGGACGGGTGATACACTGCCCGACGGTGTACGTCTTATAATCTTCCCCCATTTCGCATCCATGGTACTATGCACTGGCGTGTATCTCTGTGGAGGTGCACCGGGATTCAGTGAACTGGATTTACCTTTCCTGTATTGGAGTATCAACAAAAATGGCCCTTCAGCGCCAGCATTAGAAAACAAAGAGACAATATGCGCTGCGAGATACATTCGGCACCAAGTTGCGGAATAGAAGGCGCAGAAGTTGGGGCTGAGTCTGGTGCAGGAAACGAGCACTTGATACTCCCACTAAGTTAGGTGGGCCAACTTCTAGGGAGGCCAATTTCTTCGGTAGTTAGTATTTGCCCATCAGTGAGACAAAACTCACATCTACATAATCATATACGCCCTAAGTTAATTTCACTCACACCAATCATACACTTTCTATTCCAATCTTTTGCTTCTTCACTGCGCTCCCTGCTGCTTCCTCTTCTTCCTTTCGACCAGTATTTACCAGTCCCGGTCCGGATGCATTCCCAGGAGCAGTATAACACCCTAAGGACTCAGACCACACATATTCGTGCGACAATATCTTCGTCAGGGTCTGGAATCCAGCTACAGACGCGAAGGGGACGTTTGTGCGCGGGTCCAGGTATCGCGCTGCAAGGCCCGTAATCGGACATGTCCGTAGGGGACGTGCTGAGCACACAGACAACTCGTGAGTATTCATTTTATACTTGAAATATGCAAGAGATGATACGTACAGAGTGGGCGGTATTTGCCCGTGTATACGCGTAATTCCTCCCAAGAGACGTGGTCTCCAAACATGGCATACACGGTGTCCTTCCAAAGCGGCTTCTTGGCTGTCTGACTCTGGCCGACTTCATGCACGATGTAGTTTCTACAGACATCTACTGTGGTGTGTTCCGGTGGCGGTAGTGGTATCGATGCTGGAGGCTGCATCGACACCGGAGGTTGAATGATACCGGGGATGGCTGAAAGAGTCGCCGGTGGTGGGGTAAATAAAGTAGGCATCGAGGTCGGGGCTGTGGCGGTCGGTGGCTGTAATTGTGGTAGAGCTGGTTGGAGGACACTGGCACCATTTGAAGACTGTCCGTTCCCTGCAAGAGTGTGCGTAGGAAGAGGAATATAACCAGCAAACGGCACGCCTGCAACAGTGACACCAACACTAGTTTGAAATCCCCCAGGTATCCTACCCGCCGTATGCACAAAGGTATACTGTGGCGTATACACTCCATGGGCTGGAGCAGAGGGTGCAGGCTGTACAGGAACGGGAATTTTCACATGTTCCTTCTTGCTAATCCAACGCAGCACAGGGCCCGTGATCGACTGACGCACCACACGAGCGCGGGCACGCTTCTCCTCTTCTAGGTGTAGATAATTACGATGTTCGAGGATATTGCCTTCTTCTGTATCAAGTGCGCGCGCGATAAGTTCGTCTTGAGTAGGCATCCGCATAACGATTTTGGGTTTCTTCGGTAGAGCTGCCTATGTGGCCGTCACCTCGAGGCGGAACCCACTGCGCATGCACGAGAAATACATACCTTTTTTACTTCCGCATCTTTCATGCGGGTAAAAGTGGCCGTAGTATTCATCATCGTATGCCGCCTTTTACTCTGCCGCTTTCCGGTTACAGTACTACCTCCCGCATTGATCGTCTCCTCGATGACTTCCCCCGTCTCCGCGTTTACTGCAATCCCGAGTGATACCCGCCGCTTCGTCTTTTGGACGCGAGGCTTCACAATGGATAACTCTGTCTCTGGATTGAACGTCACGCGTTGTCGTGCGTGAGCGATTGCTGTTGCCTTCTCTACCCTAGCTCGGGCAGCCTTTGATCTCCGTTAAGTAGCATAATATCGTTTTGAAAAGATCTGCACACACCCTACGAACTCGTCTCTCTTCTTCTTGCAACGCCTGATCTCCGACCTCAGCATCTTCATGCATAGCCTCCTCATCCGTACTCGCAAAATCGGACTCGAAGACATCTTCTTCGTCTGTATGTCGTATCCAACCATTAATGAATCTCGCTTCACGAGGCGGGATCAAAATACACTACACACCCTTGTTATTCACAAAATCAATATCATCTTCCAGTTCTTGAGTCTCCTCGAGCCCTAGTTCGGCCAGTGCGAGCTCCATCCTTGTGTAATATTAATATCAGTTGATTGCGGCAGTCTGAAAAGAGGGTCTAACCTATTTCCAGCCGTACTCCTCTTTGGCCTGCGCGAAACAAGCGTATCGTCCTCCGCCATAACTGAACAACTGGAATACCAGCAATGATTAGAACAGTGTAGAAGTCAGTTTCAAGAAAGGCAACGGCTTTAGAATTCAACACGACCAAACAACCACCGTCACTCGGGAAAATTAGTTGTCTTACACGAAGAAATGGCGAAAGGACCTTTACCACCATCGAACTTGTACAAAGTCGTACAACACCTGAATACGGGTCCAAGGCTCACGCTCAACGGTCTTCGAAGAATCAGCCTCAACTTGGCTGTGAGGAATGGTCACGCTGGAGCAAGGTGAACCAATTGGCTGTCCGGCTCTGTTGAGTCGCTTTGACCGTTTGCTATAGACACTTTGTGAAAGAACAACTTCCTCGAATACGCTGGGCAAACCCTTTACTGGACATACACATCATTAATACGCCAAAGGAAGGCGAGGATGAATTGCCAGTGCAGCCAGAGTTATTAGTCGAGTATGGCAAGTTTTATATAACTATCAATCTCGTGTATTGCATGACATACTTATGGCAACACTGTGCTGTTTCAGAGAATGGCGCCTCGAGGACAATCAATTTGTCTAAAAAGTGGTCGACCACGATAGTCAAGGAACTCATGGACCTCGCGGGCGGCGATGCATGGAAAGCATACAAATCAGCTGCTCTGACTTCAGGACACCCGATTTTACCAGGGGAAGAAAAGGAACGCTTGACTGCTGCCGCCAAGGGTTATAAGAACCCCCTTCCGCGAAAGGAGCAGTCGCAGCCACAAGATTTGGAGGCCAAGGTCGCGGAGATGCTCAGTGCTCCAGATCGAGCGAAGACCGGTGCTGCTGCCATCCTTCCGTAATACATTGTACTGTAGCTACACTTATACTATCATTGGCCCGGAATTGCAAAGTCATAGCTCTGTCAAAGATGAATGGTGAGGGTGAGTGAAAATCGTCGCTGGAAAAATGGCGATTTTTTAAATGCGATTTCATTCGAGCCCTGAGGGATTTGTCTAAAAGTCAGTCGGCAGCTCAAAGTCGAGTGCAGTCCAAGTGTGCATGATTTAAATAAAATAAAATAAAGTAGACTTACCAATCTACAATGTATCTTCATGCATGCAACAACACAAGGTCCTCGATGTGTTGTGGTGTGTTACAGGCCATTTTGCAACTCCGGGCAAACGATAGTACCGCACGCACTCATAACCAACGTTGGAACCGACGCAGAGGAGTAAAATATTATTGTGAAGACTGCAAAGCCACGGACCAGGGAAGTCCTAGGGAGCCAGCCAAGTAGCGACCAGTATGACTACACCAATTCCAAACACAATAGCGGCGATGTCATCCATAAACAGACTTGCTAGTTGCATATATTGAAGACCATTCGTGATCGACGAGCGCAATGGCGGCGGAAGATGGGGAAGAGCCAATGCAAGTAACTTCGGTGGTTGCACTTGAGCCTGCAATAGAAAATTATGTAATGGAATAGAGACAGAGAAAAGTTGGCACATACATATCCACTGAATATGCGAATAGAATGGAGCATGATCTGAAGTGCCATGAATGTCCAGAAGAATGGCTATTGGTCGTTCAATGGGCTAGAATTCCAAGGTGACTGGTATCTACTCACCGCAAGTTGCACTCCCCACCAGCCCGCATCAGGCATACGCTGTGCAAGTGTCTGCCATCTCTCCCAGAGCGAAATCTCGACACTTCCTGTCTTTTCCGCAAACATTTGTGGCTCCTTCCAAAACACAAAGAAAGCGAGCAAGGTCCACATGCACAGCATGTGAACCAGTGGCAGTAAATTTTGGAGAAAGGATGGGGGCTGTGGGGGTGCGGCTGATGCAGGAGCTTTGCCTGCTGCAGGCCCTTGGCCCTGGTTTGCCTGTGCAAGTTGGGTCATGACCGCCGTCAGATGGTCATCAGCAGGTGGATGAGGTAGGGTGAAAGGTGAAGGACTCGTGGCACCCATAAGAGCCTGCATAAACTGTCGTTGGTGTTCCTCTGACCATGTGGATGGGTCGGGTTGACCACCCGCTGTGAAGAACGGAGGTGGAGGTGATGCTCGTGGTAACTCTGCTGTTGGTGGCAGCGAAGGTGGAGGAGGCGTCTCTTCGCCGGTGAATGCGCCGAGTCCAGAAGCTGCACCCCTTACGGGCACATCTACACGAGGATGAGAAGAATTCATGGATGAGGACGCTATACACACCAGTTTGAATGTACGTCGTTGCTTCTTCGCCGCGCGCGGACGTAGTTAGTTTTGCAAGGCGGTCACCACCGCGACTGAGGATTGCTTTTCGTCGAGCCGCGCGTTCTGCTGGGGAGGACATGAGTGTCGTGGAAAGAAAGACGGTTGGTCGTGCACAAGAAACGTGGACAGCCAAAATTCCGATCCGAAGACAGTGGACTTCGCAGAGCCTTTTCTTCCAACCACCACTTGCGACCTGCGATGTCCAGACAAGACAAAGCTACCTCTGAGCGACATGCAAAAATCCTACGCGAGCTAGTAAAGCGACCAGAGAACAAGATCTGCGCAGACTGCAAACGAAACGGTGAGCCTCTCTGCTCATGACGTCGTCGCTGTACGGCTTACACGCCCATGGTACCAGATCCTCGGTGGGCATCATGGAACCTGTAATCCTGTCTCTCTTTCTCCAGACATTATCGTATTGACTCCCCCCAGGGGCGTCTTCCTCTGCATTCGGTGTTCAGGCATCCATCGTGGCATGGGCACACACATCAGCCGTGTCAAATCCATCGACCTGGACATGTGGACCTCCGAGCAGATGGACGTATGTTGCCTTCCGCTCGCTCTGTCCCCATCCACATCCTCAGGCTAATCCTGATCCTTGACAGTCCATCCAGAAATGGGGAAACCGCCGTGCTAACCTCTACTGGGAGGCCCACCTCAAAGCCGGGCATATTCCTCCAGAACAGTATGCTTCCCTTCTCGTATCTATGATTCCTGTTTTACCCACTGTTTCTCATCATTCGATTTGTAGTAAAATGGAGTCCTACATCCGCTCCAAGTACGAGTCCCGGCGATGGGCACTAGACGGCCCGGCCCCGTCCGACCCATCCACACTCGAAGGTGGCCTGACATCTAGCAGTAGCGGTGACGGGAGTATAGGTGCACCGAGTCCCTCTGTGGATCACGCTGTCTCAGGCCGTGCCACCCACGCATCCAGTAATAGCCTTTCCGCACCGCGCGCTGCATCACCCTCTCCCAATCACCCTTTCGTTCGTCCCCAACAACTCCAACCCCATCGGCTCCTCTCCGCTGCCGTTGCTGGCCGCATCACATCCAGCACCCAGTCTCTGCCCAACACCGGCGCACCTCCGCCAGCCCAGGCGCAGACCCAGACTCCACAACCACCTGCACGAGACGATTTCTTCTCGCTCGACTTTCATGCTCCTTCCGTGCCACAATCTCCCTCAGCGCCGCCTCCGCCTATCAAAGATGTCAAGCAAGATATTCTCTCTCTTTTCTCTGCCCCAGGCCGGGCGTCTACTACTGCCCCACAACCATCCAACGCTTATGGTCAGTTCGCGTCTACCCAACCATCATGGGACGTGATTGGTTCTGGGGTGGAGCAGCAACAGCAGCCTACCAGCATGATGGGTACCAGTGGTGTCGGGATGTGGGGCGCCTCGTCGGGGTGGACTGCTCCTGCCTCCTCTAACAACATCTGGAGCACACCCTCCTCTGCTCCGACAACGACCAGTAATAACCTAAACGCGTTGAACACTAACGACATTTGGTCCTCGGGCTCCAATAGCAATGCTTCGACGACTACGAATAGCCTCTTTACATCTTCGCAGACGCCTGCTGCACCCAAAAAGGACAACGCATTTGGGGATCTGTGGGGAGATTTCAAGTAGAGGTTGGTGTAACGATCCCACGAAGACCACGAATGGATCAGATACGGATACGGCGGGACAGTCGTATCCGCAGAACGTTATGAAATGTCATGATGGGGTAATGTACACAGAGAATACGTCTGGACAGCTCATACCAACACTTTTCCTTTGTCAATCCGTCTATCGTTAGATGTAGAGTCTTAACGTGACGCGCCACTGATCAACCCAAGATCCTGTAAAAAGTCATATCATTAGATATCGCATTCCTCTCAGACCAGGTGCATTGTGGCAGAGAACTCACCTTCTCAATCAAATTCCTCGCAATAGGATGGAACGACAGCTTATTCTCAACATACGTACTAATTGCCAACTCCCGATCGACCGCATGTACCGCACGGAATACAGGCCTGCAGAACTTCATTCTGCCCTTGATAACCCCGCGCTCGACATCTTTTCCAACCACCCATGCTGCTGCGAGTTTGGCGTACACAGACGCAGCAGGTGAGACTGGGTCCAGAAGGGCGACTTCGTAGAATCGAAGACGGATTTCGGCGTTGGCAGTATTGGATAATCCGTATACCTTTCCGATGAAATCGATGTGCGCCTTGGGAAGTGCAGGGAAGGATTGAAGACGCTCCAAGAAGACGACTGATGTATGGTTTGAGGTGAAGAAATTCCAATGGTAGAAGGGGAGGACACTCACCGATCTGATTCGAGTCAAGATTTTGCAAGTCTGACGGATCGAACAGCTCCGGGAGGTCCGTCTCCTGACGGGCCTGGTCCCACCTTTCTGCGAGGGCGTTCGACTGGTGTGCAAGGCTCATGTCGTATTCCATAGGAACCGGTAGCGTCAGACCCTCGCCATACAACCAGGCCTGCACAATTCATGCGCGTTCGCAATGACCAAAATAACCTTTAGTCGGAACTTGGACGCAGACAGGATTAGAGGGAAGGACATACGTTCCAGTCGATGCTATCCAGTGCCTTAACGTCGTCTTTCGTTCCATGAGTGCGGTAATACGTAAAGAGGTGGTCTTTCCAGTCTTGCGTGGTGATGCTCTTTCCCATGAATGTTTCCACGTAGTCCTTGACATAGGGAAGGAAAACATCCAGCCCGCCGAGCGTCCGTTCTGTCCAAAAAAACCCCGTTAACGAAGATGTTAGCGTCCGCCGAACCGTCGTAAAAGGAGCCAATTGAAACAGTGCCACCATGGAAACTTACCAATGTGGAGCAAAAAGTTAGCTCCTTTGTCATACGGAATAGAACTATACGCATCGTCGGGATTCTCTCCATACTCAAAGTCGATCTGCAAGCGCTGATACCTTGGCGTGGACTGGTACTGCTTCAAATCGTCGTATAGCTTTTTCGACCCAATCAAGAATGAGAAACCGCGGTGTGCAGGTGTGTATATGATCTGCAATAGGAGACGCTCGATATAGGTTGTCCAGCCTTCATTGAGCCAGAAGTGGCAAGCGTTGACGTGCCTGCAGAGGTACCAACAGCAGTGAGTCCATCGGTAAAGAAATGGGAAATGGATGAGGGATACTGACGTGATACCGTTCCCGAACCACGAATGTGTAATCTCATGCACCACCACATCAGTGAGCGTCCTGTCCCCGGTAAGAAGAGCTGATAACCAGGTATATTGTTAATGCATCAGCAAAATAGTCCAGTTGAAAACGTACTGGGTGTCACGAATGTTAAGCACGCGTTTTCCTGGTTGTATGGAAACAAGTTTCAACATCACAGATATCCGTCCATTTTAGAACCCGCATGCGACCTGAAATTTACTCACCATGCCCCCATATGGAAACGACGGGGGAAGAACCAATAAATCGTACACTCCAAACCGATACGGCGTTACGATCTCCTCTTCCGCGGCCAAAAACCTTCGCAATGTTTTAAAACATGTCGATCCGTGCAGGTGGACGAACTGAAGCAAAAGAACTAGAACAAATGAATGAAAGAAGGCTTACTTGGTTGTGTCCTCCCTGAACTCCCACTCCGCAGCATCGACAAGCTCCTCTTCGGCCCACACACCGCTCGTCCACTCTTTGCCTTCTGGGACTTGAAAAGGTTTGTACCGCACGTTACCAGAAGCGATCGCGAGGAGGTATGACGGAATAGGGACGGGCTATGTTTAAGAGCATGGGTTAATGGTGTATTGCACATAACAAGGATGGAGAAGTAGAGATAAATACTCACCTGCCGGTACACATACGTCACCTGGTCCTTTCCGATCTCCTTTCCGTCGTGCGGAGGACCGGTGGATGGCGGGGAAACACGAATTGCAGACATCAATACCGGGAGAGTGGCAGTGATGTTGGCATCGTAAGTCTGTTGGTGTCATAATAGGGTCATACGCCATGTGTCAGAGATATCAATCAGTGCCGTGAAAGGTCTAACATGGAAAGTAAACGCACGAATTTCATGGACGGAGTATCTGTTCCACATCAATACAATGGACCGAAACACCAATAGGACGATAATGGGCGATGAAGTAAAACCATCGTAAGAAAGGAACGAATAAGAACTAGGGTTCAGGCAGGTACGTACCCTGTATCGGCACCAAACTCCTTGCATATATCGGCTGACACTGGCTAAACAAGAACGGGAACTTTCCACCCTGCGTCTGCCTTCAAAGGGATACAATCACACAGACAGACGAACAAATCAGAGGAATCCAGTAAGGATGCAGGTCAGTTGCAGTTATGTAAATCCCCACAGCGCCCTGAGGCCGAGGTGCAAAAAAAATGCTAAACACGTACTCTTTATCCAACCACTGCAATGCAGTGCTTTCCTTGGTCGTCGAGTACGTCACGGTAAGTCTGATGACCTTCTCTGTCTCATCGTTCCCGCTACTGGCCGACGTAGCAGCGTTTGGGAGAGTAATGCGCAACGCTGATCCCATGACTTCATGTGCTGAGCCGAGAGAGAACTGCGCCAATGCAGACACGAGTGCGGGATGGCGGCAGGTGCCATTGAATGAATACGAAAGCGTAGATTACCAAGGTTTCCAATCAGTAACATTGCATACTTTTGAAAAGACCCGAAACGCGCAGGAAGCATTGGGTGGTACTCACTTCCACTGTTTCACCCTCTACTTCCACACTGTCGATCGCAACGGCTGCGGTATCAAATCTGGCGGGGGACACGACCAGCGTCAGCAGTGTCCACCGACGGGCCCGCGCCGCGCAAGGCAACCCGAATAGCAGCGGGGAAAAAATAAAGACGGACATCACCTCGCGTACCCCCTCTCTCTTGACCTCTAGCTCATACACCGCCTTTCCTGAGATCGTCTGCGCCTCGAAATCAACCGTCCATTCCAGCGAGAGATGCCGCGTTGCGATATCGAGGTAGTTGGATTGCGTCGTCGGATCGGACATCTCGTTCGTCGTGGTGATGTTGGCTTGGATTCCAACGGTGTCTTTTGTGATCAAGTTTGGGCCCGATTCTTTGGTTGCTTTACGCGTCCACTGGAAGAAATTCATACTAGTGGGTCGTGGAAGAAAACGAGCGAGTTGTGAACCCGAGCGAGCATCAGATAAGTCTAACACAGCCACACATATGTCAGGTTACGTCCGAAATGCCTCCGCGATCAACGAGCAGAACGACGCGGAGTCCGGACGGTGAAGTGGAAGGACCAGGCGACCCTTGACAGGACCAAGTTAACGAATACAATGCTCGTGTCTCACTGTAGGTATGGCGCTTGTTGCAAGGAGTACTCATACCTGTGCCCTCGCAATCATAGTGTGTATTGTTTCCTAAATGGAAGGGTTGAAACACACCACTTACAGCCACTGTGCCAGTCTGTCAATCTTTCGTTTAACTAGTAAATGTCACAAAACAAGGATCATTTTTATGGACAGCAATCAGCGACAGAGATATCCAGCGGAAACAAAGCTACAAAAACAAGACAATGTGGAGGGAGTGACGATCGATCAATCCATGGAGAGCAGAGCACTTCCGAGGATAAAAGGTATACCGTATGTATGAGAGGAGAGATACACATGAAACGATTAGCCGGCTTTCTGCGGGGTAACGGTAGGAAAAAGTCCGAGGTGTGTAGGGTCCGATATACCAGTGGGTGTGCATGGGAAGAAAGAATGGTGGGGCATTAACAAGATTAACCTCGCGAATGTTCAAACGCTGAATGACGAATAGCTTATCATGGGAGGTCAGCTAAGCCGGGCGGATTACGCGAGATCGCACCTAAACAACGATCCTTCTCGAGCAAGATCACGCTCTCATAGAAAGAGACACGCTACCCCGATGCGCATGCGCATGCGTATTCGACCTCGTCCACCGGCGCTTCACCACACGCTCCTTGGATCAAAAGGTTTCAGCGTATGCGGGGCAAGGTAGGGAGGGAAATGCGCACCTGCAGTCGAGAAGGATACGACGTCTCGCTATAATCACTATCCTCGCTGTCGACGTCTTGGATCTTTCGTTTCATATTACGAGAGGGAATAACGATCCTGAGACCACTGTAGATGTCGACGTCGACGTCATCGTCCGGTGTCATGAGCTCGCTCAACGACGACCCTGCTGCTCAGCAATGTCAGTATGCGCCACGAATGTCCGATAGCGTACATGCGCCACATACCAGACGACAAGGGACGCTGATTCTCAAAGCGTCCATCAAAAGCAACAGTGTCATCCTCGTCCGGGAGCTGCCTAGGCTTAAGGCGTGGCGCACCCGGCACTACCGGAGACACCGACCCGTCACCGGTGTGCATACGCATGGGATCTGGATATGCGTAATTGAGACGGAGAGGAGGTATGCATATGGTGAGACGGTGCTGCGGGAGGGATGTCGGGGGAGAAACTACGATTTCTGGGAGATTCGCGAGTTCTAGCCCGAGTGCGTGAACTGACGTGGATATTGATGTGGTGGAGGATTTGGACATGGATGGGACGGGGAATGCAGGCTTCCCAAGCTCAAGCTCAGAAGTTGCAGGGTCCGAGTCGATGACAGGGAGTGGCTGGAGAGAGACGTGACTGTTTGGGCAGTTCTGAGCCTTAAGTGTGTTTATATGGAGGCCTGTCCAGTAAGCCCTCCGTTTGGCGTGGTAGGTGCGACGGAGGGTAGAGCGGTATATAAGTGCGATGTGGGTGTAGCGTGCGTTTGCGTTTCGGAGCTTGTGAATAAGCTGGGTGAGCACCGCGGCAGAGATCATTGTCGTTTTTCGTCGAGGAGTTGATACAGACAGAGAGAGAAACGGGTATGAATGCAACGCAGAAGAGATACAGAAAGACAATATGCACTTGGAGGATGGAAGGAAAAGCAAAGTGGCACCTGTCCAGAAAGCTGAAAGCACGCCCTGCGTGAAGAAAGGAAGATGGAAAGTTGGCAAGAAAGCAAGCACACCTTGATATGCAGAGAGCGGTTAGGCCCGAATATTTATACCATCAAATTACCTGGCCACGGACGCCGAGTGGAATCAGCTGAGCCGTTTGGGGATCGGACAAGAACAAAAAGATGAGCTACTGCCGGCTGGACGAACCTTATTGTGAGTGATATGCTCCAGAGGCAGACACGGCAGACTCTCTGTGGGTCCCCTTGTCAAAAAAATCAACTGGGGAAAGGACACAAAGCAGTCTCCATGGCCTCGGTGTGTCCCTGTGGGTCTTGTCTTGTTCCAAGAATGGAAGATCGACGTTCACGTGATTCGCTGCTTCTTCCTCTTCCATGTCTGCCCACAAAATAGGCGCGTTTCTCCTCGCACAGATTGATGTTCGCTGACCTGGACAGGCTCTCTTCTCTTCTGTCCCCAATGTGGGACCCTCCTCAACACCCCAAAGGGCGATGATCCCTCCGTCGAGTGCGAGCAGTGCAGACACATCGAACCGGCGTCTTGTATGTGACATACATGCCCGCGGCTTCACACCACATACTGACACGGCAACGGCAGCCTATGGGAACATCGAAATCGTGACCCGTTCGCATCCCGATGCGTTCCCATCTGCGCTAAGCCAGAAACGCAAGACGCAGACAAAGATTCACCAGGGGAAAGTGTTGCCCAAGGTACCGCCACCCGCCGCAATAGAACCAGCAACCATCACTCACTGCTCCCAGGTCTCGGAAAAATGTCCCGCATGTGGACATATGGAAGCTTATTACGAAGAAAAACAGGCACGCCCTCGCATCCCGCCTCCACCCCTTGTCTGATTTCCTGTCGTTGCAGATGCGCAGTGCCGACGAGGGATCGACGATCTTGTATACCGTACGTCATCGCTATAGTTCACTGTCCCTCCTCTCTGTTTGACCGCGGACATACCACACAGTGTGTATCCTGCAAGTACGGCTGGAGGGTGAACAACTGATGAAGGAAGCAAGGAGTGTGATATATGTACAGCCCACGCGTGCTACACATACACGCCAACGCTGCAAAACAGCGCTACGACACCAAATCCACCGAGCACACTCGCCAGAGATGCCACGCCTATCTCTCTCAACGGAAACGCGGCTTTGACGAGACTAGATGTATTTAGTTAGACACGTGTGTAAAGGATTGCACTCACGTTGAAAAGTAGAATGTCAGGGCAAAGGTCGTCGCGAGCAGTACGAGCGCTATCAGCGGCAGCAGCGATGCGGGGACATAGGGTGAAAACGAAGGCAACGACTTGTGCAGGGCCTGCGATGAGAGTCAGCCCAACGCGCGAGACACGCCTCTGTGCACTGACCTGAATGTTGTCCATGGCGGCGAGACAAAGACCCACACGCGGATTCCTGACGTATTTTGCCGAGACAAACACATGTCATCAGCCCATATCAAACACTCCGCTGCTGCCCAGCCTTCCCTCCAACACACCACACCCGCCACGACTCCACTCGCTCGTACATAGTCTCTCCCCCGTCAAGGTCTGCGTTCTCGATACACACTCCCCCGCCCGCGACTCTGACCGCTCCATTCTACTTGCACACGCCAATTTCACAGATGTCGGCAGCGCAAAAAGTCCAGCAACACCCCGCTTACATTCAGGCGCAGAACAAGGCCAGCTACTACATCAGCCAGCTCGACAAGGAGGTCAGCATGTCTTGCTTTTAGTTCTCCATCCGACGCTGAACGGTCGGATACTATCCATCTGCATTTATGTGCTGCGGCATCACAGTTGACCAAGTACCCCGTATTGACCACGCTGGAGCAACGCACCCAGGTGCCAAAGACATATGTCGCTGTAGGAACAGTCATACTCCTTGCGGCATTCCATTCCGTCAACGGACTCGCTGCTCCCGTATCAAACGTCATCGGATGGGGTATCCCCGCTTATCTCTCGTTCAAGGCCCTTGAGACACCCGGTCATCAGGACGACGTCCAGTGGCTCACGTACTGGGTTATCTTTGGGTTCTTCAACTTCTTGGAAAGCATCGCGCTCGGTCTGGTGCTGTACTATTTACCGTGGTACTTTGCCTTCAAGACAATTTTCATCCTCTGGCTTCAGTTGCCGGCTTTCAGAGTACGTCAATCTCTCTTGGCACACCATCCCCTTTAGGACGCCTCGGCGTCTTGCTCTGAATTTGTCTCTTCATTTCATTTATTGATGATTGACGCATACATGCATACAGGGTGCCCAGGTGACGTACGTGAGGCTGCTCAAACCCGTTCTGACAAACGCCTGCAATTCTTCTCGTGCTGTTGCTCCCACCGACACTTTATCCGAGGGCCTCCGTGATCGTGTGAACACCGCCACATCCGAGTGATGACATGGCAATTGGTGAGTTTGCATTAACTAGCCATCCCTCGCGGGACTCACCTATCCTTCGTAACACCGGCGCTTGGGGTGGATACGGAGTAGCATGACCACTGGGTGACACTGGTGTCCGACATGTTCATATAGACCCTCGTCGTTTCTTTTGCTTCACTCTTCTTTCGTCTTTCAGTTACTTCTACATCTTTCTGTGTCTCTTATGTCTGTCGCCTTACTCTCTCGAGATCCTTATGTGCTTGCTTGCTGTCTCGTCTCAGTCATACAATGTACAGGAAATCGTGTAGACTGTTAGGACGTGATGCATAGGCACATTAGTCAAACTCTTTCTATGTGATTCATTTCTAGTAGCCGTAATGACACTCTTGCCAATCGCAAAGTGACGACAGTGGGAGGCCCTTCTGGGTTTCGGAGCACAAGATGTTGATATGCCGTTCCTACACTCGCCCATATCGTAGGTGCTGAAATCAGGCCATTCAGGATCTGTACACCGCATTTGCTGCTTTAGGATAACCACCGTCTTAAATTCTTCATACATTTACTGTCCAAGTAGCAGTGCGTCTTGAACAGAATCTCTATCAGTGTCGCAGTGAAAGTACGAGGTAAGCGACCTACATAACTCACGATCTAAGTTGAGTTCTATTGTGCGGAGCAATTCTACTGGGCTTGCCAATGTTCGCCTTCTCGGCTGTGGACGCAGCAGACCTTATAACGCAGATCGGCGGGAAATTCCACTTGAAGAGATCTATAGGACTTAGTGCTATATAGTAGGACATCTTCACGATAACTGTAACTAACCTACATCATTCAAATTGCACCCGCCAAGCAAGGGTTCTGCCGACGGAAGGCGCCATTTCGAGTGCAGGAACCACCAATCTTCCCAACACATGGAAAATGTGTCCAGCTATCTACATAGCTCGGTAAGTAGGCGATGCACGTAGCTCTATCGAGATTTTAGTGTGCTTCACTAAAATCACAAAAGAGCTACGTACTGGAATCCATATCGGTGTTAGCTGTTGGCGAAGAAGGTAAATGCCGAGCAGCGCGGCAAACGCGAACAGGTTGAGTGTAAGTACCACCCCACCAAACGATCGGCGTACCGAGCAGGTAATATTTTTGCTGCTGATTACCCCAGCCGCACATGCACATGCCTAATCTCAGCCAAGGCCAGTCCATCGGGTTGTCCGCAAGAATGTCGTGCTTGTCTGGATCAGGAACGAACGCATGGTTCGTCGAGGTCATCATAGCCACAGTGAGATGCCAAAAAGTCGCGCAAGAATGGGGACTTGTAGTATTTGACGTCAGCAGGGGGAACCCTATGCGTGCCAGTGCACAAGAAAACAAGTTATGGGCGAGTTTATCCCAGGTACGTCGATCGTTCCAGTGGCTCTCCACGTTCCAATATGTATGAGGGTCGAAAGGATCGTTATCCTTGACACGGCTAACCTCTATTTGCTTGAAACCCCCTGCGCAAAACGGCATTGGAAGCTGAGATATCATCCAAAGACCTGATTGCCTGGGATCCTGTTTACCTTTTCTTCCTTTCCATCGCCGTACGTCGTCCACGACCTCAACAACCCATTGATCGTGAAAATCTCCGATGGTCAAGTTTCCGTAGCAAGATACTTCGTAGTTGAGCTTGGTAATGGACGCAGGGATAACGTGGGAGTGGAGGTTTCGCGTAGTTGGAGGATGTTGAAGACGAATCACGTCGCCGTTCTTGAGGAACTTGGTTCGTCGTTGGGATTGTACTCGGGCTCGTCCCACAGTGGTAGCACAAGCCAGTGGTTATTATCGTCTTTGTAATGGTAGCCACGTCACTTGTTGTTGACCGGAACCAGCGGGAAACTGGATATGAGAGTGGAGTAACCCGCCGCCCCGACCCATGAAGTTCTTCAAAGTAATTTTTGAACCAAGTGCGACCTCTGTGGTAAACTGTCAGAATACACACGGACGCTATGGTGGGACGATGATAAACAAACCAAGAGGATCTTTCCAGAAATCGTTCCCGACTAGATGAACCTGGAAGAGAGAGCTCACTTGTGCGTCACCAGGACCAGAATGGTTGCCAAGTATCATAAAATGGATGCGCGTTGACTTGATGATTTCGCTATCATCTTAGACCTTTTATGGAACACCGATAAGCGCCCCGATATCAATTACGCCCTGCGACTCACTTGTCCTTTGACCACCGCTTTCCGTTCGACTCGTTTCACAACTTTTCTCGTTTCACACCAAACCAATCTCTGCGATTATGGCTCCTGGACGCTTGAACAAGTTTTTGTCGGCTCTGCCATTCAGGAACACTGGGCAGCATGCTTCAGGTTCCGACGAAGTGCCGAGTAAGTAGTTGGGTCTAGTAGTGACCATGGCTGTTCAATGATATGGCGGCAGGCATGAGGATGGATCCTGCGGAAGTCAAAGGTCACTTCGATCGCATCGGTCACTTCAGAATCCTCGTCCTCGGCAGGTCAAATGCAGGTAAAACGACGCTCTTGCAGCGTGTTTGCAACACAACAGAGCTCCCGGAAATCTTCAATTCCAAAGGCGAAAAGGTCAAGTACCCCATCCTGCCATATCATATGTCCCTTTGAGTCCCTGATGCATGACATTTCACAGATTGATCTTGCGGTCGTGCAGGGGTCATTAGAGGCGAGTTAGCCTACTAGAGCTTGTTCGGTGACATGAACTAGACTAACTCTATTCAGAGGGGGTATCATGACATTGAAGATGAACTAATTTTTCGGAGCAACCCAGGTTTTATATTTCATGACTCGCGAGGATTTGAGACTGGCTCTGTGAAGGAGCTGAACCTGATGAAGGACTTTGTCGCTGATCGAGCACGTGCATTAAAGTTGGAAAAGCGTATCCATGCCATCTGGTAGGGTCGCAACTACAGTTAAGGGATATATCATATAAACTCGATGGTGACCTAGGTTTTGCATCTCAATGGCTGATTATGAGAGGCCAATATTGGCTGCAGAGGAGAAGTTCTTCAATGAATGCAATACAGGAAATGGTAAGCTACCTCATTCTGAGTGGTATCATTATGATTCTGATATGATTGTTGGGGAGTGCCTGTAATTGCAGTGTTGACAAAAGCTGACACTTTAAAGTTTCCTGCTCTCAACCAACTCATGAGAGAAAGAGGTTTGACAATGAGGGAAGCAAAGCCAAGGGTTGGAGAGTTTGCAGAAGAGATGTTAAGCAAGCTGAGGGCAAAAACTGAAAGCCAGTTGAGTGGCTGCAAGTATCCTCCAAAGGCCTATTTGTCAATGGCCAGTGAGTTATGGATTGAATTTATGTTATGGTTATACTAATGGGGACATACCAATGTAGGTATGAACCAAGAGAATGCAGATTGTAGTTCACTCCTAAGATGCACAACAGAGGCTCTTGATGAGGTGGAGCTGCAGAAGCTGGTAGTTTCAACCCAGCAAGCTAACTTTGTGCTGAACATTGAATACTCAGTTAAAAGGTAGGGGAGTGACATTGATATATCATATTATGCTGACATTGGAGTGTTGGGCAGAGGACTGGAATACTTTGTGTTGGAAAACAAATTTGACAAGCCAGCCTTGGAAATGAACATAATGGGCTGGATGCCATTTAAGGTTGGGCAAGCAATTATGTTGTATTTGACATAATGAAATTGCTGGCAATAGGTGATTAAGTTTCCAAGTCCATGATAGTAATGAATGGGCTCTCACTATTATTATTGCTGGGTTGGCATGACACTAGTATGTAAGTAATTTCATGCCAAGTGCAGCTGGGTGCCTTCTCACTGTCCCCACTCCCACTCTGGTCCTGTTGGCTTGACAGGAAGTGAGTGATTTGATGCCAGGTCCAGCTGGGTGCCTTCTCACTGTCTCCACTCCCACTCTGGTCCTGTTGGCTTGACAGCAAGTGAGTGATTTGATGCCAAGTGCAGCTGGTCCCTTCTCACTGTCCCCACTCCCACTCTGGTCCTGTTGGCTTGACAGTTGGTGAGTGATTTGATGCCAGATCCAGCTGGCTGCCTTCTCACTGTCCCCACTCCCACTCTGGTCCTGTTGGCTTGACAGTTGGTGAGTGATTTGATGCCAGGTCCAGCTGGGTGCCTTCTCACTGTCCCCACTCCCACTCTGGTCCTGTTGGCTTGACAGGAAGTGAGTGATTTGATGTCAGGTCCAGCTAGGTCCCTTCTCACTGTCCCCACTGCAACTGTGGTCCTGTTGGCTTCACAGTTTGTGAGTGATTTGATGCCAGGTCCAGCTGGGTCCCTTCTCACTGTCACCACTCCAACTTTGGTCCTGTTGGCTTGACAGTTTGTGAGTGATTTGATGCCAGGTCCAGCTGGGTCCCTTCTCACTGTCACCACTCCAACTTTGGTCCTGCTGGCTTGACAGTTTGTGAGTGATTTGATGCCAGGTCCAGTTGGGTC
>Ga0307518_10000381_pt1 | contig 33989 bp, 17 predicted proteins | sample 25_EM_MG_FD_203889 | JGI IMG/M metagenome (GOLD analysis project Ga0307518, IMG submission 203889) | Populus trichocarpa ectomycorrhiza microbial communities from riparian zone in the Pacific Northwest, United States - 25_EM | ecosystem: Host-associated > Plants > Roots > Unclassified | place... | reverse complement strand
GATTGAAAATGCACAAGTATAGAATTTAGGAATGCAAAAGAACTAGATCAAACAAAGAACAACAAAATTACAAAAAATACATCAAATCTTTGTTGCTTTATTTCAAAGACAAAACATTGTATTTAAATTGTTCATAAAATAAGTTCTTTTGCATAATATCAATATGACTTATACATAACAAAATTGTGAAAAAAATGCTCTCTAGTATGATATAATATTGATGAAGTCATGAAAAATTTCAGGCTAGATTGAGCGTTTCATGCCTATGATCTTGGGCTAGAGGATTGACTGAGCTTGAGCATTTCTACAAAACAAGTCACTAATGGGAACAAATGACACCCTGATGCTTAAGTTAGTAAATGGAAGAGGAGAAAATAATGTATAGTAAAGGAAAACATAATGAAATTATAGGGAGTGTATATGTTGTGTCTTATGTTTATGAACTTGTTGTATGGTTGTTTATGGTTCTTAGGATTGTTAGGTGGTTGATAATGGTTCTTGGAATTATTGGATGATTGATAGTCATATATGAAATTGTTTGGCCTGACTTACATAGTGACCAAAGTTTTTGTAGATTTTGATCACATCTGCTTACATTGTGTATAAAATTCAAGTACCTTGGTGTGTGAAGAACAAAGTTCCACCATTAGTGGAGATTGTGATGCTTTTTATGCCTGATGGAGAAGTTGATGATTGCCAATGCTAGAAAACAATAATTAGTGTAGAAATATGGTGTTTGCTCTGTATAGAAAAAGGTGGTATTTGCACATAAAATTTGTGTGCAAAGTCCTAGGAATTAAAAAAAATACATAGAAGTGTTTGCCGGTTTAGGGATAGCTTGGCTTGGTAAGGGAGAAAAAGGAAAAAAAAGAGTGGAGGGAGAGAGATGAGAGAGAGAAACTCCACCCATTTTGGGTAGGCCCAAATGGATAGAAAAGTTTTTTATATTTTTCTATATCATAATTTACTTTTTAAGTCTTTTAAACAATCATGTTTGGAAGAATTTTACAAGCAAAAAAGGAGTGAAAAAAAATACTTATTGTATAAATGTTATATTTTTGTGGCTTTTGTCAACACATTTGTAAAAAAAAAACTAGTGTTTTGCCTACAATAAAGATATGAGTTTGATTAGTTTTACTAGATCCTCTTAAAGTACATAACATTATTAAAAAAATAGAGAATGATCATGCAAAAATAATTAAAGAATTGTGTAAGGAGATGTTGTATAGAGACATGAAGATTTTAATGGAGGTCTTGCGTGAAGATTTTCACTGGAGATAATAAAGATACATCTAGAGACATAGATAATTCATTTGAAAACATGAAGATTTTAATGTAGTTATGGAGGTGTTGTTGTGAAGATTTTTCATTGGAGATATGGAGAATTTAATGGAGATGTGAAGATCTCATCATTGAGATTTTTTGTTAGAGACATTGGAGACATGAGGAAGCATTACTGCTTTTATTCAAAAGTTCAAAATAAAATTTTTGAAAATTATTTGATATTGGATAGTGCATCATATAGATTTTCCATATTTATCCAGGTTGTATCTCATTCTTCACAAATTATTAGAAGTATCTCTAAGAGATCAATCTTTCTATCTTCTGTTTCAAGGCACGACATTCTTCAGTGTTATGACCGTAGTTATGGTGAAAGTAACATAATTTATTAGGTTACCTTGTATTCATGCTACTCTCATAGAATGTTCGTATCAATACAAAATTCATTTTCTGAACTGTAACCAACACCTGAACATGTGTAGTAATGAGAGATGTGGTCATGAGCTTAATAACAATGAAGAGATTCTGCTATTTGAAAATAAGGTGTCTTTATTTGGTTACATTTATTTCTTCCACTCTAATATAATTCTCAATTGTTCGTCTAATATAATTCTCAATTGTTCGTTTCACATTGAGAAGAGTCATGTTAGGGAGAGTATATGAGCGCTCTCATGAAAAATAGCCCATTACTTCATTGATTAGGCCTTTAATGATAATGAATCCAAGCAGGTTTTTCATATTTAATATTTTTCTTGTTAAATCTCTCCAGTAGTTGGTAGGTCTACCCTGTTTATTTTTGCATTTCAAAAGCGCTTTTGAATTTTTTTTTTATTTGTTTTAAATTAATATATTTTTTAATTTTTTCAGATCATTTGAAAACTTGTATCAAGTAGCATGAATGGCGGGATGAAGATAATGTTTATTATTGGTTGTTTTTTAAAATATTTTTTATTTAAAAAATATTAAAATAATATTTTTTAAAAATTTATTTTTAATATTAATACATTAATATTAATTAAAAATTCACACGGCATTTACAGGAGGCTTGAAGTAGATGAAGAGATTTAAGTTAATCAATTATAAATTCAAACGAAATGATCCAATGTGATGAAAAATAAAGTATAGAGATTGATTGGATAAAATATTACAAATTGAGGGACCAAATTGATTTTTAATCATTGTTAAAATTTGCTTCAAAATTTCAGTAGGCTAATCTGTAGTAGCAGGAGGCAGCAGTGTGCAAAATGGAAAGAGAAGAAAAGGAAGCAGAAAAAACGTCCTCGTCGCCTTCTTTATTCCCTCTCTTTGCAGCAGCAGTAGCAGCTTCATCATCTATAACTCAACAACAAACTAACACACCTATAAATGATACAGTTCCTCCTCCTCCTCCTCCGGCATGGCTTTACAACACCAGCTTTACTACTGATCTCTCCATCGTAAATGACGCCGTTTCCTCTCTCCACCCATCGCAACACTCAGATTCAGACCTCGAAGAACAAGAAGAAGATAAAGACGACCGCGTTTCCAATCAAGGAAAAGACCGGTCTTACCAGTTATTACAAGAACCAGAAGAAGAAAAGACAAGAGAAGCTAAATATTCTCGTTCTGATTCGGATTATTCGGATTCGGGTAGAGAGAGAAAGAAGACGAAGAAAAGACGACATAGCAAGAAGAAGAAGCGAGATAGATCGAGAGATGAGGAGGACGCTAGGGATTTTGGTTCGAGGAAATCAAATGTTAGGGTTTGGGCGGGTTCTGATACGAAAACTACTAAGGATTATTATTTTGATACTCATGGTGATCGCGATAATTTGGTCTATGGCACTCTTTACAGGTATTTCTCTCTCTACGCTTCCGCAAACGCTAGTATTATTAAGAATATGGACGGAATTAAGTGTTTTTATTCATCAATTGAGCAATTCTTTTATTTGATTCTAGAAATGTTATTGAAACTTGATAGAATTTTGAAGGCATTGAGTTATGATTGATTAGAAGATATAGAGTTATTGGCGCATGATTTTTTTTGTGTGGATAAAATTAATGGAATTAAGTAATTTTATGTTGTAGTTTTGGTTTTGGAAATAGTGAAAGTGAAGTAAATACTTTTTTTTGTCCTTTAATTGTTTATGTTTATCTTTTTTTAAAGAAAAGAAATTATTTGGTGAAGCTTGATTTTATGGTTTTTTGTTCTTTTGGAATTTGTAATGTGGATTCAAATTAATGTGCAGAATGGATGTTCCGAGGTACAAACCTTATAATTCAACAAAACATGATTTTCGAGGGCTTTATCGGCTGAATAAGAGGGGTCCTGGATTTGATAGAGATGGTGATATTGATGCCTTGGATACTCAATTAAAGTCTGGTGGTCGTTATTGGTCTTCCAAGTATGCTGCTGTGGAACGGCATAAGAATTTAAAGCGTCTTCGTGTTCTTGCACGAAAGCAGCCTAGGGTTGTAGTTTCAGATGAATTTATTCCTTTGTCAGATACAGAAATGTCTCATGATGGTGTTGATCATCCTGGTTCTGTTTTGACGGATTGTTTAGTTGTTGAAGAATCCTGGGAAGATGAGGTGTTGCGCAAGACTCGGGAGTTTAATAAGTTAACAAGGGAGCACCCTCATGATGAGAAAGTATGGTTGGATTTTGCAGAGTTCCAAGACAAGGTTGCAAGTATGCAGCCTCAGAAAGGTGCCCGTTTGCAGACGCTTGAGAAGAAAATTAGTGTACTGGAAAAGGCCACAGAGCTCAACCCTGACAATGAGGAACTGTTGCTCTGTCTAATGAAGGCTTATCAGAGTAGAGACAGTTCGGATATGCTAATTGGTAGATGGGAGAAGGTACTCATGCATCATTCAGGGAATCACAAGTTGTGGAAAGAGTATTTGCGTGTTGTTCAAGGGGAGTTCTCCAGATTCAAGGTTTCAGATATGCGAAAAATGTATGCACATGCAATCCAAGCTGTATCTTCTGCATGCAGCAGGCAGTTTAGGCAGGTTCTTATCCAATTTTATCTTTGCATTGGCCATCGATAGATTCTTGATTTGAATTTAATTGGGTTTCGTTCTCTATCATTATTGTCTTGGGAATTAATGGTACAAGTATATTGAATCTTATATTAGTTCATTGTACAAACGTTGTCAATATGCAAGTGGGTGAACTTTTTTTTTTTTTTTACATCTTTTGTGAGACAACTGAAGTTATCTTTGAGATCCAGTCACCAACTTTCCATGTCAGTTGGTAGTACAAAATCTCAAAAGTATTTAAGCCTTCTCTAGCATCTGGTATTAATGTATTTGACTTTTTTTATAAGTTATTGGGAGTGCTATGGTTGCCTCTTTTCCTTTTTTGAGTTTTGTCCAGACAATCTAATTTCAACTGTCAACCCCCCCCTCTCTTCAAATAAAGTTAAGTCTCCTTATTTGTTTGATGCAGGTTTACCAAAATGAGAAGCCTTCTTCTTTGGACCCTGCCATAGTGCAACAGGAGCTTGGTCTGGTTGATATATTTCTTAGTCTTTGCAGGCTCGAGTGGCAGGCTGGGCATCAGGAGTTGGCCACTGCTTTATTTCAGGCTGAAATTGAATTTACAGTGTTTTGTCCTTCGTTACTTTTAACTGAAAATAGCAAACTCAGGCTGTTTGAGCACTTCTGGAATAGTGATTGTCCAAGAGTTGGAGAAGAAGGGGCTGTCGGGTGGTCCACTTGGCTGGAGAAAGAGGAGGAAAATAGGCAAAGGATTTTGAAAGAGGAGGCTTCACATGATGAAGACAGAGGTGGTTGGACTGGCTGGTCAGAACTGCTATCCAAACATGAGGAAACTGCTAAGAACCAAGAAAATGTAGTCCATAATGATGTGACTGCTGATGAGTTTCTAGAGGAATCTGAGAATGAGGATATCAAGCAGGAAGATGATACTGAAGCATTGCTAAAACAGCTTGGCATTGATGTGGATGCTGAGCCTAGTAGTGAGGTTAAAGACAGCTCAACTTGGGCTAGGTGGTCTAAAGAAGAGTCCTTGAGAGATTGTAATCAATGGATGCCTGTTCATGGCAAGTTTGGTGCTCTCTCCCCCCCCCCCCCCCCTCCCAACCTCCCTACCTCCTCCCTCCTAATTTGTGTTTGTTGATTTGTTCAATTTATGTTCAAGTAGCACAACATCAATTTACTAAGATGTATCTGTTCTTACAAATATATGCTTGGGCACTCACTAAATCATAATTGCTATGATATAGGCAGGATCTCTCCCAGTAGTGGGACCCCTGATGGAGAAGCTGATGAACATTTCCTAAGAGCTGTATTATTTGAAGATGTCATTGAATACCTATTCTCTTTAAACTCTCAAGAGGCCCGCTTATCTCTAGTATCTCAATTTATTGAATTCTTTGGTGGGGACCTGTCGCAATGGTAAGTTTATTTAGTTCTTTTCTATCCAGTTTCATGAGTTTGTGGTTTCATTTTAGTTTAATACATCTCTTTTTGGATTTGATTTGTTATATGTAAGAGAGTAAACTTTTTGGAACAAACTGTCAATTGCAAGCCCTTTTTGTGTTTACAAAAGTTTATTGACGTGGAACATTTTTTATTTTTGTCTACTAAACTTGATATGCAAATAATGCATGTTTAATTACATTTCTACTGGCCCTTTTAGGTCCTTGGAAACACTTGTACATATGAAGGGCCAGGAAATTAAATTTCAACTTTCAAATTAGCTTCATTTGTTTCTGTTGGAGAAGGCCTTTCTTTGTTTGTTTATAGCCATCTAGTGTTTCTATTAGCGTGTTGTTGATTGATGCTGCTGTTTTTATCGTTTCTTTCATATGATGAAGTTTTTATACCTAGTCAGCGACGGTGGCCTCTTCCTCTTTGTTTGTGCATGCATGTTAAGAGAAAACTGACACCCTGAAACTTTGATAGGAAATTTGATCTGTTTGGATGAAGTCCAATGACACTAAGATCATGATTCGAGGACTTTCAAAGTTTACTTCAAATGAGCAGGAGTTGAACCTTTAAGAAACTAGCTGCAAGTAAATTAGGATTCGAATGCAAAATAAGAAACAAAAGGAGAAGGAAAAATAGATAACCTATCACACCATGGTCCTGGGAACGTTCCTAGAAATTCTATTTAAACCTGATAGGTTCACATCAAAAACAAAAACTTCGTGATTAGTTTCTGCAAAGAGGTTCCCTTGAAGAGATGACTTGAGAAGGGGTGCTTGAGGAAGTGGCTACAAGCTTCTGAGCAATTGCAGTACTAGGTCTTCTGCTCACCAAAAGGTTATTTGGTTGAGACCTTGAGTACTTATCTCCTCTTGTCATGAAGGTCTAGTCCCATTTATCAGGGGTCTTATTCTAAGCCTAATCTTCTCGTTTACAGGAGGACATCCATGAACCTTAAATCAAAAGGAACTTCTTTTAAGGGCTGATTAACTTTGTAGCTCTACAGAACCAGACAACTCCTTTCCTGCTTCTAGGTATGGAGATTGAAAGACCTTCCTTGACCGGCTATCTTTTAAAAAGTAGAGTTTATTAAGCCACTATATCAGTTCAACACAAGTTACCAACTGCATATTTTATATTTTCTTAAACTGCTGCACTTTATCCAGAATCGTTTGAGTTTGATTGTTTAGCACTACTACAAGAGTAGCCTATTTGAAATTCAAACTTATACTTAGGAAGTTATTGGTTGTTTCATTACAGATCGATCTGTAATCTAATTATATACCTTTTCTTTTAACAAAGAATGATAAATATGCGTAGTTTTCATTTTACAATGTTATTCATGAAATAAAACAGCTGTGGATTCTTGCTTTTCTTTCTAGGATTTGCACAAACAGTTCAAGTTGGAAGGACAAACTCCTGAGCATTGAGGTGTTGCCAGATCCTATATCAAAGAACTTGAGAAGCCTTCATGATATTTTGGACAGATCAGAAGGCAGTTCAAGCTCTAACAGTTTTGATTTACTATCGGGTATCACCAGTAACAGCTCTAAAAGGACTGATGCAATGAAATTTCTTCGAAATGCTGTATTACTTTGCTTAACAGCTTTTCCACGTAATCACATATTAGAAGAAGCTGCTCTTGTCGCTGAAGATTTTTCTGTTACGAAAATGGATTCTACTACCCCATGTCGTGTGCTGGCAAAGTCCCTGTTAAAGAATGATCGACAGGTATTTCTTGTTCATTATACTGGCAAGGCTGCATGGATCATCTTCATAAGTAATCACATTACATAATTCATTCTTTTCTTTCCATCAAAATGCACGATATGCTTCCACTTTCATGAAAAACTGAAGCCATAGAAGTATCAAAATGTAAATTGTGTTTTCCTTGTTTACATGAATTCTAGACAATAATGTTGCAAAAAAAGAAGGTTCTGGAGTCTTTTGCTTGTTTGAGTATAACAGGAAATCGGAAGAAATGTTTTAAAAGGATGGATGTAAGTTTTTTAAGTTGTTTCACATTAATGCCAAATGTTAGTAAGAGTCCAAATGTTCCTCCAGTCCTTTTAAGGACAAGTTATGTCATTTTCTCTTAAGCCAGTTGATTGTATGTGGTTTATTGTTGTATTACTGTGGAAGATGCATGCTGGGAGCACTGGCAACTTTTTTTAAATAGGCTACTTGATTCCTGCATTTTCCATCTGGAGATTTTTTTGCGGCCTTTTATCTACGAAAAAAGTATCTTCAATTTTAATCTGATATGGTGCATTTTTACTGTAGGATGTTTTGCTATGCGGAGTTTATGCACGGAGAGAAGCTGTTTTTGGTAATATTGGTTATGCAAGAAGAGTCTTTGACTTGGCATTGACATCTGTTGAAGGGCTTCCGCCTGTAATAACTCTTATCTTTTTGAACCTTTGGTTTCTAGTTGATTAACTTTATAGCTGAACTTTGATAACAATCAAGGATGTCTATTTATGGTTGTATAATTGTTTTGTCATTTGGTTGCTAGTCATGGTTACATACCTACTCGTATATTGAACTGCTGCGTATATCTGGAGAATGTCCTGCTAGTTGCATGCAATTGCTTCTGAGTATGCTTTGTAGCAATGTTATATGAATATTTTTGTACATTATAAGAATATTTTCCAACTTTTATATTGTTATTCTTGTACAAATTTTTTTTCTGAATCAATAGCAGTGGCTTGGGAGGTTACCATTAGAGGTTTAAAGAGTTCGAGCTCTGAATACTGGATTAATCCTAATATTGACTAAACTTTTTTGTTCTGTCTTTGGTTTTTGGGTTGGTAATGTTGGACAAGGTAAGGAATGTCAGTGTCTCATTGTTTGGTTTGTTTCCTGATAATAAGTAAAGCCACAGCCACTATAATCTGGTGTTTTTGAATCCCAAGTTGATTACATGGTGTAAAACATAGAAAGAGTGCTAGTGGTTGAGACACATGCATATTTCAGATTTCCTGTTTTTTCCAAGTTTACATTTCTGTATATCTGCAGTTCTTGTTATGTTGTAACTGCATAGTAATGCTCTCTATGTATCATGCCTTTTTCATCAGCATCATTATCTTTTAATTGTTCTGTTTCTCGTAACAATGGAGAAAGACTGGTACTTGAAGATACTGAATTTTACCTCATACGTTACTGGTTCAAAACACTGTCTTTGAGTCTTATTATCTAAGCATGTGGGTGCTTGTACATTAAAATAGTACTAAGTTTCTTCTGTTTTTGTGTGCAGGATTTACGATCTAATGCTCCGCTTTTATATTTCTGGTATGCCGAGACAGAACTTGCCAATAGTTCTGGAAATAATCAAGAATCACCTTCTCGTGCATTGCATATTTTATCCTGCTTAGGAAATGGTGTAACGTACAAACCATTTGAATCTAAACCATCAAGCCTGCAATTATTGAGAGCACACCAGGGGTTTAAAGAAAGGTTGAAAATAGTACGATCAGCATGGGTGCGCGGTGTTGTAGATGATCAATCTCTTGCTCTAACTTGCTCAGCAGCTTTATTTGAAGAATTGACGACTGGATGGGCTGCAGGTATTGCAGTTTTAGATGAGGCGTTCACAATGGTGCTTCCAGGTTAGTAGACCATCCTTGCTTTCTCTTCATTTCATTATTTTTTGTTATAGTAATTGTAGAACCCGGTATGCCAAATCAAATTAATTAAGGGATGATGATTTCTTGTGTGTGGTTGTTAGAATTTTACAATTAGGATTCAATTCGATTCCCCCAGAAAATGATTTATATCGGGTATGTGAATTGGAAACATACAAGAATCAGATGTGAATTGCACAATTTGATTTGAATAGTCCGAAATCATTTGTTTTGTACAATTCCTTGAGTTGCCACAAAAAAAAAAAAACAGATCTGGAAGAAAGGAATTCCAAGAGGAAAAAATAAAGACATGAAGGAATTGTAGCTTTGATAGAAGATGCTGACTGGTTTGCAGAGAAAGAAGAAGTTTGTGTTAGAAGAGGTGAAGAAGAAGAAGACAGATGGATAAAAGTGAAGACTGTAAAGTTTTTCGAATTAAAATTCATAAGCACGCGTGACTTGGGAAAAATAAATAAAAGGAATTTTAAATATTCAGGGCCCAGCTGGATAATTCTTTTTTTTACAAAACACTGCCCACTAGATATAAGCATGTCTGTGCCACTCTTATCAGACACATGAATAAGTTTATCATTATTATTTTCATATAAAAAAATTATATGCCATTTATTTCAACAGCTTCTCTAGGAAGCTTCTAAGATTTAATTATTTTTAAACATTTAAAACAAGAAAACAAAAGATTCCAAACAAATACTTTATGAATGCTTTATTTTATTATATCATGTTTAGTATATTTATAATTATTCTATCTTTTTTCTTTCGTTGCATTTGAGAAATTTATATTATCTACATATGTTCTGAAAGGTACTTGTATAAGTAATACTGATCTTGCTATTCACAATTTGATTTGATTAACGATTCAGAAATGAGCTTTCCAATTCATGATTCGATTCTTGATTTGACAACCATGTTCTTGTGAATTGGAAAGCAGGATGTTCCTTTTTGTCATGAAATGTTTTTGACTTTAAGTTGAACAAGTATGTCTAGTGTTAACTTAGATCCAAACAGATACTCTAACTTTGAATTCCAAAATTTGAACTCACTATGCTCTCAAATATGTTAACAACCTGAATGACAATGTGGACATTGTTGTCCTCCATGAAATTTCTTTTGTACCTTCAGTTTCAGAATGATCATCGCTTTCGGTTTCTTCTGAAATGTTTCATGTGATTTCTAGCACATGATTTCTGTTTAAGTATAATGCATTACATGGAATGGACAAGCTGATACAGTCAACAAACTAAGGAGGTCAATAACAAAGACGTGATATGACACCTACTAATTTTAAAATCTAATCTACAGGATTTTTTTTTGCTGCTTCAGACTAAAGAGAATGTTGACATCTTTAAAGAGCATATAAATTGTGCTGTGATAAAGTTATCAGGGAATACAAAGAACATTTGAAAAGAATTGAAAAAGTTAGCATACTTGTTGAATGGTTCTGAAAAGTAAAAGCCTGGTTATAAAGCAGATAAAATGATTGCGAACATTGCCAGTCTCTTTAAATGGAGGCCAAGAAGTGTAGATGTGTAATTAGCTCCACTAACACCCCCCCCCCCCCCCCACCAAATCAAACAAAAACCTCATGGTTTATATTAGTCCACTGATCGTGCAAGCAATGAAGAGAATTGGAGGGTTTGGCTTGGGGGCAGGGGCCACTGGACAATAGATAGGGTTTAATATTTGTCATTGAATTGTCTGTGTTCTTTTCTGGTGACTTAATTTTTTCTGACTTGCAGATAGAAGATGCCACAGTTACCAACTTGAGTTTTTGTTCAACTATCATGTAAGGATGCTTTTAAGATATCATAAGCAATCAAGTTTATCAAAAGTCTGGGACTCCATCTTGAAGGGGCTGCAAATATATCCTTCCAGCCCTGAACTATTTAAGACCTTATTGGAGATCAGCCATCTTTATACAACACCCAATAAAGTGCGCTCGATGCTTGATGACTTCTTCCACAAGTAGGATGATTCCCTCAGCTCTTTGCTTTCTCTCTAGTTTTAATCTCAAATTTTCAATGATACATTATCGGTTTATCTTCCATCATTTGTGTGTGTGTGTGTGTGAGAGAGAGAGAGAGAGAGGAGGGAGTTAGTTGGGGGGGGGGGATTTTGCATGATTTTGTTTTCTCCTTTGTTTGCATGATTTTGTCATCACTTAACGACAACCTAAGGCTGCCATCTATGCTTCTTTGTGTAAAGTTGGCCATGAGTGAATCATTATAATGTGCAAACTATGATGCTTGGCATGGTGGAATGGCACAGCAGAAGGTGCCTGCACTCTAGGCTCTAGGATGGGTGCATGTGGTTTGCATTGCTATGATACCACAGCAAATGACCTGTAGAAACTTCCCCTGCCATGGTTAGAACTCAATGTGAACCTTCAGTGTTTGTAAAAGAAGCAAGGAATTCCAAGCTGCTTGAAGAATGATAGATGGGAAGATAATTAATGAATTGTTGCTTCAGGATGCTCTTACATCTTCAAAATTTATTAATTCTGTTGTGTGTTGGTTCTTCTGCTTTTACCATGGCATGACATACATCCAACTATAATCCGCCTTGCAATATCTTTGTTAATGTTACAATGCCTTTTTTTTTCTTTTTTATCATGGCTCTATTCTCATGATTTTCTCAGGAAACCATCTGTAATTCTTTGGCTTTTCGCGCTATCATTTGAGATGAGTCGGGGAAGCTCCCAGCATAGAATCCATGGGTTATTTGAAAGAGCATTAGAAAATGAGAGATTGAGCAACTCAGTCATACTCTGGCGTTTGTACATTGCTTATGAAATTGACATAGCATGCAATCCTTCAGCAGCCAAGCGTGCTTTCTTCCGAGCTATTCACGCCTGTCCATGGTAAGCGCTTGCTTTCTTGATGAGGTCATTATTATGGATACTTTTATCCATAAAATAGAATTTTTTCCAAATATATGCTCAACAACTTAGGTCACCATTGTGTAAAATATGGACTATATGTCAGTGCATATAATTGACTGCTAGAGAACATATTAACACAAAATTGTTGAAAGCAAAATGGTATGCACACTTCTATAAAAAATGGTGTCTTCCTGAAGATTGCAAGAACTTGACTAATAGCTATCAGAAAATCATAGGATTTGAATGACAGCTGTCCTTTTTCACGAGTCTACACCCTCCTTTTGGCGTTTACTGGATATTGCATAAAATCTGGAAGGGGATAGCTTGCCTGTTAATGAATTCTTCATCTCAATGGCATCCCATATTACCTTTTGAACGCTGGGCTGCTGTCTCAATGCGAGGTTTGTTTTCTTGTTTCCTCAGGTCGAAAAAACTATGGCTTGATGGGTTTCTCAAGTTGAACTCCATCCTAACTGTGAAAGAGTTGTCAGATCTCCAAGACGTAATGCGGGATAAGGAGTTGAATCTTAGAACTGATATTTACGAGATTCTTCTGCAAGATGAGTTTGTATCATGATAACTGCTGTCAAATTTAGCAGAAACCCAATTTCAGCTGTGCTTTTTAGTTGCATTTAATGCACTTGTGTATATGTTTGTGTGGATCATTCAGGAGATTTGCCTACTATATTGATTTTCTTTGTTTGACAGTGTTTCTTTTCTTTTCTTTTCTTTTTCCTTCAGAAATAGATAGTTAGCGAAGGAAAATGTTAAACGGTAAAAAATATGACAGAAGCAAACCTAGTTTTTAAAGCTTTCAAGGTTTCCCCTTTTCTTAAAAAAAATAAACCACACTATGTTTGGTTAATTACAAAATAGTCCCAAACGTATTCTATATCCCACAAGTCAGTCCCTAACCAGATTCTCTCTTTGCAAGATAGGGCTCAACCTGTCTATAATGGGTTTAACATTTAACGCCTTTCCTGTTATTAATATTACTTTCGAGTTCAATTTTTTTTTCATATATGACTCTCTCTTTTGATCCTATGTCCCTACTATTAAATTCCATGAGAAAACCTATAAAATGATTAAAATATTACAATTACAAAAAAAAAAAAAAACAGCTCATCAGTAAAGTAAAACACTGATCTTAGACACATTACATTATTGATTGAAATGTTTTAATGATGATTTTTACTTTTAAAAGAAAACTATTAAAATTTTCTATTTGGGTAATATTGTTTTTTTAACAAGACATTGGGGAATTAGTTTATACACAATTTTTTAACGCAATGAAATGATTTTATTATTTTTAAAAGAAAAAACAATAAAACATACTTCTATTACCTTCTTTATAATTTCATCATGATTTTTTAGTTATAAATAATTTGGAGTGGGGAAATTAATATTTTAACAAATATAAAAATAATTAAAAAAACAAAAAGTAGTTAGTGTATGCAAAATATATACATGTGGGTGGGAGGTGCCTCTCATTGATAAAACACCGCCTTCCATGATAGCATTGGAAATGTAGAATCATTCTTTTCACGGTAGTTAGACACACATATATAATAGAGTATAGATTAAGCTCCTATTTGCTTTTTTCTTTTCCTTCATCTTCTCTCTCTCTCCAACTTGAATTTCACATCAACCTTTCAAAAAATTAAGCATGCCTCGAGTTTATATTTGTATCAATTTTGACTTTTATTTTTTTTATTGCTATTTTTTTTATTTTTAATGCCTTTTAAAGTTGATTGTTTATATAATTTTATCCTTAAATATTTTATTTCATTTATTTTTTTGTATCTAATTTGGTCCTCACAACCGACCCACGAACTTTACATGCTAACTCCAATTAGGTTTTTTTTTTTTTTTTTTTTTCAGTTTGTCCTTTAATATTTGATTTACTAGTAATTAAACTTTATATGTTTTTTTAAACTTTTTTTTATGAAATTATCCAATTCTTATTTAAATTTTTTGTTGTTGTTAAATAAAATCGTTGAGATCTTGTTAAAATACTAAGAAAGTAAGCAAATATTTTTTTTATTGGTCATTAACTTTTTTTTTTGATTTTTTTACTGTCATTTACTTTTCTTAATTATATATTAAATTAATTAAGATTATTGTATCTATTCAAATTAATGATTTATATCCAAGGTTTTTATTGCTCCTTAAAATATATTATCATCACTTGAATTATTTTTTTACCGAATAAAAAATTTGACTAAGCTCACAATCGTATTATTATCGCCTATCAAGTAGAAACTCAAATGGAAATATTGACAAAATACAGGCACCAAAATTATAATTATCACAATAATAAAACAACAAACAAACACTCTTTCTCTTTGAAAGCTAAGAAAGACAAGGGGAAGGTGGGGTCCGCCTTCAATAAGTGAGTGTTTGTGTCAACAAGAAAGATAAGTGGCTCACTAGAACTGAGTGACTAATCTGAGATTTTAGCAGAGCCATGGCGACTGCCATTGCTACTCCTTCAGCCAGAGCCATGGCGACTGCCATTGTTACTCCTTCAGCATTATCTCCTCTTCCTTCCTCAATCTCCAGCGCTCCCCAATACTCTTTCTCTGTTCGCAGCTCAATCTGGCCTAAAAACATTTTATATTCTCCACTCCGCTGTAGCAGCCATGCCTCATTCTCACCAAAAAGCCAAGACGGTCCATTTGACCGTGATCTCCGGTCCGTACTCGAACTCGCTACTGACTCAGAGTTGTATGAACTCGAAAATATCCTCTTCGGTCCCAGGTAATTTCAATTTTTCATTATTTTTCTTCAAGTTAATAAATTGAAAATATTCCTTAATTATTTTTTAACTATCCCTTATTCCAGTCACTTTAGCCCGTTACTAAAATCAATAGCGAGTAAAAGAGCGGAAATTGATTATGCAATGATGGACCAAGACATGGAAGAACGAGAAGATATGATATCATGTCTTGAGTCAAGGTTTTTTTTCCTTGCTGCCGATGCCAGGTCCACTTTGAGGTCGGTTTCCTATTCATATTGCTATTCCATTGTTGTGTATTCATAATTTTTATTTTATTTTGGATATGGTGTGGTGTTATTGTGGGAGCAGGGGTTGGAGGCCTACGTATAGAAACGTGTTGCTTACAGTTAGGAAGAAGTTGAGCATTGGTTGCTCCAGTAAATTGTCGACGGAAGACCTAGAAGCCGAGATTTTCCTTCATCTGCTTGAGGAATACGCGAGGTAAATTTTGTTTATTGGATGTAGTGCTTGATTGTTTCCTTAATTTTGTAAGAAAGTGAAGATGAGGTGAGCTCGAGAAATGTTAGTGAGAGAACGGATTGATTGTTGAAATTTTAAGCAAATTTTGTTGCAGTATAAAATGATTCATGTGGTTGTAAAAATGTTTGAATATTATATTGCAGTGTTAAATTGGAATTGTTTAATGGAAAACAAAAAGCTTTATCTTAACGTGGGACATCTTGTTCTACACGTGATCTACTCCTTTCGATTGTCCTCTGTATGTGCTTGAATTGAGGAGATTTTATAATATATGGATTTCTTTTTCCTTGATTTTTGGCAAATGAATTTTCTGCTAACTATTTTCAAGTTGGTGCTTTTTCTTCTTCTTTTTTTTAGTTCTTTTAAAGCAAGATGGAATGAGGATTTTCATTAAAGAGAAGAGTATGATAAAGAATGCTGGAGTTAAGACTGATTTTGTATGTTTTTAAAACGTATTGAATCTAATGGGAGAGTTCTTTGTGTAGCTTGATATCATGTTGTTAGCTGTCTCTAGTGTCTGTTGGATGATGTTCCAACGTAAATATTCAGAAAATTTTTGATATCTGATTGGTAGCTACCTTTACCTACTTCTATTTTATTTCTAATTCTTCAATGCCAGAATGCTATAGTGATTGCTCACTTCCAAAGTTTTAAACAATCGTATTGGTGCTACCTCTGCTAGAAAAATTCTGTATTATAATTGTAAAGGTGAAAGTTATTTAGTTTGCCTCTTCTATCATTACTTCACTCGTGGATGTATGTATATGAGCTGGTTATAGTTGATGGCCATTCGGTTTGATCTCTTAATATTGAGCATTATATTTATTTGGCAAAAAATTATGTCGGTTTGAAAGTTATTTAGTTTGCCTCTTCTATCATTACTTCACTCGTGGATGTATGTATATGAGCTGGTTATAGTTGATGGCCATTCGGTTTGATCTCTTAATATTGAGCATTATATTTATTTGATCTCTTCTTTCTTTCCGAGTAAGCTGTAAAATGACTTAAAACTTGCTTCCACCATCGTATAGTGAACAATCAGGAACTTTTCCAGGCTTATGGGAATTATCTAAGACCTCAGATGATCAAGGTAGTCTAGGAATCGGACTTAGTCAAGAGAAGGTACAAGCCCTCGCTGCACAGAAACTCGGTGCTGCAGATCTCCAGTCAATCATTCTGAAGGTGGTTACTCACATTCTAACACTAGCATAACTTGAATGTATTTTTTTTATTAAAAAACTGACCTTATTTCCTTTTCTTTGCTTCATTTATTTTAACTTTTCTTTTTAAGGGTGGCGGTGTGTTTACATTGACAAGAATTTATCAATGGGTAAGATCATAAGAATTTTTTGTTTTTTCAGTTAGTGTGTTTCATCTTTGATCATTTCACTGTGTTCCTAAGCTGGTATTCTTTTTGATGTAGTTAGCTAAAAAGTTAACAGGGAAGGTTTTTCTAGAAGCTGCAAACTATCAAATAAAAAAGGAAATCATCAAGAAGGTACATGATTGGCAGTATTATTATGTAGTTGTCGAATACATATGAATGCAGTAACATTTTTCTTTAATAGAATGTGGCAGTCAAACATTTACTTTGCAAAGGTCTTGTAAAACAAATTAACGTCCTGATGTCATCTAAGAATCTTTTGTTTATTTCTGCCTTGTTATTATTTATTTCTCTTTTACTAGCATTAAATGGAAATGACTTATTGTTTTTTGTGTATAGTTGGACAATACATGATTGCTTTGGCTCAGGTATAATGCTTGTAGGATCTTACCAAATTGCACATATCAGAGTACCTAAAAACAAATTATATATTTTATTTTCATTTCTCTGTTGTTAACTCAACTTGTGCTTTATTTGAAGACATCGTATGTGAAAGTTGTAATGCCAAAGTACTAGATGCATCTTCAAAGTCTTGCAAAGGATCTCAATGTAAATTTAAGTTAATATTGTCAGTTTGGAAGAAAAAAAATAATCAACTGTTGGAAGCTTGCTTTTACAATAAAATGGTCAATCAAAGTAGAAAGAAAGTGTTTTAGGGCCAACTTTTGTCATAATTATTGGGTTGATAGATAAAGATTCATGTTGTTGACAGCCTGTAGACAGGATTAAGGATTTCTGGAGCTGAATAGAACAGAGTGTTATTGTTATCTAGGCCTACTGTGCCTAAGTGTATGGCCTGTGATTAAGCAGAGCCAAGTTAAATATCCAACCTTTTAAGTATGCATTGCTAAGAAGTAAAACATCCAAGCTTGGCTTGAGCTCTGATTGAGCCTCTAAATGGGTGCACAAGCTTGGCTTCTCAAGTGCTTGGATAGTCACCAAACTTCTAGTGAAGCCCACGTGGTTTGTAAAGAGGTGATTGTTTCACTTTTATTCTAAATGTGCCCTCTTTATTTGTATAAATATGTAGGGGGTTTTCCATTTTCCATCATGAAGCTAGATGGATTCTTTTTTCTTTTTCTGATATAATTTGGTATCACCTAGTTGGCTGAATTTATGGGCCATCTTGCTACAACTTTATATATCCTCTGCTTTGAATCAGATAATCTATATATTAGATAATATGTAAAAAATAACTAATATGTACACATTTCTTTCTTTGTATAAAGGGTGGACAATTGGCTGCCATTAATTTGGAGTCCAGAGCTGCCTTACTTGTGGCAAAGCAGGTAATTATAGCATTATATTCGACAAGTTTCTTGAATGCTTTTCCATGCTTTGAAGATGCCACTGTAGTTGGTGGTTGTATCATGCAAGTGAAGCATCCCGTCTTATGAACTCCTGTATTGGAAATTAAATAAACATACAATAGGTGTTATTAATTATGAAATGCATGTTATAACATACTCGATACTATTTAAAATTGATGAATTTCAATATTTTCTGATCAATTCAAGTAGGATGTGGATATTAGGTAAACCTATTCATTTAACATAGAAATCTAGACAGTTAATTGTATAAATATGTTTTGCAACTTGATCTGTGCTAACACAATAATCATTATTACATATTTTCTCTATATGTTACTGGTTCAAGACAATGAGTGTTATTGCTCTTCTCTTTGCTAGCATTTCTCATTCTTTTAATTGTGGACAGGGTTTTGTTGGAGCTGCGTCAAGATACCTGGGTTTGAGGAGCATGATGTCATTGCTTGGTCCAATGTAATATCTCATCTTCAATGAAGAACTTATTTATGTTCTAGCTGTGTTTATCTCCGTTCGTTTTTTTTTTTTGATTGCCACTAACATTAAGATAAAATGATTGAATTCATGGTTGGATAGAGAGGCTTAACTATGATGTAAACCTATGTGTTCACTGTCCTGAAGGGTGATCAGGGTAACCTATGATTTTAAGGACAGTGATAACGCTGTTGTGAACATCATGTGGTCTGAAACTCCATGGTTTCTATATTATGCTTGAGCGGCACACAAATAATAAATTTCATTCCACCTAGTCGTGTTTAACCTTGTTCAGATAAGAAAATCTTCACATAAATCTAAACTTTCTAATTAGATGTTTCAATGTGTAATAATCATAATTGTGTTTATCTATGAATTCTGTTTGCATGTATACATCTGCATGGCTGATGCTACTTTATCATTTTTATCTCAGCAATTGGAGCAACTTTAGTATTCAAGGATATAATTTTGCATGTGTATCCTAATTCTGAACTTTGAAGATGCAGGATTGACTAATAAAATAATTTTTGGTTTGCCACAATTAATCTTTCTTGTTTATCAAGTGACATCTGAGGTGTTCTGAAATGGATGGACAGGCATCTGAAGTTTTTGAATGAAATCTTGGATGTGCTTAGGAGGGCTATATATTTTGTGTTCTCTGTTGTCTTTCAGTCCTTTTCTTTCTCGTTCTTTGCGTGGTTTTTTACCCTAATTATCAAAAAATCCATCTTAAAAAACCCAGCTGTTCTACCAGTCAACTTTTTGTAAGGCAAGTGCAAAATTTGTTAGTGAACTCTGTCTTTTGGTCTGGTTTGAGTTTACATGTGCTGCATAGATGCAGATGCTCTTAAGACATCAAACTGTTGTGATGCTCGAGTCTACTATCTGGCTCAGTAATTGATTAGAACTTTAGTTTGTATGACTGCTTTGTTTCTGTTGGTTTTTTATACAGGTTGTGGGGCACATTTCTGGCAGATGTAGTCATTCAAATGCTTGGAACTGATTATGCTAGAATCTTGCGAGCAATTTATGCATTTGCTCAGGTAATATATTGTAATGGCTACTTTAGTTTTATGCAATTATCCACATGCCAGATCCTGCTCGGCACAGAGATATATATTGATATTCTAATCACAAATGCATGATTGTGGGCACGCACAAGCTCATGATTGTGGGCATGCACACACTCACAGATAGTTTTGGTTGCCTTATGGTTTTGTTTACAGGTTTTATAAAATTTGTTTTCTGTCATTCTATGATGGTGAATCTGGGACGCCAATTCATTATTTTGAACCCTGGTTTTTATCTATGTACAAACCGTTCTCTAAATCAAGACCAACTTGAACTTATAAATCATTGCATGCTTGTATGATCCCAAAACCAAAACCCAGAACAGCAGTATGGACCTGGCAAGATCCGTGACCTGTGCATAATATATGGGTCTGATCTTAGGTTTTGTCATGTATTGTAAGCCCATTCTATGATTTGGCACTGATGGCAAGATTAATGCCATGGTCACTATATTCAATTTGAACATCAAATTGCTTGATAAGCAAGCACAGTACAAATGTCAAAAAAACAGCTTTCTTTTTTCTTTTTTTGATACACCTTTTGATTTTCAACTACACGATGAATAACTAATACAAAATATCTTCCAAATCCTCATCCCAAGGGGATTTCAATTCGAAGTGGAATTTCAGTATTAAACAAACAACTTTCTGTCGGAATAACATTTAACAGGGTTTCTTTTCTGTTCCTTTTCCTTTTTAATTTTTAATTCTAACAAGCATGTTGATTTCTGTAATGGCCAATGAGTTATCTGTTTTTGCCTCAGATTCGCATCACCCGTACATGTAGGTTGCCCTGTGATAATGATTGAAAGGAGATGATTGTGTTAAACCTTTTTTCAATGCGACAAAGAGCTTGCAAGGGTTCTTGTTCTGGACGACTTGAATGTACATGGTATCCCCTGTCCCCTCTTGCCTACTGTATATATTATTCTGGAATTGAGTTGCGATTTGCTTCTATGCTAATTAAGTTTGAACTATAACTGTTTTGGAAGTTGAAATATTAGACACTTCGGTGCAAAGAATTTTGCTTTCTTGGACGGGGATTATTATTTGCAATGGCATCAAGGATATTGCTAATCAAGTCCTTTGAAGTTGTGCATTGTGCAGGGGGGGAAAAAAAAACCCTGTTATTACATGGGATCTCTTTTGCACTTTGCCCAAATGCAAAACATCCCAGCTTGCATTTCTGCCTATGCAAAATGGGTGTTCAAGCTCATCAAATTATATGGGCATTGAAGTTTTGCCTCCTGGTTTATATTTCTCAATTAATATTTCGTCTGACATTTTCCAGAACAGTATGTATTGGTGTCCTAGACTTTTTTTTCAATTGACAGGACAACCCTGGTAAATAGAGAACCAATAGATTTATGAGCTCTTGCTACATCGTGGGTTAAGATGTATTTTTATTGGTTTAAAAGAATACTCAGTTTTAAAAAGTCAAAAAAAGGTAACTTGGGGAATAGACCCGATTATAATAATAGAAACGATAACGATAGTTAATGGGCTAATTTAAACAAAAATGAACCATCGGAACTTGAAAAAAAAGTTAACGAAACAAAAAAATGATGCAATTAGGATTCTAGCCAGTCATATGAAAAAAAGAAAGAATAGAAAGTTAGAAAAGAAGGAAAAAAAACTCAATCCGAGCCAATCTAGATGCATGTCAGGTTGTGAGAAGGGGAAAAATAATAATAAAAAGAATTCAAAGTTCGATTCCAAACGATGATTAAATTAAAAAAATGAAGTATAATAAAAAGATAAAAAAACTACCAAATCGAGTAGACAAACCAAAATCTATAACTTAAATTATTTGAATGAGATAATTCAATAGAAGGTAAACCACGAAGCTCAATTCCAAAACAATTTAATAACGAAGGGCGAAGTATAAAAAATATTAAATTAAAAAAATAATTCTAAAAAAATCTGAGTCAACTCAGGTTAACATGTTAAATCTATAGTCTAAGTAATGAGACTAAAATAAACAAATATAAATGAAATTAAAGAAAATCACGATACCCAATATAAAAAAGCTTCAACTTTGAAAGATAAAATTGAAAAAAAATCAATTTAAAAAATTTGCTAAAGTAAATTCAATAAAGAACAATAAATAAAAAGAACCGAGATAACCTGAGTTATTTTTAAAATTTATAAAAAATTATATAGAAAGAAAATAAATAAAAATAACATAGCCCAATATCTAATTGAATAAATACTTAAGGATGAAACTGAAAAAACATGAGCTTAAAAAAAAAAAAAAGCAAGTCCAAGAGAACCTCTAAACTGGTTCTCTAAACCTTGGTTAATTTCTAAAACTTGTAACCCGTGAAATCCTAGACTCAGGTTTAATAAAGAAACTCAATTCCCAACATATTTAATGTTAAAGGATGAAATTGAAAAAAATATTAATTTTAAAAACTATCTCAAATAAAACAAATAATAATAAAAAAGAATAAATACTAAATTTGAAAGATGAAAAATTGAAGGGGAATGAAATAAAAAAAAGAACTCAAATTTTATAAATTATTCCAGATAAAAAAAATAGTAACAAAAATAATATGAACTAAATTTGAAGAAATAACAAATTAAAGAGCTGTTTTGAATTTTTAAAGGGAGCAGACACAAAAATCAAGGAGAACGAGAATAGAAGGAAAAAAAGGCTACAAGCGCCAAATTGAAGGGGTGTTGGTCACACACACCGCCTTATCATGGATAAGACTCCGAGATGATCTAAATGCCTTCGCTGGAGGCGACGTTTAGTCACTAGACGACTCGACACTCGCTGCCCAAACAAGTTCTTTTTCTAATAATTATTAATATTTGATCAAATACAAAAATGTCCATAAGTTAACTTGATATTAACAAAAAACCATGATCAAAAGACGAAAAAGCTCTTGGAAGATAGTTTAATTGATTTTTCTTTCAAGGGTAATTAAGTAATTTACCATGCTAAAATATTTAAAGTACTAAAAATACCTTGGATTTTAGTTTTAAATTTTTTCTTAGGGGTAGTTAAGTAATTTTACTATGTAAAAAAGCTAAAAGATTATTTTGCCGTATACAATTTGAAATTGACAATTGAATCATAATGAAAAGGTCATCTTGTCCACAATGCCTAGTTCAAAGGTTTAATGATTGAAGAGAAATTCATCATCATACTATTATAATGAATAATGTTATGTGAGTAGATGCACAATAATTTTTTCTTCTTCTTATGATTAGTAGGGATTTTAGATTGATTATTGTTGTGTTGTGATTTGATTATAGTATTGTGTTGTGTATTGAGTTGTAGCATTAACAAAACAATTTCATAATTGATTATTATGTTTTTAATTTTTTTTCTTTGGTTGAAAGTAGAGGCATCTGATTTTAATTTTTAAAACAAATTAGTTTTCTTTTAAAATATGATGTGTTGACTTTTACCAAATATTTCTTTTAAAGCAAATTGGTAGAGCATAATAAATTAATAAGCCCAAAATCGATACATTAGGAATCCAACTCCATATAAGGAAAGGTTTGATTAAATGCACATTAGGTGTTTGATAACTCGTGTGAAGGGAAGTAGACTTATTAAATGAAAGACTGACAACCTTGTTGATGGTTAACTAAATATCAAAGAAGGATCCATGTACTAGCTACTAAGTCTTCAATGATAAATTGAGAAAAATATGATGTGAAATATCAAATTGTTTATAGCATGATTAATATATAAAAGTATTGGACATTTAATTATATTGAGAAAATGAACGACAGTATAATTGGTCATTGAATGATATTATAAAAAAAGATAATGATATGATTGGGCATTAAATTAAATTATGAAAATGGAGGATGATATAATTTAGTAAAAGTGATAAATAGAACAAATAAAATTGTGTACTAAAATGGGATATTCTTTTGGAATTTAGGAAGGATATCGAAAGTGGAACTGTAATAAGAGGATCAGATTCCACAAGAGCTTTAGGTACACATTCATCACCTGATTTCTTTTTAATTAAAAAAGCATTTTGTATAATTATTTATGTTAGTGAATGAAGTATGTTATGGGAGTGTATACGTGATGAGAAATAAATGTTTTGTGTAATTTGTTTTTATCACTGTGAATACAATTCGTTATAAGAATGTGTACTTGATGAGAAATATGTGTTTTTTTTTAACTATTTATAATTATAAACTATGCCTTCAGTGCAAGAAAATGATATCATATAAATCATGCCTTCAGGGACGAGTAATGATATTAAGTGAAAATATATCTATGGAATTGGAAAATGATATGAAAAGAAATACGTCTTCAAGGCAGGGGTTATTTTGAAAAATTGAGTCGGTTGAATGAGCTAACCGCAATGGTTAGGGCTATGATGTAGGATTAAACTGGATGCAATGGAGAAGACTATGAAGTGGTATTTGAGCTGAACACAATGATGTGAGCTTAGAAGTAAAGATGAACCGATCAAAATTACAAGAAGCCAAAGAATGTTTTAAAGCTCGAGCTTTGATAATTGAGAATCAAAATTACATGTATTAATTTTAGAAAAAATATTAACATGTATGCACAGTATATATCTTTTATCATTAAAAACAAACAAAAGACAACTTACTTTAGATGAGATAATTTAAATTGATTTTCATCTTTCTTTTAACATAATCAACATCTTACCTAAAACGTCTGAAAAACTAATTAGGATTTCTAGATACCTAAAACTAAGTGGCAACTTCTTTTTCAAATTTTACCTCTATAAATCAAAATCAACTCACCAAGATTCCCCTTGTGACAATAGACATTAAATTAAAATTTTGAATGGCAATGACCCTTTTTTTTTATTTTTTATATTGCTACATATTTGGAGAGGAGCATCATAAAATGACCCTTAAATCAAGAATCTTAACTATAAACACTATAATTTATCCCCTTAATATTTTGTCTGATTATCTCACACATCATTAAGTTTTGTAACGTCACCAACTTTTCAAGTTCCATTATGTAAGATAGATATACTTTTTTCACTCAACCTTGTATACCAACACATTTTGAATACAAGACACATTACCCTAGTCTTGACAAATCCTATAGAACCACTATACTTAAGGTGGTATGATCCAAGTATTAAATGCAAATATCATGACAAGATTCTAGGCCATTCAATTAAAATCCACAAGAATTTCAGGTATCAAGTTTAGAAGCTGATGAGTAGGGGTCGTTGTATTTGTGAAGAATAATAGCATGTAATATAACATCATTAATCCATTGTCAACATAACAAGTGATTGGCAAGGATGATGGAAGAGACATCTAATGAGTGTTACAAAGCCATAAATATTTGATGAAGAGAGTTGATATGAAGATATAATGATGAATGTTGTGTTGTCAATCTATTTTTGTTATTGAAAGTGGTTAATAAAGTTATTAAAACCTTATTATTATTTTTTTAATTTGTTTTAGAACTACATTGCACCATTTAATGAAATATGATTTTATCTTTGTCTCAGTATTGTTTTGAAATCTAAAAATGTTTATAAAAGTAACATTTAGCATTGTATATTTGTTCAAGATTAGATAAATATAATAGAAAATTAATTTAAGGATTTTAGAAATTAGTCAAATTTCAGAACATATAATGAGAATACTAGGAAGCAATACCTCTTCTTAAAACTCAAAATATCCTTTTCCACCTTCAATAAACCATAAAACAATGAAAAGGGAAAATATAAATAAAAAATAAAAAAACTATTTTATATAACTAAAGAGGCCCTTGGATCCCAGAACCATGCTAGTTGTTATCGGATCCAATGCTCCCTTACAGAAGAAAAGGAAAAATATATAGCCCAGAAACCTGCACGCCCAGCTGGGGCAGCTCTTTGAATATTTTGCGAGCTAGGAGAGCTGGATTGGATAGCCAGCAGGCCAGCTGCTATTTAGAAGTAATAGGCCCATGATTTTGTCGATGGATGATTTCTCCTCTTCTTCAATTACCAATTATTGCCTTCTTGACAAACACCTAAGGACCAATTTGGACAAGTATTTAACTAAAATGGCAGAGAAATTACTTAGACCGAAAACAATTCGATAATATGGTGTTTAGAAGGGTGATATTTATTATTTTTTAAAATATATTTTTTAAAAAATATATCAAAATAATATATATATATATATATATATATATATATATATATATATATATATATATATATAAAATTTTGATATCAGTATATTAAAACAATAAGAAATTAAATTTTAATTATCTTTCATTTGAACCTCAATCTCAAACGGGTCCAAGTTGAGTATTGTTTATTGTGTTATGTCAAGTTATTAAAGGTGAGAGTCTCCCTACCAGCTAGAAATCAAAGTGAATAACATCTTTATGTCAGTTGTGCCTGTCAAAAAGGATAGAAAATTATACCTTACACTCCTGCTTTCTATAATTTATCATAAAAACTTATAAAAAGACACTATGATATCTTTTATTTTCTGAGTGTTTTTTTATTTAATTGTGGTAAAAAATAATTATTTTATCTAACTACTGTACACTTGATTGAATGTTTAAACTCACTAATTTCTCATTCAACCACAATATTTAATATGAAAATGATTTACAAAAAAATGAAAATGAAAAAAGCTAGATGAGTTGGAATAGTGCTGACTTTATGTTTTCGTAACATGAGAGAAAAGTGGAATAAAACTCTATTATATATATTTTATAACCAATTGAATGGTTACTTGCTAATATATATGAAGCTCATCACCAGCTCAATCATTTGGGCTACTTTAATCTCCTTTTCTTTGTAGGAACTGTATGGCTTCCTCTCGATCTGTTCATTGATGAAAAGTAGTTTTGAAAACCCATGGAAATGATAGGGTAGTTAGAATTTTGAGACATAGTTCTAGTGGATACATACCAACATGAAGAGCAGAACAAATGTGGATTTGGTCTGATCGATAGGAGAAAGAGAATATGAACAAGAAGAAAAATCATATATCCTGATACGTGTAAAACATCAAATTATGTTCATGACATGATCATATTAATCCCAGTGGGAATGTCAAGGAAAGAAATTCTTGTCTTCCAAGGATTAAAAATAAAAATTATGGCAGACCAGAATTCTTTTATTCTGAGAGCTAGGTCCATGCTAAGTTTCATCTATGTATACATATATATATAATTGCACATTGGTTCTTTTGTAAAGGAAGGGGGGGCTCTTGATCTTTTGGATTTGATGCTTTGACTTTTGGAATTGCACAGGCAAACTTCTCTTTTTGGATTTAAAGATAAGTCTCCCCACTCACATGGTTTGTTTCTTGAGCCATCACTGTTCAACTTTGGGAGAAATTTCTAAGCTGGGCTGTGGATGAAAAGATGCCTAAATTATGGGGGGGCCAACATCTCATTTGATGATTAGGGTTTGCTTGGCTAACTTTTTTTCCCATTAGTTATATGTTTTATGAGTAAAAATGAAAAAAAATTTAATGAAATAACATAACAAATCCCAGCTCTTTAGATCCTTCCTTGCAAAGCATTTGTCAATTCAAAGAGACCTTTTTTTTTTTGTTGTAAATAGCACCTTTGCTATCTTTATTCTTTCCAGTGTGTGACATCTTACCACTTAATAACTTCTTTTTGGTCACTTTTTGTTTGTTTTACTCTCCAGTAGTGCTTCAGAACAGAAGATATCACTAAAGCTCCATGTTTTTGCAGCCAGATGGTGACACATGCAGGAAAGCCGCACGCTCTGTAGGTGCTTCTCCTTCTTCCTTCACCCCGTTTTTGAGAGAACTCATGCACTCCTAGGTCAGAAGATCACCATACTTTTTAGCTGTTTGTCTTTCATGTGAGACGATCCACTACCTAGGTTGAAGGTGATGAAGGCACATGGATACTAAAAAGCTCATGTAAAGGAGAACACCCCACGCTCCATGTCTCAGTATCCGTCTGTGTACGTCTATATATATAATTGCAGTGCCTCAATTAACCCTATTTGTTTTTTTATTTATTTTCCTAGTAAGATAAGATTAAAGGAATCAAGTAGATAGGGAGAGGAATTTGCAAGCACAAACACAAACAGAACCAAACCAACTAGTTTCTGTTTGAGACACCATAAGTGACAAACATTTCCAAGGAATTCACTTAATATATAGATATATAGATATATATTGTCTCTATCTGTTTTGGCTTATCTCAATATCTATGTCATCTCTCCTAAGCTTTTAACTATTCAGATGACTTATCTTTCACTCTTTGTTTTCTTTTGTTCATCGTGGGTGTTTGTATGCTTCCACGTCGTGAGAGTGCGTGCATGAAAATCATGTAACTATCTGTATCTCCGATCCTTTTTTCTTCTGTTTCAAGATCAGTGAAACTGCGTAGAAATTTCTTGATTAATGCATTCCTTTGTGCCTAGCTAGTCAATTTAATGAAAAACGTTGTAGATTTTTATTTTATTTTTATAAAATGCTATTTTGTGTTCTTCTTTTTAGTAAAATACTAAACCTAATTAAGCCCGTAAAGAAAAAAAAAAAAAAAACTTCAAGGGGGTATAAGAAGTGGAAACCTCAGCGACATCCTAATACAGGATCATGAGATTAATTATACAATGGCAAAACGTAGAATTGATGATGATCCTGATAAAAATATTTAACACATCTAGTTAGTACAATTAATTAGTCATGAAATAATTGGGCATGTAAAGTCCTGTGCCACATTCTACATTTGTGGAGGCCAAATCCCCACGTCATGGTTTTTCAAAGCTGCCCCTCCTGCTATTTCTGTGGGCGCTTTCAAGATAATTCTTACACGATATTCTTGATCCATTGATGCAAGTGATGCTGAGAGTTCAACTAAGCTAGCCTGTACCTTTCCCTTCTCCATATCCACATGAACTAGTCCCTTTTTTTTCCCCCTTTGGGTTCACTAATCTGTTGTGGGTTAGAAAAATTAGTTGAGAGAATTCTCAACTAATCTGGAACTTCCCTTGAGCAGCTCTGTGATTTTTTAACCCTAGAAACTTGTGGAGTTAAGAAATGGAAATTAATTATAAGGGAGGCGATTGAGGTTGCAAACATGGATGGCCATGCCCAACATCCCACGCCTCCCCCTTCACCCTTGTCAAGAGGGGTTTGATGCAATGGTGAACAATATACATTCGTCCTGTCAAAGATATTGACAAGGTCTACATAATTATTTGTCTGGATCAGAGATATCTCTTGTATTTGTCCATCCATTAATGCAACCAAGGAGAGAACAAGAGAAGGAAGACGAGCAGGAAGGAAAAGGATGCTGTCAATAACACGAGAGACATTTGGCTTCAATCAGTACATACTTCCAAGAGAAAAAACAATGATATCATACACAGAGCAGAAATGAATGATGAAAGCTTTGAGGGCCCTTTCGAGACAAGACAATCTGAGAATATTATGTTTCTGAAGATCTCACTTCTACCAAAATTCTATATCCCCAACTCCCTCCCCTTTCACCTTCCCCATCTAATTTCCACTCATTGTCTGCCAGTATTTTTCATGCATTTGATCATGACTAAACAAGATTAAGGAAGATAATTGATTAATTAAGCAAGAGAAGATATGGGCACTAATTATTAACATTATTGGTCATGTTAGTTTATGGTTCCTTAATAGTATCCATAAATGTCATTAATAACCAAGTCCCATCACAGTAATAACCTTTTTTTCTTGTTATTTCCTTCTCTTTCCAATAATTTGGCTACATAACGGGCTGTTCCGCCCCATCTCTCCTTAATTTCTTCCCTAGCTGTCTAGTAAAAGCAATATCGATTGACTCTACCATCACCATTTCTCAAGTTTTGCTCATATTTCTCTGCCTCATTGCCTTACGGTGCTGCTTTCATGAAACCTAGTTTTATTGTCGAACAGCCAAAAAAAAGAAAGAAAAAAAAGAATTGACTGACTTCCGACCTCTTGCGATATAGCAGTAAGGGCAAAGGAAACAAATTCCTGATTGGATCACTTAGCTATAAAGCCTTGTCCAGTTAACCCCATCATTACAGTTTTTGAAAAGAAGGGTGTCAATATTGTACTCTTGTTTTATGATTTCGAGGGCAAGAACTCTATGATGAGGGTTAAGTGAGTAATATACAATAGATGGGGGATTTAAGTGAAAAACAGCAATCTTGATTAATTATTTGATCTTCTTTATTACACTTTTTTGTTTTTTGTTTTCAAATTATAGGATGTGAGCAAGAACATCCGATCCAATCAAACCATTCAAAACGCCATTAATTTGTGCTAATAACATCCCGAAATGTCCTAGCTAATGTCAATTATGATGGATAATCAGGGATTTGGGATCTGAGCTCAGAATCTCTGCTATACGTATTGAGAGAAGAATCCGCCAACAACAAATTGACATTTCAGGAAATTTGATTAAGACAGCCACAAATCCATTTTATCTTGCTAATTGGTATTCAACTAAAGAGCGGGAGAAAACAAGAAGAAGCAGCTCCCTCTCATATTTTAGCATCTGGTAATCTAGTGTAATCCCATAATATGTGTGTGGAGTACGAAAATGACAAGGGAAACTTCTGAAAATTTAAGAAATGCCAAGGAAGTAAGGTTTCGTATTTGAGAATTTGGTAGGGGTCCATGCAGGCCATTGTATTTGCTCGACAATCACCAGACCAAGAGAAGCATCTCCCTAACTCCAATGTCTCACCCATCATGATGTCGACAGCTGGATATCAAAATTCCCCAAATGGGTCCCAGCATCACAGTGGGAGGTATCTGACGGCTCTTACGTGTAAGGCATTAAGTGGTTTTGTCACTGTATTTGTGAAAAGGTACGTCCCCTGGACGATCATGGTCACTTGGCAGCGAGAACCTAACAAAGTGTGGTATAGTGCCTTGTTTGCATGACCCAAATGTTTTTCAAGAACTTAATTAGTTCAATATAGTTAATTTGAAAATAACATGCACTTAAGGGGCAAGAATGCGTTTTGGTGTCTATAATTATATTTGAAAATATAATGATATAGACACCAATCTCAATCAAAAAAATAAAAAAACCCTAAACTAGTACGTTATAAATCAATATATCTTACATATATAAGTATTTTTTTTTCTTTATCAATAACATGTATGCACTAAAAAATAAGATAAATTAACCATTAATTGTGCTATTATTTGAGCATATGAGTCAAAATAAATGGTTCGATTAAGAAGATCAGTATGGATTACCCTGTTTTTTAGTTAAGAAAAACAAATCCAAGAACATAAATTTGAAGCCATGAGATCAAATGATTGATACTAGTTAGATGACCTGCTCTACACTACGGGCTGGGTTAAATTTTTTTCAACTTAAAAAAATTAAATATTTATGTGATACCAACATTTTAAAAGAAATAAGAAAAATCTAAGAATTTGATAATTGAAAGAGATCACATGTGCTGTCAGAGTAGTGACCCAAAAAGCAAACAAAACAAAAACACCATAAAACAAGCATCTCATATTTACAATCACTTAATTAATTTAAATTAATTAAAAATATAAAATTCCTTCTAAAAAAACTAGATTCAACAAAAGCAAAAAAAAAATCCGAGTTAACCGTAAACAATCCATAGAAAGCGAATAAAAAAATAACAAAATATTGGTGGATGGAATCAGAAGAGAAATATAAACTTAAAAAAAAAGAGAAAAAAACCAAGCAAATTCGGATGAACTTCATAAACCAGGGTTAATCTTTCAAGCTCATAATCCGTTAAATTCTAAACCTTGGGCTAAACTAATAAGCTAAACACCTGATTAATTAAAAGTATAGGTGAATTAAATCAATTAATATAATTTAATAAAAAAATTCCTTGAAAAAATACTAAATTTAACAAAGATAAAAAAAAATTGAGGTATTCCGTGATATTTTCAAAACGACTAAAAAATCTCATAAAATGTGAATAAAAAATAACAAAATGATAGAGGATGAAACCAAAAATAAATAAGCTTAACAAAATGGGGGGGAAAAAGCAATCTCAGGTGAACCTCGTAAACTCGATTTAATCTCACAAATCTACAATCTGTAAAATAGCAATAAAAACAAGGATTAGATTTGATAGGAAGAAAATCAAGAATGATGGAATTGAAAAAAAAATAATCTCAAAAACCATCTCAAATAAAACAAATAAGAATTAAAAGAATGAGAATCAAACCTGACAGAAGAAAAACTTCATGAGAAATGATATTGAAAAAAAGTCTCTAATTTCATAAATTATTCAAAATTAAGAAAACAATCTTAAGAATAATAACCTTTAGAAGTTGATTTGAATTTTTAGAACGCCAACATGAAAATCGAGAAGGGAGAAGGAAAAGGAAAAAAAAAAGGTCACACACACCAACCAAAAATAATTATACCACATGTGCCATCTGTACATGGAGGGGACGTCGAGACGCTTCTGTTGCTGCCCTGAAAGTAGGGTTTTGGCCATTGAATGGCACCACATGCGTCATCTTAACTCCACATGCATTGTTCATTCGCCTCTAGTTTTTTTTTTAAAAAAAATGTTTTATTTATGTAATTATCCTATTGCACCTATTGACACATGATAACTACAAAATAATCAAATGTAAAGGATAAAAGTACCCCTAAATCAAATGAAAAAGATTTTTAAAATTTATTTTTTAAAAGGGAAATTATGGTAGTGTTTGAAATTATAGTAGCAATTATTTTTTAAAGTGTTTTTTGCTTGAAAATGTATCAAAATAATTTTTTTATTTAAAAATTTATTTTGACATTAGCATATTAAAACGATTCAAAAACACTAAAAAAAATTAATTTGAAGAAAAAAATTCAAAGTTTTTGAAAAATACAGCATAGCCGCAAAGACAAATAGACTCTCTATAAATCGTTGTTTAAAGCTGCAGTAGTTTTTACTTTTTAAAGTATTTCAAATTGTTTTTTACCTAAAAGAATATTAAATTAATAATTTTTCAGTACTTTTATATAGTTTTAATATAGTAATATTAAAAATAAAAAAAAATAATTTTAATATATTTCAATTAAAAAACACTTATAAAAATACTCGTCACCATACTAACAAACACATACCGAGTCCTAAATTAAAATAAAATAAAATCATCAACAATATACATGGCTACTCTTTTTTTATATGTCTTCAGTTAATGATTCCACATGCCAATTGAAATAATTAAAGAACAACCTTTTCTTTTATTAATTATTATTATTATTATTATTATTTATCAACTGATTGATATTGTGAATTACATTGGATGTTGGTTGATGAATTTATTTTCAACATGACAAAGATCGCATGTTGTCGGTCATTCAAGTCACAGAGTCACATGTGGTGCTGAATTTCTCATTGTATTTGAATTATTTATATTAAAGCTAAGTCTGTCGATACATAATTTAACATATTATTATTATTATTATTATTATTATTATTATACTGAAATCAAACAGAGTATGTCGAACATGCAAAATTATTTAACCAATTCTTGACTTATGCTGAGATCATTAAGTACAGCTCGGTCTCTGTTATTCAACAAATTAATTGATAAATCCTCACAATTTCAAAGATTATGTATTTAATTCTTATATTTTCAATCCAATTTATAAGTACGGAAGAAAATAAATTTTAATTAGGAAATAAGGCTTTTTTAAAATAAAAATGACTAAATTGAGAAAAGTCAATGGTGATCGATGAAGTCATTATTTATTTTATTTAATTACCAATAGGGACTGATTAATTAGTTTCATCAAGCAACATAGACTAAGCTATAATTGACTAGATCTTATGCATTTCGAGGATGAAGGAGATAGATTACACGATGAGTAAAAGAAACCTCGTAATTAAAAAACAAATTCATAATTGCAGAAAAAGAAAACCATCATAACTTTAATTAGCTCTAATTAATTAAACTATATTTTAAAGCCACCAACGTACGGTGCTCATAATTCTCACAACTTTTCACTTTCAACGCCTCATTAAGGCCTCGTAACCACCATTTTAAAAGGAAAAACACCAATATTTTTTAAATTTGTTTTATTTCCAATTGGAAGAAATTAGTTTATAGATTTGACTGTTTAATTAACAGCACATAACTGTTTATTTTTTTTTCTAATAATATTATAATTGCAAAGTCATCATTATTGTTTTTTTTTCTAATAATCATATTGATACAAAATATTGTTTCCACTCTATAAAGAAGACTTGTTGTTATATAAAATATAATAAACATTAATAATATTTTGTATCGTCTTTTTATTA
>Ga0307518_10000380_pt1:0-32500 | contig 34000 bp, 26 predicted proteins | sample 25_EM_MG_FD_203889 | JGI IMG/M metagenome (GOLD analysis project Ga0307518, IMG submission 203889) | Populus trichocarpa ectomycorrhiza microbial communities from riparian zone in the Pacific Northwest, United States - 25_EM | ecosystem: Host-associated > Plants > Roots > Unclassified... | reverse complement strand
ATGAAAGTCGGTAACACCCGAAGCCCATGGCCCAACCCGCAAGGGGGGGAGTGGTCGAAGGTGGGACTGGCGATTGGGACGAAGTCGTAACAAGGTAGCCGTACCGGAAGGTGCGGCTGGATCACCTCCTTTCTAAGGAGCAACACATCCACAGTCCTCGGGATACCCGGGATCAGCACTGTGGAGTGGCCGGCACTCAACACCCGACCGTGGTGTTGTGCTGGTTGCTCAAGGAATTGTGGAACTACTGGTTTATGCGATCGCCGGCGGTTGCCGGGGCGTCTGAGTACTGCCTCTCTTGAGGGGCGTGGAAAGGGTGATCCCGGGATGGTCGGGGGTGGTGTTCACGAGCACGCTGTTGGGTCCTGAGGCAACACGCCGAGGGGCTGGACACAGTCCCAGGGACGTTTGTTTCTGGTGTGGTGTTTGAGAACTGTAGAGTGGATGCGAGCATCTTTGTGGTCAAGTTGTTAAGGGCACATGGTGGATGTCTTGGCTTCAGGAGCCGATGAAGGACGTGGGAGGCTGCGATATGCCTCGGGGAGCTGTCAACCGAGCTGTGATCCGAGGATTTCCGAATGGGGAAACCCAGCACCAGTTATGTGGTGTTACCCGCATCTGAATATATAGGGTGTGTGGAGGGAACGCGGGGAAGTGAAACATCTCAGTACCCGTAGGAAGAGAAAACAACCGTGATTCCGTGAGTAGTGGCGAGCGAAAGCGGAAGAGGCTAAACCATGCACATGTCAAGCTGTCAGGCGTTGTGTGTGTGGTGTTGTGGGACCCGCCTTGAGAATTCTGACAAGTTCTCGGGTTTACGCGTGTGTTAGTGGAACGCCTTGGGATGGGCGACCGGAGTGGGTGAGAGTCCCGTACGCGAAAACACATGTTTGTGGACCTTGGTGGTGTTCCCGAGTAGCAGCGAGCTCGTGGAATTTGCTGTGAATCTGCCGGGACCACCCGGTAAGCCTAAATACTTCCTGAAGACCGATAGCGGACTAGTACCGTGAGGGAAAGATGAAAAGTACCCCGGGAGGGGAGTGAAAGAGTACCTGAAACCGTGTGCCTACAAGCCGTCAGAGCCCGAGCACATCCTTGTGATGTTGAGGTGATGGCGTGCCTTTTGAAGAATGAGCCTGCGAGTTAGTGCTGCGTGGCGAGGTTAACCCGTGTGGGGTAGCCGTAGCGAAAGCGAGTCTGAATAGGGCGAATGAGTCGCGTGGTCTAGACCCGAAGCGGAGTGATCTACCCATGGCCAGGCTGAAGCGTCGGTAAGACGACGTGGAGGGCCGAACCCACTTAGGTTGAAAACTGAGGGGATGAGCTGTGGGTAGGGGTGAAAGGCCAATCAAACTCCGTGATAGCTGGTTCTCCCCGAAATGCATTTAGGTGCAGCGTCACATGTTTCTCCACGGGGGTAGAGCTACTGGATGGTCTAGGGGCCTTACCGGGTTACCGAAATCAACCAAACTCCGAATACCGTGGTGTGAGAGTGTGGCAGTGAGACGGCGGGGGATAAGCTTCGTCGTCGAGAGGGAAACAGCCCAGAACACCAGCTAAGGCCCCTAAGTGTGTGCTCAGTGGGAAAGGATGTGGGATTGCCCAGACAACCAGGAGGTTGGCTTAGAAGCAGCCACCCTTGAAAGAGTGCGTAATAGCTCACTGGTCAAGTGGTCCTGCGCCGACAATGTAGCGGGGCTTAAGCACACCGCCGAAGCTGTGTCATTCATACATATACATCCATCACCTCCTTGAGAGTGTGATGCAGTGGTGTGGATGGGTAGGGGAGCGTCCTGCATCCAGGGAAGCGGCGGCGGAAGCCAGTCGTGGAGGGTGTGGGAGTGAGAATGCAGGCATGAGTAGCGAATGCAGAGTGAGAAACTCTGCCGCCGGATGACCAAGGGTTCCTGGGCCAGGCTAATCCGCCCAGGGTAAGTCGGGACCTAAGGCGAGGCCGACAGGCGTAGTCGATGGATAACGGGTTGATATTCCCGTACCCGAGCACGTGCGCCCAGGATGAGGCGGTTGATACTAACCACCCAAAGCCAGTGACCGAAGTCTTCGGATGGAGGTTTCTGTGTGGAGCGTGGGATCTGATTCCGTAGTAGTCGAGTGATGGGGTGACGCAGGAAGGTAGCTCCGCCAGTGAGTGGTAGTACTGGTGTAAGCGTGTAGACCGAATGGTAGGCAAATCCGCCGTTCATTAAGGTTGAGACGTGATGCGTAGCCGATTGAGGTGAAGTAGAGTGATCCTATGCTGCCGAGAAAAGCCTCTAGCGAGTGCGTGCACGGCCCGTACCCCAAACCAACACAGGTGGTCAGGTAGAGAATACTAAGGCGATCGGGTGAACTGTGGTTAAGGAACTCGGCAAAATGCCCCCGTAACTTCGGGAGAAGGGGGGCCAAACACTCTGAAGTCCCGTGCGGACTAGGGGTGGGTGGCCGCAGAGACCAGCGGAAAGCGACTGTTTACTAAAAACACAGGTCCATGCGAAGTCGCAAGACGATGTATATGGACTGACGCCTGCCCGGTGCTGGAACGTTAAGAGGACCGGTTAACCCTTCGGGGTGAAGCTGAGAATTTAAGCGCCAGTAAACGGCGGTGGTAACTATAACCATCCTAAGGTAGCGAAATTCCTTGTCGGGTAAGTTCCGACCTGCACGAATGGCGTAACGACTTTCCGGCTGTCTCAACCACAGGCCCGGCGAAATTGCACTACGAGTAAAGATGCTCGTTACGCGCGGCAGGACGGAAAGACCCCGGGACCTTTACTATAGTTTGGTATTGGTTTTCGGTTCGGCTTGTGTAGGATAGGTGGGAGACTGTGAAGCTGGCACGCTAGTGTTGGTGGAGTCGTTGTTGAAATACCACTCTGGTCGGATTGGGAATCTGAACCTCGGACCATGATCTGGTTCAGGGACAGTGCCTGATGGGTAGTTTAACTGGGGCGGTTGCCTCCTAAAGAGTAACGGAGGCGCCCAAAGGTTCCCTCAGCCTGGTTGGCAATCAGGTGTTGAGTGCAAGTGCACAAGGGAGCTTGACTGTGAGACAGACATGTCGAGCAGGGACGAAAGTCGGGACTAGTGATCCGGCACCTCCTGGTGGAAGGGGTGTCGCTCAACGGATAAAAGGTACCCCGGGGATAACAGGCTGATCTTGCCCAAGAGTCCATATCGACGGCATGGTTTGGCACCTCGATGTCGGCTCGTCGCATCCTGGGGCCGGAGTAGGTCCCAAGGGTTGGGCTGTTCGCCCATTAAAGCGGCACGCGAGCTGGGTTTAGAACGTCGTGAGACAGTTCGGTCCCTATCCGCCGCGCGCGTAGGATACTTGAGGAAGGCTGTCCCTAGTACGAGAGGACCGGGACGGACGAACCTCTGGTATGCCAGTTGTCACGCCAGTGGCATGGCTGGTTGGCCACGTTCGGAAGGGATAACCGCTGAAGGCATCTAAGCGGGAAGCCTGTTCCAAGATGAGGTATCCCACCCCTTTGTGGGTTAAGGCCCCCAACAGACCATTGGGTTGATAGGCCAGAAATGGAAGCACAGTAATGTGTTGTCGAGTTGACTGGTACTAATAGGCCGAGGACTTGCCCACAAAGATGTTACGCATCCACTCTACAGCTCTGAAACACCACACCGATCTGGAAACAGACAGTGTGTGTTGTTTCGTAGTGTTTCGGTGGTTATAGCGTCAGGGAAACGCCCGGTCCCATTCCGAACCCGGAAGCTAAGCCTGACAGCGCCGATGGTACTGCAACCGAAGGGTTGTGGGAGAGTAGGACACCGCCGGACTAACATTGAAAAAGGTCTGGGACCTGGTCGAGAACCGAGAGTTCTCCCAGGTCCCAGATCTTTTTTCATGCCTGCCCGCGCCGAGTGGTAGCAAAGGTCCCTTGCTCCCCCGCGGTGCGGTCGCTCAGCAGCTTCCTCGGCCGATCGCGCGCCGGCGCACAGGTGACGAGAAGACCAGCGAAGTGGTCGTCTCGCCATAGCGCTGCATCCGCTCTACGAGTTCCTCCAGCTCCGCCGTGTTCCGGCAGGCAACTCGCACCAACCAGCACTCGTCACCTGTGACATGGTCGGCGTCGAGCACCTGGGGTAACGCGAGGATGGTTTCGCGGAAGCGTGCCGAGTCCAGGCTGCGGACCCTCGCCCGGACCAGCGCTTCGATCGGAAGCCCGAGCTTCGTCAGATCGACACTTGCCGAGTACCCGGTGATGATCCCCTTCTCCTCGAGCCGACGAACCCGCTCGGTCACCGCGGGCGCGGACAGCGACACCCGCCGGCCGAGCTCCGAATAGGTCAACCGGCCGTCGGACTGGAGCAGTTCGAGCAGCTGCCAGTCGAGATCATCGAGGTTCACAGAACTCCAGGTCGATCGTCATACCTGCCAGGAATATCCAGGTTAGCCGCCGACAAGACCTGGATTCTCCGATGTTGCGGATGATCACTGACCATGAAAATTGAGCCATGACGACCGAACCCCGCGTACTGACGTTTCCGGCTCTGGACAGCGCGACAGCGGCCGCTCACCTTCGCGCCGAACTCGCTCTCGAGGTCGACCCGGACGACCTGGTCCGAGATCTCGCCTCTGACGCCCAGCAGGGATATGTGGTCGTCGAGACCAGAGCTCCCGAGGCCTTCGCGTCCGCTCGCATCCCCGGCGCGATCAATCTCCCTTACCGGGACATGACAGCAGAGTCGGTCAGCGGGCTCGACCGCGAACTCGTCTACGTCTGCTACTGCGAGAGCATCCACTGCAACGCCGCGACCAAAGGGGCCCTGAAACTCGCGGAGCTCGGCTTCAAGGTCAAACGCCTGTCCGGTGGCATCACCGCCTGGCAAGCGGCCGGCTATCCCGTTGAGCGAGACGCCTTGGTGTCCGCGCACACCTCCGCCCCCGCCCCGCGCTGTGCCTGCTGAACAGCAAGGGACCTTTGCTACCACCCCCCGCGTGGTAGCAAAGGTCCCTTGCTGTCGGTGCGGTCGTAGGCTGGGGAGGTGACCGCTCCCAAGTTGCTCGTCATCCAGCCGGATGAATCAGATCCGATCGGCCCCCTCGGCGACTGGCTCACCGACGCAGGCGCCGAGCTCGACATCCGGTTGCTGCCCGATCAGACTCTCCCCGTCGATCTCGACGGATACGCTGGCGTCGTATGCCTTGGCGGCGGGATGGGCGCCAACGACGACGAGGCTCATCCTTGGCTCGCGGACGTGCGGAAGCTTCTTTCGAAGGCCGCGGGCGCGCGGATCCCAACGCTCGCGATCTGCCTCGGGAGCCAGCTCCTGGCGGTGGCGCTCGGCGGTAGCGTCGCCACGGGCGATCAAGGGCCCGAGGTCGGCCCAGGGCTTGTGTCCAAGAAGGACGCTGCGTGGACTGACCCGCTGTTCGCGGACCTGCCGCTCATGCAGGACGTCCTGCAGTTCCACAACGACGCGATCACCCGGCTGCCCGCCGGAGCCGAGATTCTCGCCTCCTCGCCGCGCTATCCCTACCAGGCTTTCCGATTCGACCGTTGTGCCTACGGTGTCCAGTTCCACATCGAGACGACACCCGATGTGGTCCTCGACTGGGCGCGGCAGGCACCGGAGATGGCGGAACTCACCCGGCCGGACGTACTGACCCCGGAAAACCTGGCCCGGGTGCATGCCGATATCACCGAAACCTGGCGGCCGTTCGCCCAGCGCTTCGTCCGACTGGTGTCAGGTGACCTCGCTCCGGCTGCGGACCGTCAACGTACTTTGCCGATGGCTTAACGACTTATGTCTCAAATACGTATGGGTTGTTAACACCCAGGTCTACCTGTCAGGTACCTTGCGAAGGGAGTTTCGAAGGGTTCGGAGGTCGGGGTGGAGCCCTCAGTGTTGGTCGTGCTCGTCGTCGTCACGGCCCTAATTTTCGATTTCACAAACGGGTTCCATGACACGGCCAACTCGATGGCGACGTCGATCGCCACCGGGGCGTTGCGTCCCAAGGTCGCGGTGACGATCTCCGCGGTCCTGAACCTCGTCGGCGCCTTCCTGTCGGTCGAGGTGGCCAAGACCATCTCGAATGGACTGGTCGACGACACCAAGATCGGGCCTGCGATCGTTTTCGGCGGCCTGGTCGGGGCGATCGTGTGGAACCTGGTCACCTGGTTCGTCGGCCTACCGTCCAGCTCGTCCCACGCGCTGTTCGGGGGACTGATCGGCGCCACGTGGGTGTCGGCCGGAACGGATTCCGTCCACTTCGGAAAGATCGTCGAGAAGGTCCTGGTCCCGGCGGCGCTGTCGCCTGTCTTGGCCGGCCTCGTCGCGATGATCGTGACGTACTTCGTCTATCGGATGTTCGTCCGCCGTGGCCGCACTGCCGGCTTCCGAGTCGGCCAGATCATCTCGGCTTCGCTGGTCTCGCTCGCCCACGGCACGAACGATGCGCAGAAGACCATGGGTGTCATCACCCTGACGATGATCACCGCCGGAACCCTCCCCGCCGGGGCAGGGCCGCCGCTCTGGGTGATCGTCAGCGCGGCGCTGGCGCTCGCGCTCGGCACATACCTCGGTGGCTGGCGTATCACCTTCACGCTGGGTAAGGGCCTGACGGACATCGATGGTCCGCAGGGCTTCGCCGCACAGACCAGTTCGGCGGCCGTCATCCTCGCCTCGACGAACTTCGGCTTTCCGCTTTCGACGACTCACGTCTGCTCCGGAGGCATCGTCGGCTCCGGCGTGGGCAGGAATGAGTCACCGGTTCGCTGGCGGACGGCCGGTCGCATGGTGGTCGCTTGGCTGTTCACGCTTCCGGCAGCCGCCATCGTCGGTGCCGGTGCCGGCCTCGTGACCTCGACCGGAACAGTGGGAACGATCGCCGTTGGCGTCGCGGGCCTCGCGATCGGCGTTGGGATCTACCTCCTTTCGCGGCGGAGCCCGGTCAACGCCAGCAGCTTCACCAGCCCCGCCCCGCCCGTTCCAGAACAGGAAGTCGGCAGGATCGCCGCCTAGCAGGGAGCAAGGGACCTTTGCTACCGCGCGAGCCGAGGTGGTAGCAAAGGTCCCCTGCTCCCGTGCGCGTCCGTCTGGCCACGGGCGGTGGGGCGACTACGGTGGAAGCCGATGGTTGAGCGCGCCAGGCCGACCGCTTCCGTGGCGAGATACGGCTTCACCGATCCCCGTGCCGACGGGCAGCTGCGTGCTGCCGGTTGGTGGACCGAATCCGGCCCGGACGGCTCCGCCGCCGACGTGTTGTCAGCCCTTTCCCGCGCCGCGGATCCCGATCTCGCCTTGAGTGGCCTGGACCGGATCAGGGAAGTCGACCCAGCCGCCTGGAACGGGCTCGACCAGGCGCTGCGCACCAATCGCACCTTCCGCGGCCGGATGCTCGGTGTCTTGGGCACTTCGAGCGCACTCGCGGACTTCATGGTCTCGAACACCGGCTGCTGGAAGGCCCTCGAAGGGCAGAAGAGCACTGAGCCGGATCAATACGTGAGCAGTCTCCTCGGCCACTTACGACCGGAAGGCGAAGTGCTCACCGGGCTTGAGGCGGAGCAGGCCCTTCGCGTCGGCTACCGCGAGCTGCTCCTCGGCATCGCGGCGGCCGACCTCGGGCATCTGGTCGAACCTGGCCTTCGCCAACCCCCTTATGCCGAGATCGGAGCCCAGCTCACCACGCTGGCCGAGGCGGCGCTGACAGTGGGGTTGCTGGTCGCGGAGTCTGAGGTGGGTGCCGGCGTCGAAGGTCTGCTCGCCGTGATCGCGATGGGCAAATGCGGTGGTCGAGAGCTGAATTATGTGAGCGACGTGGACGTCATCTTCGTCGGTGATGGAGATCTGGCGGTCTCCACGCGGTTGGCCAGCACGATGATGCGCGTGGTCGGGAAGGCCTGTTTCGAGGTCGACGCGGCGTTGCGCCCGGAGGGCAAGGCGGGCGCCTTGGTCCGGACCCTCGACGGGCATGCCGCTTACTACCAGAAGTGGGCTAAGACCTGGGAGTTCCAGGCGTTGCTCAAAGCACGACCGGTGGCGGGCGACGCCGAGCTCGGGCGTCAGTACGCGGAGATGGTCGCGCCGAAGGTGTGGGCAGCGGCCGATCGCGAGAATTTCGTCCCCGAGGTTCAGAAGATGCGGCGCCGCGTCGAAGGTCATGTGCCTTCCGCGCACGCCGAACGGGAGCTGAAACTGGGGCGCGGAGGTCTCCGGGACGTCGAGTTCGCGGTGCAGTTGCTGCAACTGGTCCACGGTCGGATCGACGCGGAGCTGCGCTCTCCGTCCACGATGGACGCACTCGCCGCCCTGGGTGACGGCGGCTACGTCGGCCGGAAGGATGCCGCGGAGCTGGCCTCGTCTTACGAGTTTCTTCGGACCATCGAGCATCGGTTGCAGCTTCGGCGGCTCCGGCGCACGCACCTGTTCCCTGCTGCTTCGGACGTCAGCGAGCTGCGAACGATCGCGAGGGCAAGCGGTGTGCGGCCGGCTCGGGGCAAGAGCGAAGGGGACGTCTTACTGGCAGAGTTCCGTCGCCACTTGCAGAGCATCCGACGGCTTCACGAAAAGCTCTTCTACCGGCCTCTGCTGCAGTCTGTCGCGAACGTCCCGACCGAAGCGCTCCGGCTGACCACGAAACAGGCCGAGAGTCGTCTCGCCGCGCTCGGCTATGCCGCTCCGGACGGTGCCCTGCAGCACATCAAAGCGTTGACCGCGGGAATGTCACGTCGGGCGGCCATCCAGCAGGCTCTGCTGCCGGTTTTGCTGGACCTTCTCGCCGACACTCCGGACCCTGACCGCGGGCTGCTGTCTTATCGGAAGGTCTCCGAAGCGCTTGAAGCGACGCCTTGGTACCTCAGGGTTCTCCGGGACGAGGGCGCGGTCGTCGAGCGGCTCGCTTTTCTGCTGGGCACTTCGCGACTGGTGCCCGACCTGTTGGCGAGAGCACCCGAAGTCCTGCAGCTGCTCGGTGATCCCGCGCGGCTCGCCGGTCGCACTCCGGCCGAGGTGGCCACGTCGCTGCGTGCCGCCGTGCGGCGGCAACCGGGTTTGAACGCCGCGGTCGCGGCCGCGAGATCGCTTCGCCGTCACGAGATGCTGCGGATCGCATCGGCAGATCTGCTGGGATTGCTGGATGTCCCAGCGGTCTGCGCGGCGTTGTCGAGCGTGTGGGTCGCCGTGCTTCAAGGTGCTTTGGCCGCTGCTTTTCGCCAGCGTCAGGCCGAGCTCGGCCAGACTCCCGCGAAGATCGCTGTCATCGGTATGGGACGCCTGGGTGGGGCTGAACTCGGCTATGGATCTGACGCGGACGTTCTCTTCGTGTGCGAGCCGGCCGAAGGGGTATCGGACTCCGAAGCCGCGAAGTTCGCTTCCTCCGTCGCCGAGACGGTGCGCAAGATCCTCGGCGCCCCCAGCCCCGACCCTGCGCTGGTCGTCGATGCCGATCTCCGTCCTGAGGGGCGGAGCGGACCGTTGGTGCGAACCCTTGAGTCCTACCGCAGCTACTACGGTCGTTGGGCGGAGGTCTGGGAATCGCAAGCGCTGCTCCGGGCCCGGTTCATCGCCGGCGACGAGGACCTTGGAGCTCGGTTCATCGAGATGATCGACCCCATTCGATACCCGCAAGCAGGCCTCGACGCGGTTCGGGTGCGGGAGATCAGGCGGATCAAGGCCCGAGTGGAGACGGAGCGGATGCCCAAGGGCGCCGATCCGACACGGCACACGAAACTCGGTCGCGGAGGGCTCGCCGATGTGGAATGGACCGTGCAGCTCATGCAGCTGCGCCACGGGCATGAAGTCGAGGGGCTTCGGACCACTTCGACGATCGAGGCTCTGAAAGCCGCGGCAGAGGCCGGTCTCGCCGAGCCCGCCGAGATCGAGTCCCTGACCGAGGCCTGGCTGCTGGCGACACGTGTTCGCAATGCCGGGATGCTGGTCCGCGGGAAGGCCGTCGACGAGATCCCCAGCTCCGGGCGAGATCTGGCCGCGGTCGCGCGAGTGCTCGGTTACTCCGCCGATGACGATCCAGGCGAATTCCTCGACGCCTATCGGCGGACGACGCGACGTGCTCATGCGGTCGTAGAGACCCTCTTCTACCAGGGCTGACCGCTCTGACCTGCGGAAAGTGAGCAAGGGACCTTTGCTGCCGCCCCCGTTCAGAGCGGACGAGGTGACAGCAAAGGTCCCTTGCTCACATTCGGCGTCGCGGAGGGTGAGTGGCGCTTACAGTGGACCGGTGACTGTGCGCGAGCCATTTCGCACCCGGATCAAGGTGCGTCATTACGAGCTGGACACCCTTGGCCATCTCAACCACGCCGTTTACCACTCCTACGGCGAGGTCTCCAGACTCGAGCTGATGGAGCTCGCCGGCGGCCTCAACTCCGGCATGCGCGACGCGAATCTTGCCTTCGTGCTGCTCGAGTCCCATATCGTGTTCCGGCGCGAGCTTCGTGCAGGCGATGTCGTCGACGTGACCTGCGACGCCAAGTTCGGCACCGGCAAGACCTTCCACATGGACTCGAACATCTACAAGCTCGACGGCACCCTCTCCGCCGAGATCACGTGCACGCTGGGGCTGATGGATCTCGAGCGCCGAAAACTGGTGGACGACCCGCGTGGCCGCATCGAGCGGGCAGGTGTCGATCTGAAGGTTCTTTCCACTTCGGAGTAGCCGTACCCGCGAAAGATTCAATAAGAAACGCCGGTGGTGAGGGCGCTTCCGCACCTCACCACCGGCGTGCTCTTGATGTTGCCTACCGCACGATCACACGTCGTAGTACAGCGAGAACTCGTACGGGTGCGGGCGCAGCCGCAGCGGGTCGATCTCGTTCTCACGCTTGTAGGAGATCCACGTGTCGATCACGTCCGGAGTGAACACGCCACCCTCGAGCAGGTAGTCGTGGTCCGCTTCCAGCGTGTCGAGGACCGCGCCGAGGTCGCCAGGAACGAGCTTGACGTTCTGGGCCTCCTCAGGCGGAAGCTCGTAGAGGTCCTTGTCGATGGGCTCCGGCGGCTCGATCTTGTTCTTGATGCCGTCGAGGCCGGCCATCATCATCGCCGAGAACGCGAGGTACGGGTTGCCGGACGAGTCCGGGCACCGGAACTCGGCGCGCTTGGCCTTCGGGTTGTTGCCCGTGATCGGGATACGGACGCAAGCCGACCGGTTCCGCTGCGAGTACACCAGGCTGACCGGGGCCTCGAAGCCCGGCACGAGCCGGTGGTACGAGTTGACGGTCGGGTTGGTGAAGGCCAGCAGGCTCGGCGCGTGCTTGAGCAGGCCGCCGATGTAGTGGCGGGCGGTGTCGGACAGGCCCGCGTACCCCGACTCGTCGTGGAACAGCGGCGTGCCGTCCTTCCACAGCGACTGGTGGCAGTGCATGCCCGAGCCATTGTCACCGGCGAGCGGCTTCGGCATGAAGGTCGCGGTCTTGCCGGCGGCGAACACGGTGTTCTTCACGATGTACTTGAACAGCTGCAGGTCATCCGCAGCGTGCAGCAGCGTGTTGAACTTGTAGTTGATCTCGGTCTGGCCGGCGGTGCCCACCTCGTGGTGCGCGCGCTCGATCTCGAAACCGGAGCCCTGCAGGTTGCGGACGATCTCGTCGCGCAGGTCGGCGAAGTGGTCGACCGGCGGGACCGGGAAGTAGCCGCCCTTGAACTTCGTCTTGTAACCCTGGTTACCGCCCGGCACTTCGGCACCGGTGTTCCACCAACCCTCGACGGAGTCGATCTCGTGGAACGAGGCGTGTTCGGCCGACTCGAACCGGATCGAGTCGAAGATGTAGAACTCGGCCTCAGGGCCGAAGAACACGTTGTCGGCGACGCCGTACTCGGAGATGTACTGCTCGGCCTTGCGCGCGATGTTGCGCGGGTCGCGGCTGTACGCCTCACGGGTGAACGGGTCGTGCACGAAGAAGTTCAGCGAGAGCGTCTTCGCCTTGCGGAACGGGTCGATACGCGCAGTCTCGGGGTCCGGGAGGAGCAGCATGTCGGATTCGTGGATCGACTGGAAACCACGCACCGAGGAGCCGTCGAAGGCCAGGCCTTCTTCGTAGGCTTCTTCGTTGAACGCCTTCGCCGGAACGGTGAAGTGCTGCATAACGCCGGGCAGGTCGCAGAACCTGACGTCGACGACCTCTACGTTCTCGTCGGCGATAAGGCGCTGAATGTCGTCTGGAGTAGTGGGCACCCTCGGTGACTCCTTCTCGTTCGTTGCCGGCGGCAGTACTCTCTTCGGCTCACGCTAAGAGCGCGGTGTTGCCCGACCGTCACCCGTATGTTTCGCCGGTGTTAACGGGGCGGCGATATCGGGTAGTCGACCAGGGCGAATGTGGCCCGCGCCACCGGCATACCCTGGACGGGTGGCGAGATGGACCGGAGAATGGCTGCCCGGAACCGGTGACGAGACGACTGCCGGTGGCGAGGGTACGCAGCGGTGGCGTGGCGAGCGACTCGGCTTGCCCCAATCGGGTGTGGGCTCGGTAGCGGGCGGCGGCGCACGTCTTCTCGGGCTGATCATCGATTTGGTTCTCGCCTCGCTGGTCACGACCCTTTTCGTGACTCCCAGCCTTCAAGATCCGGCAGTCATGCAGACCTTCAACCTCTGGTCGGTCGGCGTCTGGGCGGCGATCACAGCCATTCCCGCGGCCTTCTTCGGCTTCACGCCAGGTATGGCAGTGGTCGGAATCCGCGTCGCCAGGCTCGACGGCGCGCAAATGGTCGGAGTGTGGCGCGCGGTCGTGCGTGCGGCGCTGACCTTCGTGATCATTCCGGCCGCGATCCGCAACATCGACGGCCGAAGCTGGCTCGACCGGCTGACCGGGACCGTTGTGATCCGCATGCGATGACCTCGGAGGGGAGCAAGGGACCTTTGCTCTCGCCGGAGGATGCCGCTGCCGGACCGGCCGTGGTCAGGCGGCCGGTACTGCGGTAACGCCCTCGAGATCTGGAGGCGGTCGTTGCCGAGCGCGGCGGTGCGCCGCTCGCAGATCCTGGATCACCACCAGCGGCTCGTCACGCAGCTGTGCCGGTCCTACCTGGACGACGATGAGGCCTGGAGCGATCAGCGCCGGCGCCTCGGGCGACTTGTCCGGTTCGAGAGCGACCTCGTCGTAGCGGACCTGCAATGCGACGCCGACCTCCGACCACCAGGCGTCGGCTATCCCGATCACCGCTCCGTCCGAAGTCCGCAGCTCTGCCCTCCGCGTGGGCCTCGGCAAGCCGCTGCGCTCGATCACGGACTCCAGCCACTGCTCGACGGCCGAGTCGACGCCGTCTTGGAGTGCGTTGACGACGATTCGAGGGAGTGCGGAGCCGATCGTGCTGGCCTGGGCAAGCTCGGCTCGAAGTTCCTCCGGAGTGCAGAGCCCACGATGGACCGCGTCGTGGATCATGGCCCGCACCGACTTGAGCTCATCCATACGTCGCGCCGCGTCGATCAGGGCCCGGGCAAGCGGGGCGACGGGCAATCCGTCGATCTCCACTGGTTCGGGCAGATGGATCGTTCGTTCTACGACGGCGAATCCCCAGGTGGCGACTTTGCTCCGGTGAGGGATCAAGGTGTGCGCGCGTCTTTCCGGCGGGAGTCTTCGTACTCCGTACAACCTGGCGGCCTGTACGCCGGTGAGCATCGCCTCCGGGCCCGCGTGGGTCAGTGCGACCTTCAAGAGCTGGTGTTTGGTCGGTGTGGCGCTGGTCAGGAGGATGACGCCGGGTATCGGACGCCTCCATGGTCCGCCTTCTCGGCAATACCGGGAGATCGAGGAGTGTGAGTACCCCAGGGCGACAAGGCTCGGCCGGGCGGCCACGCCGTCCGGGAACATCGCTGCCAGCGCCTTCTGCCGAGCGCTCGAAGTTTTGTCCACACAGTGATCATGCGACCACCCACCGACAGTTTTTCGCCCGAAGACGGATCAGGGGTCCTTTGCTGCCACCTAGCGGTAGCAAAGGACCCCTGATGCTCGTTTGGTCAGCGGCGGCGGATGGTGCGCTGGACGTTGCGCATCTTCGCGCCGGCGGGCATCGGGCCCTTGGGCATGGCGGCACCGCGGCTGCCGAGGGCGGCCAGCTTCGCTTCCAGCGCGTCGACCTGGGCGGGCTTGAGGTTGCGCGGAAGCTTCATCAGGTAACCCTGGAGCTTCTTCAACGGCACCTGCTGGTCTTCGTTCCCGATGATCACGTTGTAGATCGGGGTCTCACCGATCAGGCGGGACACACGCTTCTTCTCCTGCGCGAGCAGGGACTTCACGCGGTGCGGCGCCCCCTCGGCGACGAGCACGACACCAGGCCCGCCGAGCACCCGGTGCACGGCGTCGAGCTGGGTGGTGGCCGCCACGGTCGGCGTCACCTTCCAGCGGCCTCGCATGTTCTCGAGTGCCCAGGCCGCGGCGCCGGGCTGCCCATCGGCCTTCGAGTACACGGTCTTCTGAACCCGCCTGCCGAAGATGATCACAGCGGCGAGCGCGCCGAGCAGGATGCCCAGCGGCAGCACGACCCAGTGGACGTCGAAGATGAACCCGATGCCGAACACGACACCGGTGATGACCAGGAGCGATCCGACCATCCAGGGGATGAGCGCCTTGTCTTCCTTGCGCTGCATCTTGAAAGCCTCGAAGATCTGCCCGCGGCGAGCCTTGCTCGCGGCGCGCTTCTCCTTCTTGGCCAGCTTCGCTGCTTCCTTGTCCTGCTTTCCCGCCATGTGACCAGGATACGGCCGCGTGCCCTGCGCCGATCCCGTCGGGCCCTCTGCGAGGATCGGGGCGTGGTTAGCGCATCGTCCCCGAAGAGTCGTCCAGGCCTGCTCGATGGGCTCGATCCCGAGCAGCGCGCCGCCGCCTGCGCGCCGAGGGGGCCGGTCTGTGTCCTCGCGGGAGCGGGGACCGGCAAGACGCGGACGATCACGCACCGCATCGCCCACCTGGTCCGTTCCGGGCACGTCGCCGCTGGTCAGGTCCTTGCGGTCACCTTCACGACTCGCGCGGCGGGCGAGATGCGCACGCGTCTTCGGGGGCTGGGCGTCGATGCCGCCCAGGCGCTCACCTTCCACGCCGCCGCCCGCCGCCAGCTTCGCTACTTCTGGCCGCAGGTGGTCGGGGACCGGCCGTGGGAGCTCCTTGAGAACAAGTTCCGCTACATCAGCCAAGCCGCCAACAAGGCCGGTCTCGGCACCGAGACGGAGCTCCTGCGCGACCTCGCCAGTGAGATCGAGTGGAGCAAGGCCTCTTTGGTATCACCGGACGACTACCCGGCAGTGGCAGCGCGTACGCAGCGGGACACACCGGCTCCCGCGTCGCAGGTCGCGGAGGTCTACCGCAACTACGAGAAGGTCAAGAACGCCGCACAGGTGCTCGACTTCGACGACCTGCTCCTGCACACCACCGCGGTCCTCGAGGAGCACACAGTGGTGGCCCAGGAGTTTCGCGAGCGCTACCGCTGCTTCGTCGTCGACGAGTATCAGGACGTCACCCCGCTGCAACAGCGGTTGCTCGACGCCTGGCTCGGCGGCCGCGACGACCTGACCGTCGTCGGCGACGCCAACCAGACCATCTATTCGTTCGGTGGTGCTTCCCCCCGGCCGCTGCTGGAGTTCACGCGGAGGTTCCCCGAGGCGACGGTCGTGAGGCTCGAGCGTGACTACCGGTCGACTCCAGAGGTCGTGGCTCTCGCCAACCAAGTGATCGGTGCCGCGCGTGGCCGTCCCGCGGGGTCGAGGTTGAAACTGATCGGCCAGCGTCCTTCCGGGCCGATTCCGCGGTTCGCCGAATATGACGACGAGACCGCCGAGGCCGCGGCCGTCGCCCGCAGGATCCGCGATCTGCTCGACAGCGGAGTCGCGGCGAGCGAGATCGCGGTGCTCTACCGCGTCAACGCCCAGTCGGAGGCTTACGAGCAGGCTCTGGCCGAAATGGGTATCCCGTACCTGGTCCGCGGCGGCGAGAGGTTCTTCGCCAGGGCGGAGGTCCGGCAGGCGATGTCCGCGTTGCGGATGGCGTCGACCGACGCCGACACCGGCGAGCTGGTGACCCGGGTTCGTTCCGTGCTCGCGAAGGTAGGGCTTACGGACCAGCCGCCTGCCGGAGGCGCGGCGAAAGAGCGATGGGACGCGCTTCTCTCGATCGTCGAGTTGGCCGAGGAGCTGGCTTCCACCGTCGACGACGCGGATCTGCCGCGTTTCGTGGCGGAGCTCGAACAGCGGGCGACAGCGCAGCACCCGCCGACGGTGGAGGGCATCACCCTGGCCTCGCTTCACGCGGCGAAGGGCCTCGAATGGGACGCTGTGTTCCTCGTGGGGCTCGCCGAGGGGACAATGCCGATCCTCCATGCCGACGGCGATGACGCGGCCATCGAGGAAGAGCGCCGTCTCTTCTATGTCGGCGTCACACGGGCGCGAGAGCACCTTTCGCTTTCGTGGGCTTTGGCCAGGACGTCGGGAAATCGCCGCAATCGGCGACGCAGCCGCTTCCTCTACGGCCTCATCCCCGAAGACCATCCGGCGGCGAGGGTGGCGCGCTCGCAGCAGCCGAAGCAGTCCGGTAACAAGGCCCGGTGCCGGGTGTGCGGCGGGCCGTTGACGGAGACACTCGACATCAAGCTGGGCCGCTGCTCTCGTTGCCCGTCCAACGTGGATGAGCAGCTGCTCGAGAAGCTGAAGGCGTGGCGGGGGGAACGCTCGCGTGAGCTCAAGGTGCCGGCCTTCGTCGTTTTCACGGACGCGACGCTGGTCGCCATCGCCGAGCAGCGGCCGACCGACGACACCGCGTTGTGCGCCATCTCCGGGATCGGCGCGACGAAGCTCGAACGCTTCGGAGCGGAGGTTCTCGACGTCGTACGGGCCTCGGTGGGGTCTTGACCGCGTTCCAGGCATGATCTACGCGGCGAACCCGCTGCTCAGAGCCGATCTTCGCAACTTCGACGGATTTTCTGGAAAATAAGTTGCCCCGGTACGGCCGGGGGCAATAACCTGCAGGTACCGGGCGGGAAGAGCCCGGACTGGGGAAGAACATCTACAACACAGCGTAGACCGCAGGGCGGTTCGCGCGCGACAGAGAAAGGTGGTGCCGGTGAAATGACGATCAACATGATGCTCACGAACCCTGGCACCCGTCTGTCCTGCGTCGCGGAAGTCCCGCAGGCTCAGCGCCAGGGCACCTTTGCGCCCGTGAGCATCCTCGCCGCCCGCGGCACCCAGCGTTTCGACCTCGGCCGGATCGCCGCTGACAAGACCTTCTCGCACGCTGCCGCCTTCGGTGGGGCGTACGAGAACGGTGGCGTCGATCTGCCGGTCATCAAGCAGTTCCGTGTTCCGTTGTCCATACGGGAGCGAAGTTCCTGACCTAGTCAGGACGAGAGGCTCACGAAGGCCGCGGAACCGGGTTACCGGATCCGCGGCCTTCGTGTTTTTGCTGCACAAACAAGTTGGCTGCACAACCTAATTGGGGTTCAGCGTTGTCCAGTTCCACCGTGAGTACGAAATCCGTTACGGGACAAAGGAGTGCACTTATGTCATCGGCCATAGCTTTCGCGCCGGGGGAGGCTCTGCCTTTCGCCGACGCAGGTGTCGTCGACCTGCTCGACGCCATCGACTCGCCCGAGTCGATGCTTCCCTGCCGTTCGGGCGACGCGGACCTTTGGTTCGCCGAGTCGCCGGCAGAGCTCGAGCGGGCGAAGGCGTTCTGCGCGGACTGCCCGGTCCGTTCCGCTTGCCTCGCGGGTGCCCTTTCGCGGCGTGAGCCGTGGGGTGTCTGGGGTGGCGAGATCTTCGAGCGTGGCGTTGTCGTCGCGCGGAAGCGGCCCCGTGGCCGCCCCCGGAAGAACCCGGTCGTCGAGCCCGCCGCCGAGGCTCGCCCCGTCGCGCGCAAGGTCGAGCGGAGCGCTGCGGCATGACCGTCGAACTCATCACCACCAGGGATTACGAGGCGCTGACCGGAACTCACGCGCCGACCGAATTGAACGAGATCAAGGTCGAGGAGACCAGCGAAATGTTGCTTTATGAAGAACTGTCCAGGGCCCGAATACGAGACCTTGAGGAGGGAGTCCGCGCTCAGCGGGCTCGAAGCGGCCCACGCGCCGCACGCAGGTGGACCAAGGTCGCCCGCTGGGCGACCCGGCGAGCCGAGCGCCTTCAGGCCTGACCACTCGGGGGAGCGGGGCGGCTTGGTGTTCACTGGGGGAATGGCCGTACACACGCACGACGACATCGACTGGGCTGATCGGCTTCGATCGCTTCGCATGGCCGAGGCGCTCGACGCCGAGCCGATGCGGGAGGCGGCTCGACGGTTGCTGAAGGGTATGCCGGACGGGCCGACCATCCTCGACGTCGGCTGCGGCGCGGGCGGGATGAGCGTGCTCTTCGCCGAGGAGCTCGCTTCCGCCGGCGCCAAGATCGTGCTGGTCGACGCGACCGAGCACCTGCTCGCCGAAGCGCACCGCGTCGTCCGTGCGGCCGCAGGCGACAGGGCCACCGTCGAGACGATCCACGCGGACGTGGCCGATGACGGGCTGGCCGCCAAGCTTCCGCCCGCCGATCTGGTCTGGGCCTCCCGCGTGGTCCATCACCTGCCCGATCAGCAGGTGGCCATCGACACGCTCGCCCGGCTGGCCCGCGCCGGCGGGTTGGTCGCCATCTCCGAAGGCGGCCTGGACTTCAACTGTCTTCCTTGGGACCTCGGCATCGGCAGGCCCGGGCTCGAGGAGCGCCTGCTCGCCGCGCGCGGCGAGTGGTTCGCCGAGATGCGGGCGGGAATCCCCGGTTCCGTTCCCATGCCCTACGGCTGGAACGTCGCGCTGCAGCGGGCCGGCCTCGCCGACGTCGATTCCTTCGGCGTGCTCATCCACCATCCGGCGCCCGGGCCGGAACTCCTGCGAGAGTTCATCGTCGAGCGGCTGACCTGGCTGAACGAGGTGTCAGGTGACCGCCTCACCGACGACGACCACGAGACTGTGGCCGCGTTGGTGGATCCGGCGAATCCGGCCTTCCTCGGCGCACGCCAGGACCTGTTCCTGCAAGGGGCGAAGACCGTCCATTGCGGACGGCGGTCGTGAGCGACCCGGTCGGCTGCTCGTTGTGCGGCCGGGTCCGCGGCGTCGACGAGGAGCCGGCGCAGACGCTCGCCTGGGTTTCCACCCGCGAGAAGAACGTCGTGCGCTGGATGTGCCCCGCCTGCGCTCGCCGCCACACCCGTGACATCGAGGGAAAGCTGCCGGACGAGTACTGGTGAACCACTCAGGCGGCGTCGATCCGGCCGATCGTGCGGACCTTCGGCCTCGGTGTCCGCGCCGCTTCGGCGAACGCCCTGACGAGTTCGGCCGCGACGTCCATCGGAACCTTCTTCAGCTGGTCGATGGTGCAGCGGACCAGCACGGTCCCGGTCGCGGTCAGCGCCAGCGGATGGAAATTCGCGGCGCCCTGTTTCGGGGCGCGGAACTGCCACGCCATGCCGATGTCGTCCCACCAGGCATCGGCGGTGCCGATGGGCCGCCCTCGTCGGTCGCAGAGCGTCGTGTTCCACGACGGCGAGGGCAGCGGGCAGCCACTGAGAACCTTCTTCGCCAGCCCATGCGCGTACGTCTCCTCGGGATCGACGCGCCGCAAGGCCGCCCGCACCGCGGCCGAGCCTCGGCGGTTGCCGGAATCGAGCTCCTCGCTGAGTTCTTCGAGTGTGCACAGACCCCAATACAGCGGTAGCGCGATGAGCTCGTCTATTCGCGAGGGATCGAGTTCCAGCCGGGCCAGATCGAGCGCGGCCCTGGCCGGCGGGGCGAACGGAACACCGTCGATCAAGGTCGGCGGCGGCATCCGCGTGGTTCTTCGCGGCAGCATGCCGGGCTCCGCCGGAACTCGCCGGTAGTCGGGGACGAGGAGATGGACCTCCCGCGTCACCGGGCAGTCGACGCCTCGTGCGCGTAGCGCGTCGGCGCCCGTCACCACCACGTCCGGCCCGAACCGTGCGACAGCGGCTTGCAGCAGCTGAAGCCGGGTGGGCGCGGTGTCGCGCAACAGGATCACGCCCGGCATCAGCCGTCGCCAGGGGCCGCCCGGGCCGCAGAGCTTCGCGGCGTAGCGCGCGGTGACGCCCGCCTTGCGCAGCTCGCGGCTGGTGATGATCCCTGACTCGCTGGTGTTACTGAGCGCCATGAGTCGGGCGCTTCGTGTAGTGGTCATGAATCGAGAATGACCGCTGGGCCGACCGGGTGGAACACCTTCCGCGAACTTGTGGACAACTCGCCCGAGCGAGCCCGTTTTCGGCTCAGTCGCAAGGCTTCCTGTGGATAACTTCTCAGGCCGCGAAGCCAGGCTGCCAGCGTTCGACGATCGCGCGGGCGGGGATCTCGGCGTCGAGCTGGCAGAGGATGCCGGTCGATCCGGCGGTCACCCGGTGGATCATCAGGTACTCGGGCGGCAGGTTGAGGGAGCGGCCGATCCGGAAATCCCGGCCGCGGGTGTCGCCGACCCGGCCCGCCTGTCGTTGCATCCAGCGACGGGTGAAGTGGAACGTGTCGCCGGCCAGCGGTTCGGTGAACGGGGCCAGGTAGGCCAGTACGTCGTCGGCCCGTAGATCCGCGTCGGCCCGGATGAAGCCGGACTCCCTGAGCAGCCGCATCAGTTTCGCGGACTCGCCGTCGAGCGCCAGCCGGGTCATCTCGCCGAGGTGCTGCGGAATCCCTTCGGGCAGCCGGGACACCCCGCCGAAGTCGATGACGCACAGCCTGCCGTCGGCGGTCAGCATGAAGTTGCCGGGGTGGGGGTCCGAATGCAGGAGCCGGGCCCGTTCAGGGGACGAGTAGTGGAACTCGGTGAGCAGGCGGCCGGCGCGGTCCCGCGTGTCCTTGTCGCCGCCGGCGATGATCTTCGAGAGCGGGGTGCCGGTGGCCCACTCGGTGACGACGACCTTCGGCGCGCTGGCGACCACGCGGGGGATCAGGAACCCGGGGACGCCTTCGAACGCCTTCACGAAATCACGCTGGTTCTGGGCTTCCGCCTGGTAATCGAGCTCTTCGTTCATTCGTTCGGCGAGTTCCGCCAGGAGCGGTTTCACCTCGGTCCCCGGCACGAAGGCCTGGAACAACCTGCTGAAACGCTGGAGTTGCCGAAGGTCGCTCCGCAAGGCGTCGTCGGCCCCCGGATACTGCACCTTGACGGCGACTTCGCGACCGTCGTGCCAGGTCGCACGATGGACCTGGCCGATGCTCGCGGACGCGGCGGGCGCGTCGTCGAAGGCCGCGAATCGTTGCCGCCAGGTGCGCCCGAGCTGCTCGGCGAGGACCCGATGGGTCTGCCGGGTGGGCATGGGTGGCGCGGCCGCCTGAAGCTTCGTCAGGGCCTCGCGATAGGGCTTCGCCATCTCGTCCGGCACTGCGGCCTCGAAGACGCTCAGCGCCTGGCCGAACTTCATCGCGCCGCCTTTGAGCGTGCCGAGGACCTCGAAAAGCTGCTCCGCCGCCTTGGCCGACAGGGTCGCGTTGACCTCTTCGGCGCTTTGCCCGGTCAGCCGCCTTCCCCAGCCGCCGACCGCCCGTCCCGCTATGCCGAGGGGGATACTGGCCAGCTTCGCCGTTCGCGCGGCCCCGTTGCGGGGGATGGCGGCGTCACGGTCCTCGGCGTTGCGGGAGTCGGTCACCTTCGCGATTCTGCCTTGATTCACTGCGCCCGCGCAGCCTGTTGGGGGAGTGCGTGTGGGCTACGTCGCTCGCCGTATCACCGGGCGCCGCATCCGCATCCGGTGTGCGGCGGCCAGTCGCGGTGCCGGATCGTGCCGTCGAAGAAGTCGATCTCCAGCGTCGCGTTCCAGGCGGGCGGAGCCTCGTCGCCGGGGGACAGAAGCCGGAGCGCCTGTGCGGTGGCCAGCGCGGCGCACGCCTGGACGACGCCGAGGTCCGGCTGCTGCACCCGTCCCGCGAGCTGGCTCGCCACCCTCGGCCAGGAATCGTCGCGGCCGGCACGGTGCAGGTCGGCGCAGCGCAGACAGCTGCTGCGGCCGGGTACCACCAGCGGCCCGACGATGCCGATCCCGTCCCGGACGCGTACCGGCAGGTGGTTGACGCCGTCACGGACGAGTTCGTCGACCACCTCGGGAGCCGGTACGACGGCATCGGTGAGCAGGACGAGTTCCGGACGGCGGTCCGAGTAGAGCCTGGTGGTCGCGATGTCGGCCCCGGCGCGGTGCACCACTTGAGCCAGCGCGTCCCGGCGTGGCATGCCGATTTCGGCTTCGGTGTAACCCGAGCCCAAGTCGCCTTCGCCGACCATGCCCGACGCCCGGACGTCGATATGTCCGACGCCGCCTTTGGCGAGCAGGACGGCGATGGCCGCGGCCAGCCTGCCGTCGCCGTGGATCGCCACCGCGGTGCGCTTGCGGCGTGCCGTCATGGCCGCCTGATGGTGGCGGGCTCGTAGCGACCAAAGCCCTGTTTCCGCTCTGGGTCTCGGATGCCCGTCGGATTGCCCCGCGTCGGTCACGAGCCCTCGTGCCGTCAGGTCCGTCATCAGGTCGCGCAGCTGTTCGTCGTGTTCGCTCTGCGCGAGCACGATGTCGTCCGCGGCCCGGTTCCCGTCCAGGTCGCGGAGTGCCGTGGCCACCTCGGTGGCGACTCCGGCGACGATCACGGCGTGGGCGGGGTCGAGGCCGATCTGGATCTCGCCGTTCCCGCGTTCCAGCACATCCAGGCCGGGAAGCAGGGCGGGGAAGGCGGGAAGGATGATCGATCGCAGATCAGGTTCGCGCAGGTTCATGATCGCAGGATCGCACCCGCCCGCCGTCCCACCGCCCGAAAGAACGCGAGTTATCCACAGGTTGGCCCCGTTGTGGACAACTCGAGGCTGTGACCTTTCGGCGCTCGGAGTTGTCGGTGACTGGCCTTACCGTGGTCGAGTGGTCGAAGCACGGACGCCCTCATTGAGGGGCCGGGACACGACGAATCCGTCGGACACTCCCGAACACAAGGTCGAGGTACGGCGTAGCCAGCGCCGTCACCGCACCGTCACCGCGTACTGGGACGAGGACACCCTCGTCGTGCTGATCCCTGCCCGGATGACCCGGGCCGAGGAGAAGCACTGGGTTGCCGAGATGCAGCGCAAGCTGCTGCGCAAAGGCCCGCGGCAGGCCGCGCCGCCGAAGGCCTCCGACGAGGCGCTGCTGGCGCGCTGCGCCGTGCTCTCGGCGAAGTATCTGGACGGAAAGGCGATACCCGCGAGCGTTCGCTGGGTGCCGCCGATGAGGACGAGGTGGGCGTCCTGCACGCCGGTCGACGCGACGATCAGGGTCAGTGATCGTCTGCGCCGGGTGCCGGGCTGGGTGCTGGACTACGTCCTCGTGCACGAACTCGCGCATTTGAAGGAACCAGGGCACAACGCGGCGTTCTGGGAGCTTGTTCGCCGTTATCCCAAGACCGAACGCGCCATCGGCTACCTGGAGGGCTTGTCCTCCGCCGCCGGTTGGGGCATCGCGGCGGAGGACTGACGTGCCTCAGCTCTCGTCTTCGTCGCCCTTGGGCTTGTTCTTCTCGCGCTCGGCGCGTTCGATCTCGGCGATCGGGTCGATGCCTTCGAGCGTCGACTCGCCGTCGCCGAGGCGTTCGGAGAAGTCGAGCGGCTCGTCGAGGTCTTCGGCGGTCGGCATCAGGTCGGGGTGGGACCAGAGGCCGTCCCGCTTCTCGATGCCGTGCTGGTCGCCGACGAGCTTCCACAGCGACGAAGCCGCCCGCATCCGCCTGGGCCGGAGCTCGAGCCCGACCAAGGTGGCGAAGGTCTGCTCGGCGGGGCCACCGGTGGCCCGGCGGCGGCGCAGCGTCTCCCGGAGCGCGTCCGCGCCCGGAAGCCGGTCGCCGATGGCCTCGGCGACCACGACGTCGACCCAGCCCTCGACCAGCGCGAGCAGGGTCTCCAGGCGGTTCAGCGCCGCCTTCTGCTCGGGCGAGGTCTGCGGCTCGAGCAGGCCGGAGGACATGGCCTCTTCGATGCTGGCCGGGTTCGACGGGTCGATCCGGCCCGCGAGCTGTTCCAGCGCCGAAGTGTCGACGGAGATGCCGTTCGCGAATTCCTCGACCGTGGCCAGCAGCCGCTGCCGCAGCCAGGGCACGTGGGCGAACAGCCGCTGGTGGGCGGCCTCGCGTGCGGCGATGAAGACCAGCACCTCGCTGGTCGGCAGCTCCAGGCCCTCGGTGAACTTCTCGATGTTGGCCGGCAACAGCGCGGAGGTGGCCGCGGGGCCCAGCGGAAGGCCGACCTCGGTGGAGGTGAGCACTTCGGAAGCCAACTGAGCCAAGGCGTTGCCGAGCTGGGAGCCGAAGGCCATCCCGCCCATCTGCCCCATCATCGAGAGCAGTGGACCGGCGGCCTGCTTGGCCTCTTCGGGCAGGGCCTGGACCCACGCGCCCGAAACCTGCTGGGCGACGGGGTCGCAGAGGCGTTGCCAGGTCGGCAGGGTCTTCTCGACCCAGGTGCGCGCGGACCATGCGACGGTCGAGGTGGCTCCGGCGGGCAGGATCGTCGCGGCGTCGAGCCACAGCTCGGCCAGATGGGCGGCGTCACGGACGGCCGTGTTCGAGTCGCCGCCGCTGGACGACGAAAAGCCGAGCTTGACGTCTCCGCTCTCGCTGCCGCTGAGGTTCTGCAACGCGATCTGTTTCGCCAGGTCGTAGTTGACCGGCCCGGTCGAGCTGCCGGCCTGGCTGAGCATCTGGCCCAGCTGGCTGAGCATCTGACCGAGCTGATTGAAGGCCTCGGCGCCGGAGGGCTGGCCGCCGGAATCCGACGGCTCGTTCTCGCCTCGTTTGTCGGGATCGGGCGGTCCGAAGCCGAACGGGGGTTTGCTCATGGCACCACCGTACGCGGGTCCCGGGATTCACAGCTCGTCAAGTGGAGTGATGAGCGTGGCCTTCACCGAGAAGCGAACACGGTCACCGTACGCTGTCACGCGTGACAGAGCCCTCGGAGGAGACCACAGGAGCGCGGAGCCGTTCGGGCTCCGCGGGTGACCAGGACCGCTCCGAACGGCGGCTGACCCGGCGCGGCTGGACGCTGCTGGTCAGCGGCGCGTTGTTCGTCGCCTTCGCGCTGGTCGGGTTCTTCATCCCGGTGCCGTATGTGGCGATCAGCCCCGGTCCGACCTACGACACGCTCGGCAAGGACGCCGCCGGGCAGTCCGTGATCCAGGTCAACGGGCACGAGATCTTCCAGACGTCCGGCGAGCTGCGGATGACGACGGTCTCCCTGCGCGATGGCGGCATCACGCTGTTCAACGCGCTCGGGCTCTGGGCGAGCGGCCGGTACGCGCTGGCGCCGCGCGAGGAGTACTTCAAGCCCGGCGAGACCAACGAGCAGGTCCGCCAGGAGAACATCCAGCAGCTGCAGGACTCGCAGACCGCCGCTCAGGTCGCCGCGCTGCGCCGCAAGTTCCCGGTGAAGGTGCTCGCGAAGACGATCGTCTCCGGCAGCCCCGCGGACAAGGTGCTCGCCCCGGGGGACCGGCTGCTGGTGGTCAACGGGGCGACGGTCAAGGAAGCGACCGATGTGCGGGCCGCTCTGAACGGGACGAAGCCAGGGCAGACCGTCCAGATCACTTTCAAATCCGACGGGCAGGCCGAACGCACCGTGCCGCTCACGCTCGCGCAGCGGCCCGACGGGCCGGAAGGCTTCATGGGCCTGACCGCGGTGGACCGTGCCGACGTTCCCTTCGACGTGAAGATCTCGCTGCAGGATGTCGGCGGCCCGTCGGCGGGCTTGATGTTCGCGCTCGCGATCGTCGACAAGATGGAGCCCGGCGATCTCGCCGGCGGCAGGCACATCGCCGGGACGGGCGAGATCTCGGAGAAGGGCGCCGTCGGCGCGATCGGCGGCATCTCGTTCAAGGTGGTCGGCGCCCGCGAGGCTGGCGCGACCGACTTCCTCGTGCCCGCGCACAACTGCGCCGAGGCGAAGACCGCCGCGCCCGATGGCCTGAACCTGATCAAGGTGTCGACACTGGACGAGGCGATCGCGCAGCTCGAGAACCTCAAGGCGGGACGACCCACCGCCTCCTGCTGACCGCCGGGGAGCAAGGGACCTTTGCTACCACCCCCGCGGGTCTGACCAAAGAGAGCAAGGGACCTTTGCTACTGCCCAGCGTGCGTCTTGGGCCAGGTGGTAGCAAAGGTCCCTTGCTCTCTTTTCGCAGGTCAGGGGAGCAGGGTCGCCTTCAGGGCTTCCAACAGGTTGGGCGCCAGCTCCGGGTTCTCGATGATCTCGTCGACAGGGACGTCGCCGGGCTCGTCGGCCTTCCCGGCGCCGCGAAGCCGCATGACGCAGGCTCCGGCGCCATCCCGCAGGACGGCCGCGACGAGCCGGGCTTCGGTCCGGCGCGGATGGTCGGCGGCCGCCTGACGCAGACGTTCGGCATCGGTCTCGGGCACGACGGGAAGCTCGGCTTCGGCGTCCGGCGGCAGCACGATGATCTCCTGCGCGAGCGCGCAGCCCAGGACCAGGTCGGGCCACGCGATCTGCGCCAGCGCCTCACCCAGGTCACCATCCGGCAGCGACTCCTGCGCGACCGGCGTCAGCGGGGCCGACGGATCGAGCTGTCCGGCCAGTTCCGGCTGCTCGTCCAGCAGCGCCGCGGTCGGGACCAGCGCGAACAACTGCGGCGGCTGATCCCATCCTCCGGAGGCGACGAACTCCTCGACTTCGCGGGCCAGGCCGGCCACGCCCTGCTGCTCACTCGGTGCCATTGGCACATCGTTCCAGGCGGCCGGGACAGCGGCGTCCCGAGTCCGGTTTGGGCGGGTTCCGGGAACTTCCGACGGCATCCGTAGAGTTAGAGCATCAGGGGCCGCACGCGGTACGCGCGCCCCTGCGAAAAGTTCACCAAACCAGGAGCGTGTGCAGTGGCCACTCGGCCCCCCGTGAGCCTGCCGAAGCTGTCCCGGCGCAGCCGGATCCTGCTCATCATCGCCGCCGTAGTCATCCTGGCCCTGCTGCTGGGCGCGAGACTGCTGGACACCTATGTCGACTGGTTGTGGTTCGGCGAGGTCGGCGCCCGGACGGTCTTCAGCACGGTGTTGATCACCCGTGTCGTCTTGTTCTTCGCCGTCGGGCTCCTGGTGGGAGGCTCGCTCGCGATCAGTTTGATGATCGCGTACCGGTCGAGGCCCGTCTTCGTGCCGATTTCCGGCAACGACGACCCGCTCGCGCGCTATCGGTCGGCGATCGTCGGCCGGATCCGCCTTTTCGGCATCGGCATCCCGGTGCTCACCGGGCTCATCGCCGGTGCGTCCGCGCAGAGCGACTGGCAGGTCGTGCAGCTGTTCCTGAACGGCACGCGCTTCGGGCAGACCGATCCCGAATTCGGCAACGATGTCGGCTTCTACGCCTTCGACCTGCCGTTCTACAACTGGCTCCTGGGGTGGCTGTTCATCTCCGTCGTCATCGCGTTCTTCGGCGCGTTGATCTCCCACTACATCTTCGGCGGCATCCGGCTCGCGGGTAAGGGCGGCCAGCTCGCCGGCCCGACCCGAGCCCAGCTCGCCATCACCATCGGCATCTTCGTGCTGCTGAAGGCGGTCGAGTACTTCTTCGATCGCTACAACCTGCTGCTCTCCGACAGGGGGGCGCCGCTCTTCATCGGTGCGACCTACACCGACCTGAACGCGGTCCTGCCCGCGAAGCTGATCCTTCTGTGCATCTCGGTGATCTGTGCCGTCGCCTTCTTCGCCGGCGCGTTCCTGCGCAACCTGCAGCTTCCCGCGATCGCGCTGGTGCTGCTGATCCTGTCGAACGTGCTCGTCGGCGTCGCGTGGCCCGCCGTGCTCGACCAGTTCTCGGTGCGTCCCAACGCGAACGAGAAGGAGTCCGCGTCGATCCAGCGCAACATGGACGCGACCCGCCAGGCGTTCGGCCTGACCAACGTCGAGTACAAGGACTACACCGGCAAGTCCGAGGCGACCTCCGCAGAGATCAAGGCGGACAAGGGGACCGTCCCGAACATCCGGCTCCTCGACCCGAACATCCTCAGCGACACCTTCACCCAGCGCGTCGGCCGTGAGAACTTCTACGGCTTCCCGTCGAAGCTGGACATCGACCGCTACACCCTCAACGGGGTCACGCAGGACTACATCGTCGCCGCCAAGGAGATCAAGACCGAGGGCCTGACCGGCAACCAGACGAACTGGATCAACAAGCACCTCGTCTACACGCACGGAAACGGCTTCGTCGCCGCGCCGGCCAACACGATCGACCGCGCGCTGAAGGACGCCAACTCCGACGGCGGCTACCCGATCGCCACCACCAGCGACACCCAGAACCCGGCCGGCGCCGGCTCGACCGACCCGAACAAGCCGGGCATCAAGGTGGACGAGCCTCGTATCTACTACGGCGAGCTGGCGACCGACGCCGCGTACGCGATCGTCGGCGGCAAGGCGGGGCAGGCGCCCGGCGAGTACGACACCGCCGTCGACCGCGGCTACATCTACAAGGGCTCCGGCGGCGTGCCGATCGACAACTGGTTCAACCGGCTCGTCTTCGCCGCCGAGTACGGCGAGCGGAACATCCTCTTCTCCGACGCCATCGGCGACGGCTCCAAGATCATGTTCAACCGCGAACCGCGGGATCGCGTCGCCAAGGTCGCCCCGTGGCTGACCCTCGACGGTGACCCGTACCCGGCGGTCGTCAACGGCAAGATCATCTGGATCGTCGACGGCTACACCACGATGAACAACTTCCCGTACGCCCAGCAGACCCAGCTCGGCCAGGCGACCAACGACTCGCTCAGCGGCACCACCCGCCAGGCGAACTCCTCGCTCAACTACATCCGCAACTCGGTCAAGGCCACCGTCGACGCGTTCGACGGCACCGTGACCCTGTACGGGGTCGAGGACAACGAGCCGGTGCTCAACGCCTGGAAGAACGTCTTCCCGGGCCTGGTCAAGCCGAGCAGCGAGATCTCGCCGGACCTGCGGTCGCACTTCCGCTACCCCGAAGACCTCTTCAAGGTGCAGCGGGAACTCCTGTCGAAGTACCACGTGAACAACCCGGCGGAGTTCTACGCACAGCAGGCCTTCTGGAGCGTTCCGCAGGACCCGACGCAGGAAGGTGGCGTGAACGCGTCCGCTTCCGGTGTCGCGAACCAGCCCGGCTACTACGTCCTGGCCACCGCGCCGGGAGACACCAAGTCGCGGTTCCAGCTCACCAGTTCGCTGACCGGTCTCCAACGGCAGTACCTGGCGGCCTGGATGTCGGTGTCCTCGGATCCCGAGGACTACGGGAAGATGCGCGTCCTGAGACTGCCGACAGGCGCCAGCGGCTCGACCCAGGTGGACGGTCCCGTCCAGGTCCAGAACAGATTCCAAAGTGACCCACGGGTCGCGCAGGACCGGACCCTGTTCAACAACCCGAACGTCACCGTCACGTACGGAAACCTGATCACCCTGCCTGTCGCGAACGGCTTCCTCTACGTGGAACCGGTCTACATCCGGCAGCGGAACCAGCTGAGCTATCCGCAGCTGGCCCGGGTCCTGGTCTCCTACGGCACCAAGATCGGTTTCGCGCCGACGCTCAACGAAGCCCTGGACCAGGTCTTCGGCCCAGGCACGGGTTCCGGAGTCACGCCGCCGCAGACCGGAGGCACGCCCGGCACGACCACACCGCCCCCGGGCACCACGACACCGCAGCCGCCCGCCAGCGGCAATCCGGCGCTCGACAAGGCCGCGGGCGACATGCACGACGCCTGGGTCAAGTTCCGCGCCGCCCAGCAATCCGGCAACTACGCCGACCAGGGCGCCGCCCTGGCCGCGCTCGAAGCCGCTTCGAAGGCCTACGAGTCGGCCAAGGCCAACCCGCCGGCGTCCGGTGCGCCCCCGACCTCCGGCCAGCCTGGAGGGTGACGTCGCTTACCTAAAGGGCACCTGCTTTGCGCCTGCTCGAAACGCAGGCGTAAGGTAGGTGTCACGACGCGGGGTGGAGCAGCTCGGTAGCTCGCTGGGCTCATAACCCAGAGGTCGCAGGTTCAAATCCTGTCCCCGCTACAGAGGTTGGAGGCCCGTGTCTGCGGAAAGCGCAGACCGGGCCTCCTTCGCATTTGTCCCGGGGGTCGAACCCCCGGACCCCCGCCAGGAGGGCTCCGCCCCCTGGACCCCCGAAGTGAGTCGGTCGCCTCGGTGCCCAGGGTGTCGGTGGGGAGCGGGGGACCTTTGCTACCGCGTGGGGGAGCGGGGGACCTTTGCTACCGGGTGAGGGAGCGGGGGACCTTTGCTACCGGGTGGGGGCGGGGGCGGTCCAGCAGGCATAGCCATCGGGGCGGTACAGGACGGCTTCAGTGGCGGGCCACGGCAGGGACGTGACCAGCTGGGTGGTCAGGCGCGGCGCGCGGGCATGGGCCCGGGCAGCGTCGACGTGGGCCGGAGTGGTCGTCAGGAGCACGAAGCCGCCTTCGCGGAACAGCGTGCTGGGGCGCAGTAGGCCGCCTTCGGTCGCGACGTCCTCGTCGGTCAGACGCGAGCCGAGCGCGGGGTGCGAAGTCCCGTAGGTCGTGTAGCGGATCCCGAGACCGGAGACCATGCCCGAGAGGTGCTTGCTCACCTCCGGCAGCGCAGCCAGATCGGCGAAAACGGCGCGAAGCGCGCGAGACGAATGAGACCGCGGAGTCAGTCCCATCTGGGCGGCGACGTTGTGCAGCACTTGGGCGCCGACAGGGTGCCGCTCGGCCTCGTAGGTGTCGAGCAGGTCGTCGCCCGCCCAGCCGTGCACTGTCGCGGCGAGCTTCCACCCCAGATTCATCGCGTCCTGCACGCCCAGGTTCAACCCCTGGCCGCCGGCCGGGAAATGGATGTGCGCGGCATCGCCCGCCAGCAGCACCCGTCCGGCGCGGTAGTGCTCCGCCTGCCGTGCCGCGTCGGAGAACTGCGACGCCCACCGGATTTCCGTCGCCGTCTCGCCATACGAGTCCAGCAGCGCCTGCCGGACTTCGTCGTGGGAGACGGCGGCCCGGAGGTTCGCGGGCCGCGATGCCCTGTCGCCGTACACGAAGCGGTAGAGGCCCGGTTCTCCCAACGGAATCAGGCCTTTGAACGTGGTCGCGCCGGTCGGCTCGCCGGTGTTCCGCATCGTTCGCCACTGTTTTTGCGCGCCGTCAGGGATTTTGTCGAACAGGACGTCCGCGACCACGCCGAAACCTTCACCGTCCACTCCGGGAAAGTCCACGCCGAGTCCTTTGCGTACAACACTTCGAGCGCCGTCGCAGCCGACGAGGAACTTCGCGTGCAGCCGGTTGACGCCACCGTCTGTTCGGTACCGGACAGAGACAGAGTCCTTGTCCTGTACGAAATCGATTACTTCGGCGCCTCGGATCACCTTCGTTCCTTGTGCGGCAAGCCGTTCCTCCAGGTACTCCTCGACCTGTGCCTGCGGAATCCCCAGCTGGAAAGGGAAACGAGTGTCCCAGCCGTCGTAGCCGACCGGGATCATCGCGAAATGTCCGTCCCGCACCGTCGCGAACGAACGTTCCTCGGCGCCGTCCAGAAGTCCGCGCAGCTCCAGGATTTCCGCCGTGCGCGGCTGCAGGTTCAGCGCCTTCGACAGTCCCGTGCGCTCGTGAAGCCGTTCCAGGACCACGACATCGACACCGGCGAGCGCGAGTTCGTTCGCCAGCATCAGTCCCGTCGGCCCCGCGCCCGCCACGACCACGTCCGTCCCCAGGTTGTTCATACCACTCCTTAACGACGTTAAATTGACCGACGCCCAGCCTGCCCTTAACATTGTTAAATTGTCAAGGCGCTTCTGCGGGAAAGAGGGATGAAAGTGGGTCTGACCAGGCAGGACATCGTCCATGCCGGGCTTCGGCTGCTCAATGACGTCGGGCTCAACGGGCTGACGCTCCGCCTGATCGCGCAGGAACTCGGCGTCAAGGCGCCCGCGCTGTACTGGCACATGAAGAACAAGCAGGAGCTGCTCGACGAGATGGCGACGCGGATGTACGCGGACGCGATGCCGGGCCGTGTGCCGGAAGGTATGGGGGAACGGGAGTCTCTCGAGCTGGCGGCACAGAGTTTGCGCCGGATGATGCTCGCTTACCGTGACGGGGCGAAGGTCTTCGCCGGCACTTTCCTGACCGACGACAGCCTGCTCGGTGACAATCCGCTGCAGGGCCGGGTCGACGCGGGGCTCGAACCGTACCTGGCCGGACGAGCGTTGTTCACCGTCTACAGCTATGTCATCGGTTTCACCATCGAAGAACAGGCCGTTTATCCGGTTCCGGGCGAACGGGACCCGCGTTACGACGTGACGCCCACGGCGTGGGTCTTCGACGAGGACGTCGAAGGCAGGTTCGGCGACGGGCTGGCCATGGTGCTCAACGGTGCCTTCGCCTGGCTGGATGACAAAGTCGCGCCATAAAGGCAGGTCAAAGGCCCTTTGTGAAGTTAAGGGCACCCCCGTGAAACCCGGTCTGGGCCCCGTGTAATCTATTAACACAACGACGCGGGGTGGAGCAGCTCGGTAGCTCGCTGGGCTCATAACCCAGAGGTCGCAGGTTCAAATCCTGTCCCCGCTACTGTGAAAACGAAGCGCGGATCAGCG